>Ga0105095_10000085_pt1 | contig 35064 bp, 30 predicted proteins | sample PPLLak2March2015_2_FD_79180 | JGI IMG/M metagenome (GOLD analysis project Ga0105095, IMG submission 79180) | Freshwater sediment microbial communities from Prairie Pothole Lake near Jamestown, North Dakota, USA - PPLs Lake P8 Core (3) Depth... | ecosystem: Environmental > Aquatic > Freshwater >...
CTGCCTCATCTGCAAATGACCCAGGTGAGGTCTGTTCGGTGTTGCCTGGGGTCAGCCCTTAGCTGAAGAAACCACCCCAGTGGCACTGCTTGGATACTCAGTTTTTAAGGTGCAAAAGTCGAGTTAAAATGTCCCCTTTGAAGGGACAGAAAATGGACAATCTATTCACTATGAGCAATCGAGAACTCACCCGCTTAGAAGCAATGCAACGGATCAGGGACAAACGTTTGACCCAGAAAGAAGCCGCTCAGATGCTGAACCTGAGCGTGCGGCAGATCAAACGGCTGTATCAGGCGTATAAAGCCCATGGAGCGAAAGGCTTGGTCAGCGCCCGGCGTGGGAAGCCGAGTAACCATCGTCTGGAGGCAGGCATGGAGCAGCAGGTATTGGACCTGCTCAAAGAAAAGTACGAAGATTTCGGACCGACACTGGCGCACGAAAAGCTGACCGAAGTGCACGGGATTGGCATCTCACGTGAGAGTGTGCGCAAGCTGATGGTGGTAGAAGGGCTGTGGAAGCCCAAGCGGGCCAAGAAGCCGTCTGCGCACCCACTGCGGGAGCGGCGGGCATGCTTCGGGGAACTGGTGCAGATCGACGGCTCCGATCACGACTGGTTTGAAGGCCATGTGCGCAAGTGTACGCTGCTGGTCTACATCGACGATGCCACCGGGCAACTCTTGGAGCTGTGGTTTGTGCCCGAGGAGACATTCTTTGCCTACTGTATCGCTTCTCGGCATTATTTCGAGCGCTACGGCAAGCCGGTGGCCTTCTACAGCGACAAACACGGCATCTTTCGGGTCAATCAGCCGCGTCCCCTGGGACTCTCCAGCGGTCTGACCCAGTTTGGGCGAGCCATGCAGGAGCTGGACATCCAGATTATCTGCGCCAACACTCCCCAGGCCAAAGGACGCATCGAACGCGCCAACCAAACCCTGCAAGACCGCCTGGTCAAGGAGCTGCGCCTGCGGAGCATTTCCGACATCGACCGCGCCAATGCCTATCTGCCGGAGTTCCGAGCAGACTTCAACCGCCGCTTCGCCGTGGTTCCCCGCAGCCGCCATGACGCCCACCGCCCCTTGCTCAAAACACAAAACTTGGACCTCATCTTGACCCATCAGAAAACTGGTACGCTTTCCAAGAACCTGACGGTCCAGTATGACAAGACCATCTACCAGATCCAATCCGACCGCCCAGGCTACGCCCTGCGCAATGCCCAAGTCACCGTCTGTGAGAATGCCCAAGGAGAAGTCACCATCCTCTACAAAAACAAACCCTTAGCTTACACCATTTACCGCAATCCTACCCGCCAGGCCGAAGTTGTGGATACCAAGACCCTCGATCGTCACTTCCAGACCCCCAAGCCCCCGGCTCCCAACCACCCCTGGCGCCCGTATGGCCGTCGCCTCAATGGCAAGCCCATCCAGGAGGCCCCCCCCAATGGCGCAGACTGAAATGGGCTGGCCAATGAGTTTTGCGCTTTCGGCCAAAAACTGGGCTGAAAACAAAGAGCAGAGCGTTCCCGCTCCGCCCAGTCTTTGGCCTCGTGCCAGCGCTCCGAGCCTGTCCTGAACGCAGTGAAGGATCGCTCTCCAGCAGAGCCGTACCCTCCGCACGAGTGCCTTCAGTCTACCATACCCGGTGATCCATCCCCAGCAAAGGGGACATCTCTACTTTGCAATAAAGGGGACATTTCTATTTTGCATTGACAGGAGGAAAATACCGAAACTTTCACCTGGGTTGAGGGTTTACCTTTTACTGGACAGACTGTGCGACGCCTGTTCCTTGATGCTCAATCATGAGGAGGCAATATGTCAAAGATAGCGATTGTCACTGACAGCACAGCATATATCCCGAAGAGTTTGCTGGCGGAAAACCAGATAGCCGTAGCACCCCAGGTATTAATTTGGGGCAACGAGATATTCCGCGATGGAGTCGATATTTTACCGGACGAGTTTTTTACCCGCCTAAAAAAAGCCACGGTGATGCCCTCTACATCCCAGGCGACTATCGCTGCGTTTAAAGATATATTCAGCAAGCTGCTGGATGAAGGGAACGAAATTCTGGCGCTCTTGATCTCGGCCAAGCTTTCAGGGACGATCGATTCGGCAGTGCAGGCGCGGGATATGCTGCCAGGAGCTCCGATACAAATTGTTGATTCAGGCACGACTGCCATGGCTATGGGCTTCCAGGTGCTCACCGTAGCACGTGCGGCGGAAAGCGGCGCCAGCCTGGCGGAGTGTGTGGCGTTGGCGGAAAAAGCTCGCCAGCATACCGGTGTAGTATTTGCTGTGGATACACTGGAGTTCCTGCACCGCGGCGGGCGCATCGGCGGCGCCAGCCGTTTCCTGGGTACAGCCTTGAATATCAAGCCAATCCTTGAAGTCGTTGATGGACGGGTAGAAGCAATCGAGCGCGTTCGCACCCGCAACAAGTCTCTCCAGCGGTTGGTCGAAATTATCGAAGAGCGCATCGCCGGGCGCACTCCTGTCCGGCTCGCCACGCTGCACGCCATCGCGCCGGATGAAGCCAAACAGCTCATGGACATGGCAAATGCTCGCTTGCATGTAATAGAGAATGTGTTTTCTGAAGTCAGCCCGGTGGTTGCCACGCATGCCGGACCTGGCACAGTTGGTCTGGCATTCATGGCGGGGATGTAAGCGTTAGCCCGGATTGATGCGTGATGGATATTTTCTTCACCGACCCGGACGAAATACCCTTGCCTCCCGATGAAGTTCGCATCCTTGCCCTCGAAGCCCGTCCCTGGCCGGACGGCCGTAGAGTGCAGGTGTATTTTGAGATCACCCCATTTCAGAAACGCCCCTATGGCGAGATCAGCATCACGAATGCCCGAGGAGATGAACTGGCAAGTATCAGCATCATCGAGCCTGCAGAACGCAAATTAGAGTTCACCCTGCACCTGCGTGGTGCTGACTTAATCGCTCCATTCACGGTGTCGTCAAATTTGTTCTATTACCCCCCAGCAGAAGCATCGACGGAGTCCAGTGAAGAAGTACAGCACGACGTTCAGAATCGGATCATCATGGATGAACGTCAGATATCCATTGAACCAGCAGAGCCCGGAGAGTCTGAATAGAGCTATCTGCTCAACCCGGATCCACTCACCTCTCTTGGGAGGATAACCCGGAACGAGTGGGCTGCTGCCTGATGTGGGGGGTGAGGGGCGTACTCAGGCTGTGCTCAGGCCATCTCTAGCCAAAATCAAAGACGGTGAAATAATGCGTTCTGCTCAGGCACGCTTCTTGCACGGATGATCTTCGCGGGCAGGTGCGAACCGTTGGCACATAATCTCTTCCAGCTACCTACCTTTGCCACTTAACAAGTTTGATGGTTCGATATGGTCAGGCAATAATTGACGCTTAATATTGCTCATGCTACAATGCCTTGAGCACCTTGAAATAGGTGGCAATAGCCGTCTGACCAGTTGTCAGATCTAGTCAACCCTTAGCCAATATGGCAGGCAAATCGAAGAAGTACAACAGGTATAGTGTCGTCCAGGATAGTAAGGTACAGACGCGCCGGGTATTATTAATCTGGCTGGTCGTGCTTATGTTAGTGCTGGCCGGGGTGGTGCTGAGCAGCCGAGGCAGTGGCCTGGCTTTCCTGATGCGTCCTCAGATGCGTGTTAACGCGTACCCGGCTGCGAACAGCCCAATGGACACGCCAGCTGTTAACCCTTCTCCGAGCGAAACGGAGCTCAGCTCCAGCCCTGGTCCGCCCCACGGTGCGAGTCCAACTCCAAGCCGCACAGCCACAGAACCTTCCGCCTCAAGCAACGACGCTACCGCCGTTCCCTCTGAAGTAGGAACAACGCCATCTACACCCGATAAAATTCTACCCCCTGCCACCGATAACACGGGAGGCACAATCGTCCTTTCGATGCTCGAAGGCAATACTTATCACCTGATTGCCTACCACCCGCAATTGCTGCCGTTTACCCGGCTGACATCCGGATTATGGAACGACATCACTCCTGCCGCCAGCCCAGATGGACAGCGCATCGCGTTCTCCTCAAATCGAAGCGGATATTGGGATCTCTACTTGCTCGACCTCATCAGCGGCGAGGTAACTCAACTTACACATACTCCGGAATATGATGCCTGGCCATCCTGGTCTCCCGACGGTCAGTGGTTGGCGTACGAGTCTTACTACAGTGAAACCCTGGCCCCAGAAAAGCCCGGAGAGGGCACCAGCACACCAACACCAGAATTGACCCCCACTGCCCCGCCCCGACGCGAAAGCCTGGAGCTGTTTATCCTACCCATCGCAGATGGAACTGCCGGGCGGTCGCCTATCCGGCTGACCAGCGATCCCGCAGCTGATTACCATCCAGCCTGGTCACCCTCAGGGAGGCAAATCGCCTTTGTCTCAAACCGCAGCGGAGACGATGAGATATGGCTGGCTGACCTGGATCGGATCGATGATCGCTATCAAAACCTGAGCAATAATCCCCGCGCCCAGGATCGCTACCCAGCCTGGTCGCCAGATGGCGCATCCCTGGCCTGGAGCTCCTTTGGCGAAGGCTATCAAGAACTCAACCTCTATAATTTGGGTGAACCAGCAACCCCTGTGCATAAGGTGGGCAGCGGCGAGCTATTTGCCTGGAGCCCTACCGGCGACGCCTTCGTAACCACATTAAACCTGCCAAACGAAATCTACCTGACCGGCTTTGATCTTCAATCCAAAGGTCTGGTCCTGCCTCCAATGGAGCTGTCTGGTCCGGTGCAGGGAATAACATGGTTAGCCCAGCAGCTCCCCGATCCGCTACCTAAACCATTCGCATTGGCTGCGCAAGCCACCCCAGAGACCATCTGGAATGCCGCCCTTACGCCTGTAACAGATATCCCCAATGGAAGGCAGCGCGTGGTCTCGTTGGCTGACCTCGAAGCTCCCTACCCCATGCTTAACGATCTGGTAGATGAGTCTTTTCAGTCAATGCGCGAGCGCTTGGCTGAGCTGATCGGGTGGGACTACCTATCGAGCCTGGAAAATGCTTTTGTTCCACTGACATCGCCGCCCCATCCCGGCCTTTTGGGCGACTGGCTATATTCCGGGCGCGCCATAGCGATTAACCCAGCCCCGTTGAATGCTGGTTGGATGGCGGTAGTTCGTGAAGATCTGGGCACCGAGACCTATTGGCGCATATATTTGCGCACACGATTTCAGGACGGCACTCAGGGGATGCCCCTGCACAGCCTGCCGTGGAATTTCAACGCCAGGAACAGCGGCGATCCACGCTATTATGAGCAAGGCGGGGCGCTGGCACAAAATGTGCCTTCAGGCTATTGGCTGGATTTCACTGAGCTGGCGACCTCCTATGACTGGGAACGGTTGCCCGCGCTGACAACCTGGCGTTCCGCTTTTAGAACGGCGCGTTTTAATGAATTTATATTCAGCGAGGGGCACGACTGGCTCACTGCCATGTTGGAAATCTATCCCGCCGAAGCTCTGGCAACTCCTACACCCATCCCACCGCCGACATTAACTCCCACCGCGACACGCCGACCGACCCGCACACCAATACCTACGCGCACTCCACGGCCTACACACACTGCGACTCCCACGCGCACACCTACCCTCACCCCTACGCCAACGCTGACTTTGCCTGCCGCCACCCAATCCCCATGAGCCGCTCTATATTTTTCGCTTCGTCAATTGCCCTATTGATTCTAACCGGCTGTCGAAGTATCACGCCCACTACTCCCTCCCAGGCGTTGGTGTACTCGACGAACACTCCCATCTCAAGCCCTACCTCTCGACCCGAAGAAACTGCTCCTCCAACTGCGGTCCTGGTCGCAGACGAAGAAATAGATGAGGTGATCCAAACTATTTCCCAGGAGCTTCCGTCGCCCGCACCGGATCCACTCCGCTTCATATTCCCCACTCCTGGCCCAGCGCCTGTATCTGCCTGGCGCCCACCTCTCTATCCCACTCCCTGGGCGCCTACACAATATGACCACTTTTTCTTCTCCAGGCCGATCGCCGCAGATGAAGTGAACTGGCCCCTGGCTGATTATCGCTATGGTGGTATATTTTTACCAGGCATAGTGCATACCGGCATAGACATCCCGGTAGGACGAGGCACCCCTGTCCTGGCGGCTGGACCGGGGAGAGTCACATGGGCTGGCTACGGTTTATACCGCGGGGCTTTGGACCCGACCGACCCTTACGGCCTGGCGGTAACCATCAGGCACGATTTCGGTTATCAGGGGGAAACGTTATATACGGTCTATGGGCACCTGGATCAGGTGGATGTCCTGCTGGGACAGCGTGTAGAAGCAGGGGAAGTGCTCGGCTTGAGCGGCGCTACGGGCCAGGTAACCGGACCGCACTTGCATTTCGAGGTCCGCATAGGAAAGAATAACTATTTTGTCAGCCGGAATCCCGAGCTTTGGCTGGCGCCTCCGCAGGGATGGGGTATTCTGGCAGCTCGTATAACCAACAGCAATGGTAATTTAATCCGCGGTATGACGGTGACGGTGATCTCACAAACCACCGGGCAGACATGGTATGTTAAATCATACGGCTTGGGGTCCGCCAACAGCGATCCATACTACCAGGAGAACCTGGTGATTGGTGATCTGCCTGCCGGCGACTACGTCGTCTGGTTGCCGTATGATGACACAATGTACGATGCAGAGATCCAAATCTTCCCGGGCATGGTCAATTATTTTAGCTTTCGCGGTAAAAATGGCATCGAGACTGAGCCGCCCGATGCACTGGACTCAGAATTCGTCCCCCCGGACACAACCCTGACTCCCACCCCTTGACACTCAGAACATTTGTGCTACACTTAGCAACGTATAATCAGTGTATGTCCGAATAGGAAAGAGGGCCGTTGCGTGCTGGCTGTGTCCACACCAATGCCCTTTCTCGGATAAATGCCTGGACTTACAATTACTGTGTTGAGGAGTGAACAGCATGGCCCGTAAGGTTATTCCACCCCCTGAAGAACAACCCAGTTCCAGAGGCATTGCTCTTGACAAAGCCCTGGGCGACATCGCCAAGCGCTACGGAGACGGTGCAATCATGCGGTTAGGTGAAGCGCATCATATGGTTGTGGAGGCGATTCCCACCGGTGCCCTCTCCCTGGATATTGCCCTGGGGGTAGGCGGCATCCCGAGGGGGCGCATTACGGAGATTTTCGGTCCGGAGTCATCTGGTAAGACCACGATCTGCCAGCACATCGTCGCGGAAGCGCAGAAAATGGGCGGCACCTGTGCATATATCGATATGGAGCACGCCCTCGATCCGTCCTATGCCTCCCGCTGCGGAGTCGATGTCGACAATTTGCTCATCTCGCAACCAGATATGGGGGAGCAAGCCCTGGAAATCACCGAGACCCTGGTCCGATCAGGAGCGGTGGACGTGGTGGTGATCGACTCGGTTGCCGCGTTGGTCCCGCGCGCCGAAATCGAAGGGGATATGGGCGACTCACCCATGGGCATGCAGGCGCGCTTGATGTCGCAGGCGTTGCGCAAGCTCTCAGGTGCGATCAAGCAGACCAACACCGCTGTGATCTTCACCAACCAGCTGCGCCTGAAGATCGGCGTCATGTTCGGCAATCCCGAGACCACAACCGGCGGTATGGCATTGAAATTTTATGCCTCGGTACGCCTGGATGTGCGCAGGATCCAGTCGATCAAGCTCGGTTCTGAGATCATCGGAAATCGCACTCGCGTGCGGGTGGTTAAAAATAAAGTTGCCCCGCCATTTCGTACGTCCGAATTCGATATCATGTACAACGAAGGCATATCGAAGAGCGGTGATCTGCTCGATCTGGCTTCGCAGTTGGAGATCATTGCCAAACGAGGCTCATTCTTCTCCTACGGCGATATCCGCCTGGGTCAGGGGCGCGAGAATGCCAAGGATTACTTACGGCAGAATCCCGACCTGGCGGCTGAGGTGGAGCTGGCAGTTCGCGAACAGGCATTGAGCGGCGTACTGCCGATGCCGTTCGGCGGTGAAACTGAAGAGTCCGGTTTGGATGACGGTGAGCTTTAGCACATCCTACGAGAGAGTGTATGCGACCTATTAGCCCTGCCTGGCGCTTGCATCACAGGATTGCTGGATTACTCCTGCTGTGCCTGGGAGCAAGTGCCTGTGCAGGGCTGAATAATTATCTGCCGGACCGCAGCGAGCCGGAATTCTACCAGCCACCTGTCGCCGCCGCGCCTTCTCCGATTGTTCTGCCAACACACACCTGGGTAGCGACCGCCATTCCTACTCCGATCCCCAGCCCGACACCTAGCTGCACGAACAACCTGACTTATAAAGAAGATCTGACAATTCCGGATGGGACCGCCGTTCAACCGGGAGAAGTGCTGGATAAACGTTGGCAGGTAGAAAACAGCGGAACGTGTAATTGGGGCGATCGCTACCGTTTGAAATTAATCGCCGGACCAGACCTGGGAGCATCATCCGAACAAGCTTTATACCCGGCCCGCAGCAGCACCCTGGCCACCATACGCCTGGCTTTCACCGCACCAGACGAACCCGAGACATACCGCAGCGCATGGCAAGCTTATTCACCCGAAGGCGATCCTTTCGGCGATCCCATTTTTATTGAAATAATGGTAGTTCCCCCGTCCGTCTCCCCCTGATTCGATCCTTCGCAATCGCTCACATCAAAGCCGCAAGTGGTTTGGACTGGTCCTTCCCCTTCAATAAGCCCACGGCGACCAGGATTGATCCCAAGAAGATACCGGCGTCTGCCAGGTTGAATACCGGCAGCAGGTTCATTAGAATAATGTCGGTTACATAACCCACCACCATCCGATCGACCAGATTGCCGGCTGCGCCGCCTAACACTAATCCCAAACCAAAGCCAATCAGCAGGCTATCTCCCTTGCGGCTAATTCCAGGATAGAGGATGACGATTGCAATGCAGATGATCTCGCTCAAGGCAATAAATAAGCCGTTCGTGTTTTGGAGCATCCCCAAAGCCATACCGGTATTCGGGGTGTGCACAATTTGAGCGTAGGGTTCCAGCACACTGGCAGGCACCCAGGCTTCCCCGGGCTGGATGTTGGTGCGCACCAGAAATTTAGCAGTCTGATCCAGGCAGAACACGATCCCTGCCACACAGAACAGGTAGAGATAGTCCCAAACAAGGCGCTTCATGCCTTTTCATTTCTATCGCGAGTGCGAAAGAAGGGAATTAGGTGCTGATCCAAATAAAAGGGGCTCTATAACCGGAATTATAGAGCCCTGTCTATACGGCATGGAAAACCCAACCAAGCAGGTTCGCGATCAATCTCGTGTGAGAGATTTTAATACTGGAATCTCCATGGATTGGCTGGCGTGCGGTTCCAGTTGGGTTTCTCCTGAGTGGGCTCACCCTTGAATCTTGGAGCGCCACTGTCTCCCCATCCAGCACAAGGAGTGAAGTTGAGCTTCAAATTGTGTTCCAGGTTCATCGTCCCGGTCACGGTTTCGCCACAGGCAGTGACGGTAGACGGGTAAACATCGCGCTTAATGGTGAACACACCTGTCGTCCCAGGTTTTACAACCAGGTAAGAATATGGATAGGTCAGGCTGATGATCACGTTGCCATCCGTCTTGTTTTTAACGGTCAGGGTAGCCGGAAATGGATTAGCGGCAATCAGGACGGCGATCAGTAAGGCGAGAACAAGAATGACCAACGCGTTTTTTTTCATTTTACCCTCCTTAAAAGGCTATATATGTTGGTCGGCTAGGAGGCAAGCAGCGAATCGCACGGGAAATAAGCTCGTAAACTTATATCTCCCTCCTTCTATACCATTTGACAGTTATAGTAGACCATCCATGATTATAGCGATTCAAAGCCTAGAAGTCAAATTAAAGTTGGGAAATTGGACGCCTGACTTCTATCTCTCAGGCGTCCAAGATGATTATGTGCCTTCTTCCCATGAATTCAGGTATTTTACCTGCTCTTTGGTGAGTGTATCGATCTCTATACCCATAGCATCTAATTTCAAGCGCGCGATCTGCTGATCGATTTCCTCGGGAACAGAGTAAACCTTGTTCTCTAACATCGAGCCGTTCTTTGCCATGTACTCGGCTGCAAGAGCCTGGTTGGCGAAAGACATATCCATTACACTCGCTGGATGTCCTTCGGCAGCCGCAAGATTGATCAAACGGCCTTCGCCCAGCAAGTTGATCCGCCGCCCGTCTTGCAGTGTGAACTGCTCTACAAAGGGCCGCACCAGGCGCTTCTCTTTTGCCATTGATTCCAGGACCGGGATGTTGATCTCGACATTGAAATGCCCGGAATTGGCCACAATGGCGCCATCCTTCATGTTCTCGAAATGCTCCCGGTCGATCACATTGAGATCACCGGTAACCGTACAGAAGATATCCCCGATCCGAGCTGCTTCTTTCATGGGCATCACACGATAGCCATCCATTACCGCTTCCAGAGCCGGCAAGGGATTGACCTCGGTTACGATCACGCTTGCGCCTAAACCACGCGCCCGCATTGCCAAACCACGACCACACCAACCATAGCCCGCAACGATAAAATTCTTGCCAGCCAGAAGAATATTGGTAGCGCGAATAATTCCATCGATCGTGGATTGACCTGTGCCGTAGCGGTTGTCAAATAAATGCTTGGTCATGGCATCATTTACGGCGATGACCGGGAAAGCCAGCGCTCCGTCTGCCGCCATCGCCCGCAAGCGGATAACGCCGGTGGTGGTTTCCTCGGTACCGCCCAGCATTCCGCCCAACAGTTCACGGCGATCCTTGTGGATCGTGCCAACCAGATCTGCACCATCATCCATCGTCATGTGCGGTTGGTGATCCAGAGCCGCATTGATGTGCTTGTAATACGTGACATTATCCTCACCTTTAATCGCGTATACCGGTATCTCGAAATGCGTCACCAACGATGCCGCAACATCATCTTGTGTTGAGAGCGGGTTTGAAGCCGTGAGGACCACATCAGCGCCTCCTGCGTGCAACGTCTGCATCAGATTGGCAGTCTCGGTCGTCACATGCAAGCAAGCTGAGAGGCGCATCCCATTCAAGGGTCGCTCCTTAGTAAAGCGCTCGCGGATCAAACGCAGAACCGGCATTTCCCGCTCAGCCCACTCGATCTTCCGCCTGCCGCCCTCCGCCTGTTTGATGTCTTTGATATCGTAATTTTCCATAATATCCTCCTGAAGATTAATGATTCCTGATTACTTGATTGCGATTAGCGAGTCTCCGCACCCACTACCAGGATATCCAATTTCCCCTCGTCATCGAAATAACGGCGATAGCGTGAGACAAATTCCTCCCGGGTATACGAATGCCCTTGAGGTCCAGACTTTTCCAGACAATAGGTAGCCGCTAAAGCCCCCACCCGTCCGCATGTAAGCAGATCCAGACCATACTGATAGGCAGTCAAAAAACCTCCCCGGAAGGCATCGCCAACGCCAGTTGGATCAGCAATTTGCTCCGGAGGGATTACAGGGATGGAGTATTCTTGATCCGCGGAATAAATCGTCGCGCCTCGATCACCGCGGGTCACCACAGCGAATTTAAGAGATTGCAGCATGTCCGCCGCGGACATACCGGTCATTTTTTGCACCAGAGCAAACTCATAATCGTTGACAAACAATGCATGCGCGCCTTCGATTCCCAGCTGCAGATCATTTCCCTGCAGGCGCACTATCTGCTGGCTGGGATCATACAAATATCGCAGGCCCATCTCCCGGCACTCAACCACATATCGCTTCATGGCATCCGGGTCGTTCGGAGAGATAAACACATAATCCGGGAGATCTCCATCCAGCTCGTGCAAGGATAGCGAAGCCGCATACGCCATTGCTCCCGGGTAGAAGCTGGCGATCTGAGCATTCGATCGATCCGTATTGGCAAAGAAAGAAGCAGTAAAAACCCCAGGAACCACGCGCGCCCAGGTTGTATCGACGCCCTTACTCTCCAACCAGTCCCGGTAATCACCGAAATCCTCGCCAACTGTCGCAAACAGGCGGGCTCGCACGCCGAGCATCGCCAGTGTATAAGCGATATTGGGGGCAGTTCCACCGCGCAACCGCACCATGTCTTCTACGAGGAAGGACAGGCTGATGGTCTCAAGTTTGTCCGGAAGGATATGATCGCGAAAATAACCCGGGAAAATCATCAGGTAGTCATATGCAACCGAGCCGGTCAAGAGTATGTTCATCAGATCCTTCCGATCGTCCCTGGATCCTGGTCAGATCTCTGCTGTGAGAGGCTGATCCTCAAGTTCTCTAGAAAGGGTGGATAAATGATGCCCATTTCGGTCACTACTCCAGTGAGCAGTCTGTGGGGAGTGACATCAAATGCCGGATTTCGGGCAGTTGCCTCTGCTGGGGCAACCGGCTGTCCGTCTACTTGAATATTCAACACCTCTTCAGACGGACGCTCTTCGATCGGGATCAAGCCGCCATGCTCCAGGGATAGATCGATTGTGGACGACGGGACGACACAAAATACCGGCACCTGATTGTCATGCGCAGCTAGAGCAAGCATATAGGTCCCGATTTTATTCGCAACATCGCCATTGGCAGCCATCCGATCCGCGCCAAAAAACACTTTATCCACCTGCCCGCTGCTTAAGAAATAGCCAGCTGCGTTATCACTGATAATATCATATGGGATGCCATATTGCTGCAGCTCCCAAGCAGTCAAGCGCGCTCCTTGGAGGCGTGGGCGAGTTTCATCAACCAGAACGTGGATGCGCTTGCCTTGCTCGTGCGCCATGCGGATCACACCCAGAGCTGTCCCCCAATCCACTGTAGCCAGAGCGCCCGTATTGCAGTGGTGGATTAGAGTATCTCCGTCCCGAATCAGCTCTGCGCCGTAGCCAGCCATACGCTGATTGATGGCGATATCTTCATCCGCAATTCGCTGAGCCTCGTCTAGAACCAGTTGGCGGAGGTCTGTTGGAGATGCATCGACCAGGTCAAGTGCATGCAGAATACGGCTCAGTGCCCAGCCCAGATTGGCAGCTGTGGGGCGCGCGGCACGCAACTCCCCTGCAGCCAGTTCAAGATCAGCCATCAACCCTGCTTTCGTGCTTGCCTTCGACTGGTAAGCTGCCAGAGCCAGCCCAAATCCTGCTGCCGCGCCAATCGCCGGTGCACCTCGCACTACCATCTCGCGGATTGCATGTGCTACCTGCTGGTAGTCCCGGTAAGCGACTTGCTTGAATTCTGCTGGTAACAGGCGCTGATCGATCATGCGCACCTGCCTGGTTGCACTATCCCACGCAACAGTTCTCATATTAACCTACACCAAAAGACGCCCTCGCTGGAGAGCGTCATCAGAATAGAACGCAGTGAGTTTAACATGCAAACCGTGCTTTGTCAAAGGAGGTCTGCAGTTAACGATCTTCGCTCAGCAAGGGCTCTCCCGGCGCAATCTCGCCGACCAACTTGAGAAATCGCGCTTTGATCTCCTGTACTACAACATCTGGGTCACGAGCATCGAGCGGAACCTGCCCACCCGCCATAGTTCCATGCCCCCCAGCCTTGCCCATTCCGGCGACAAGATTCTGTACCAAGAACCCGGCATCTTTCCCAAATCGCTTGGTCCTCAACGAAAAATACAGGACGCCCGTGTGCGACCCCAGACACAACGCTGTGCGCGCAGTCTCCAACCTGATAAGAACATCCGCTATCTCTGCCGTGAGATCCGGACGGCTCATTTTTCCAAGATAAGCGATCACTGCGCTGCCATACAGGCGCGCGGCCTGAAGACCACGGCTGAACGCCCTATAGTACTCGCGTGATAAACCGGCCTGTTCGACCTGAACCAACAGTTCCCGGTCTAAGAGGCTTAATAAATTAAGATAAGCGATCTCGTCGGCAGGGGATGAACCGCGCGCCAGCCCGAGGGTATCGGTGTGCAGCCCATAGAATAAGGCGGTCGCCAGAACAGGATTGATCTTAATCCCTGCTGCTTCGAAGTATTGGAAAACCAGGGTGGATGTTGCACCGGCCTCCGGTCGGACATCCACGTAAAGGACTGAGGCAAGCTGTTCTCGAAGCGGGTGGTGGTGGTCGATAACAATATCGGGCAGGCGTTCGGAGGATAATCGGTTGTTCCCTGCACCAGGCTGTGTGTCCACAAGGGCCACCGCGGAATAATTTTGCAGTCCTGGCAGCTGGTCGCTGTGCTCCCAAACAGGGGTGAGCAGCTGGAGCATGGCTTGATTCTCCGCCCTGGCGACCAGGCCGCTGTACACCAGATGAGATTTTATCCCCCAGGCAGCGCGCATAAATTCCGCCAGTGCCGCCCCGGAGGCCAGAGAATCGGGGTCAGGGTTGTCGTGGGTGATGATCAGCAACGGACCGCCACCCGCAGCCCGATGCAGCCGTTCCAATCTGGCTGCATCCAACGAATTATCGCTTGCAAGGTAGAGACGATTCACGCCGCCTTATCAATCGCTTGAATTTATATTTCCGGAAGGCTGGACAATATGCACCGACATAGCGATTATAAGGCATATTGGTTGGCTTCTGACAGTAGAGTCGAAATCCAGGCAGCCAAACCATTTACATAATCCACCTTAAGGGCTTGACTATGGGAATTTATGCCAGATCATTGAGAGCAAAATTGCCAACCCAGCCAGCAGCATCCCGAGTGCATTGAACGCCACGCTGATCTCCGAGTTCTCTTCCCTGGTGAGCAGGTAGGTAGGTAGCTGTTTGAATACATCGTGCAGCTCGCTGGCGCTGGTAGCTGAGTAATATTCACCTCCGGTCATCTCCGCGATCCCCATCAGCGTCTCTTCGTCGATCCCGCGGCGGAACCTGCCGCTAAATCCACCTCCGCCAAAACCGCCCCCGCCATACCCCTGGCCTCCATTCGAGAAAAACTGTTCATGAAACCCATCTCTGCCGCAGTCCATGCTTGATCCGGATGGTGTGCCGTAGCCGATCGTATAGACGCGTACACCTCTTTCCACTGCCTGGGTGGCTGCTTCCATGGGCTGCGGACCCGAGTTGCTCGCCCCATCACTCAGCACGACAATAATATCCGAGGCATATACACCTTCAGGCACGGGTGTGGGCTGGATCACGGAGCTCGATCCACTCACGCTTGGAGCAATGCTCTGGTTTATCTCCGCAATTGCATCCAGAGCTTCCAGAATGCCGCTGCCAATCGCAGTCCTGCGCGCGGTCGTCAGATTTCTCACCGCTTCGCGCAGGATATCCTGATCGAATGTAGGCGGTTGGACGAGAGCCGCAAAACCGGCAAACGCCACAATCCCAATTGAAGTGTTTTGATCCTGGCGGTCGATAAAGGATAGCACTGCTGCCTTGGCTGCCTGCAAGCGGTTGGGTGGTATGTCTGTCGAACACATGGATCGCGAGACATCCAACGCCAGCATAATTGTAGCTTTCCCTGAAGGCACGATTACCGTTGCGGTTGGACGGCTGAGCGCCACCACCAGGCTGGCAAATCCCATCAGGAATAAGCTGATGGGGAGATGTCTTCGCAGCCAGGCTGTGCGAGGAATCGCCTCACGGACCAGCGCCAGGCTGGAATAGCGTACTGTATATCGCCGGCGGCGGCGTATTGCCCATAAATATAACAATACGATCGATGGGATCAATCCCAGCAGGAGAAGGAAACCAGGCCATTGAAAATCCATCTACCACCTCCTTTCAGCCCAACCCGGCATTCTTTATCAACCGGGTGTTCACGGCAGCCTCCCGAACCAGAACAACATCAAACCGCCTCCAAGTAGCAAAAACAAACTGCCAGCACCTGCAAACAGCGCAGTAGCCTCGATCTTCTCCGGCTTGATCACCAATTCAGGAGAGATGTTAGCGTATATATCTTTCAGGTCCTCACCACTCTCGGCATGGTAATATTCACCTCCCGTCAGACCTGAAATCTGTTCGAGCACCGTCTCATTAAGCTGTGTGTGCACATTATAGCCATTGATACTCAGCGTGGTGCCTTCTGGGCTGCCAATGCCAATCGAGTAGATTCGTACCCCACGCTCCGCTGCCGAATAAGCTGCCTCGAATGGGTCAGGTGGAGCTGTATTTTCACCATCCGAAATAAGCACAATAATTGCCGGGCTATTTGTCCCTTGAGGTACGGGCGTCGGTGTAGGTGCATCCTCACTCTCTGTAGTCTCGCTGCTCTCGACAGCGAGTGTATTCAGCGCGGTCAAGATGCCGTAACCCAACGAAGTTCCCTGCTCTGGATTTAGGCGGTTGATCGACGCCAGGATTGCCGCCTGATCATTCGTTGGCACCTGCACCGACAGTCCTCCCTCGCTGAAAGCTACCACGCCAATCTGGACGCTGGAGGGCTGGCGCTGAACGAACTCAGTCGCTGAGAGCTTAGCGGCAGCCATGCGGTTGGGCTGTACATCTTCGGCTGCCATGCTGCCTGACACATCGAATACCAGGATCACCGTCCCTTCTACTCTGGGCAGGTTGACGGTCATCTGTGGTCGCGCCAGCGAAAAAAGCAGCAGCGAGAAGCCGATCAGGAACAACAAAGGCGGGATGTGCCGGCGCCTGCCTGGTTGGCGGCTCCGTATCTGCCCACCGGTGAAAAAATCGTAGCTGGCTGCGATCTTCTGTCTCCGGCGCTGGAAAACAATATACAGCCCGACGAAAATCGGCACGCAGATAAGGGAAACCAACATTGCCGGCCAGATCAAATTCATCCTTCACACCCTCAGATCATCGCCTGCGCCGCTGCCGCAGCCGGGCAAAACGGATGATCGCCCGCACCAGATCTTCATCGGTCTCCAGCGAGAAGGCATCCACGCTGGCGCGTGTAAATGCCTCTTTGAGCGATGCTTCCCGGCGCTGCGCTGCCTGCCGGAAATGGGCGCGCAGCCGCGGGTCATGCGTATCCACGTAGAGCTGTTCTCCGGTCTCTGAATCTTCCATTATCACCGGGCCGATATCCGGGAGCTCCATCTCACTCGTGTGCCATAAACGGACCGCGATCAATTCGTGGCGCTGGTTGATCATCTTCAACGCCCGCTCCCAGCCCGGCTCGCTGATGAAATCCGATACTACGAAGATCAGCGAGCGCTTTTTGATGGCGTTCAACCCACCTTCGAGCAGTGTCGACAGCTTTGTGAACGGCGCCCGTTCCAGGTGGGGCTGATTGAGCAGATCATTGACCAGGCGCAACACATGCGACCGTCCACCCCGCGCCGGGATCGTCCGCTCGACCCGGCTGCCATAAAAGACGGCCCCTACGCGGTTGCCATGTCTCGTCAGGATACGTGCCATCGTTGTCACGAAATCGATCAATTTCGTGCGTTTTTGGACGGCGGCACCACCAAAATCCATCGATGGGCTCAGGTCCAGTAAAAACCAGGCTGTGATCTCACGGTCTTCCACATACTGCCTGATATATGGAGTATTCATACGGGCGGTGACATTCCAATCGATATAGCGAATATCATCCTCGGCCTGATACTCACGAAGGTCGGCAAAATCGATGCCGTAGCCGTAAAACAGGCTGCGGTAATCGCCCTGGAGCTGGCCATCCAGCCTGCGGATGACCTGCCAATCGATGCGCTGTAAGATGCGCTCAGGCGTTGAGGCGGACGCTGCCATGCTCACGTAGCGGAACAACCGGGACAGGGATCTGGTCGATAATTTTCTGCAGTAGCTCGTCGCTGGTAACGTCGTCGGAAAGCGCCTGGTACGAGAGGACGATGCGGTGCCGGGTCACATCCAATACCATGTCCAGCACATCCTGTGGTAAGGCATAATTACGCCCGCGCACGAATGCCAGCGCCCGGGCAGTTAAAATCAAGTTGATCGATGCCCGCGGGCTTGCCCCGAACAAGATGTAAGGTCTAAGATCCTTCAAGCCAAACCGTTCCGGCTCGCGAGTGGCAGTCACAATCCGCACCGCATACTCGATCAGGGCCGGGTCAACGTAAACGCTGTCAGCTTCTTTCTGCAATCCCAACAATTGTTCGCTGGTCAGCACCTTTTGTACTGGCTGCAGCCGTTCTATCATGCGTTCCACGATCACAAATTCTTCTGTGGGTGAAGGATATCCCACCAGCACTTTGAGCATGAAGCGGTCAACCTGCGCTTCGGGCAACGGGTACGTCCCCTCGGTTTCGATAGGGTTCTGCGTGGCGAGCACCAGGAAGGGCTCAGGCACTTGATAGCTTTCGCGCCCAATCGTGACTTGGTGCTCCTGCATCACTTCGAGCAGCGCGCTCTGAACCTTTGCCGGTGCCCGGTTGATCTCGTCTGCCAGCAGAAGATTGGTGAAAACAGGCCCCAACGAGGTGTTGAACTCACCCTGCTTCTGGTTATAGATGCGTGTCCCCACCAGATCAGCGGGCACTAGGTCAGGAGTGAATTGAATGCGCTTGAACTCACCTCCGACCACCTGCGCCAGCGTCTTGATCGCCATGGTTTTTGCCAATCCCGGTACACCTTCGACCAGGATATGGCCGCGTGCCAGCAGGGCAACGATCATTCGCTCCAACAGGTGGTCCTGTCCGACGATGATCTTCTTAACTTCGTACAATACCTGTTCCATTGGTTGGTCGTCCTTGGGCTTATCGCTTAAAACCATCACACCCTCCTATTCTAATAAGGTGGAATCCCCGCTGCACCGCCGGCAATATTGATCGGTACAGCAAAACCGATCCCGATAAAGAATTCATCATCGGTCGGATTGATAATACCAACCACAATACCGACTACCTGTCCGTAGCGATTTAACAACGGCCCACCAGAGTTACCGGGATTCACGGCTGCATCGAATTGGATCAGGTCTTCCAGCCTCTGGTCGCTGCCCTCGGGCTGGAAGGTGCGTCCAAAACCCGAGATCACCCCTGCACTCATTGAGCTGTACAGGCCGAAGGGATTACCCACGGCGTAAGCCTCATCACCTGGTCGCATGGCATTCGGATTCCCCAGGATAGCGGGTATGAGCACCTCTGGTAAGCTAGCAGAACCCAACACAGCAATATCGTTCTCCGCCTGGGCTGCGATTACTTCCGCATTTGCTCTGGTGCCATCCGCATAGGTAATCTCGATCTCCTTTGCGCCATCGACGACGTGCAGGCTGGTCAGGATATCGCCACTATCATTGATCACCACCCCACTTCCCAGTCTTTCGTCCTCTTCGGGATCTTCCCCTGCATAATGAGATTGGATCAATACCAGCGAAGGTTGGATGACCTGGTACACCAGGCTTGAGTTTGAAGGGGGCGGGGTAGCAGATGCCATAACCTGGTTCACAGTATCCCGCACCTCTTGCTCAGTCAACAGGTCTGGCTCTGGCTTCAACGCGTCGTAGATCATTAATGCCAGCAACAGCGCCAGAACTCCAGCCGAAAACTGGACAAGCCCTCGCAGCTTCGTCCACCAGCCCGGCAGGCGCTCCCGGAGACCGGCAGCCAGATCGTTCTTTTTGGTTTCTTCTTCTATCATCTGAGTGTCGATGCAGTCCTGAAGTTACGTATCATATCCATGTTGGGGGACCAAGTTTGTAGATGTAATTTACCATATTAATAGAGTAATATTACCTGAGATGTCCATTAGAGTATTTGCGGAGTAACACTCAGCAACCAGATAACCCCTGCCCGGCATCCAGAAGAATGCGTCCAGGGGTTTCACACCTTCCTTAATAGCTGCAAACATTGACACGAACCCAGGGCTGGGTTATAAAGATCGAGATGAACCGGATTACGCTGCGGCTGATTGGATTGATTTCACTGCTGGGATTGCTGGCGCTGGCATGCTCTAGGGCTGCCAGCCTTCCATTCCTGGGACCGACCTCCACCCCACCCAGCAGTCCAACGCCGACCATCCCTCCCCCTACGTTCACGCCGATTCCGACACCGACTTCGACTCCCACACCGACGCCAGTCCCGGCTGTAAGGATCACCCTCGGCGATCAGGCGCGCAACAACGGCAGTTGGGACCGGGCAGTTTTAGAATACCAGAATGCCTTGAGCAGCAGCCAGGATGCAGAGATTCAGAGCGCCGCTCAATTGGGAATTGCCCAGGCTCAGATTGCATCCAACCAATACGAAAACGGCATCGAGACTCTGCTCAACCTGCTCAGCCTTTACCCACAATCCCCACAGGTTCCATATGCACACTTCAGCCTGGCACAGGCATACAATGCCCTAGGACGGTATTCAGAAGCTGCAGAGCAGTACCTGAACTACATGGTGCTGCGACCGGGTGTAATCGATGCCTATGTATTGAAATTGCGCGGTGACGCGCTCAGGGCCGCTGGAAATCATGCCGAAGCCATCATCGATTACCGTGCAGCGATCCAATCTCCCAGCTTCCTCGATACCCAGGCGATCGAGATTGATATCGCCCGGTCCCATGCTGCTGTGGGGGATTACGGGACAGCCCTGGGGATTTACCAGCAGATCTACAACCAGACCACAGACGAATTTACAAAAGCGCAGATGGACCTCCTGATGGGTCAGGCTTATACCGCTCTCGGTCAATATGACCAGGCGTATGCCGTTTACCAGGATGCAGTTAACTACTATCCCACCTCCTACGACTCATACTTAGCCCTGGTTGCAGTAGTAGAGGCGGGCGTACCCGTAGACGAGCTCAACCGTGGCATTGTGGACTATTATGCCGGGGAGTACAGCGTGGCGCTGGTGGCTTTCGATCGCTATTTTCAGGCTAATGGGGTCGATGTCTCAACGGCGCGTTATTACAACGGTCTTGCGCTGCGCGCTCTCGGGGGCTATGCAGAAGCTATCGGCCAATGGGATATCGTTATCCAAAACTACCCTGAGGACCGCTTCTGGGATGATGCCTGGGACCAAAAAGCATATACCCAATGGGCATTTCAACAAGATTCCTACCAGGCAATCCAAACACTTCTTGCGTTTGTGAGTACTGCCCCCGCCCACGCGCGCGCCGGGGAGTTCCTCTTCGATGCCGCAGAAGTGGCGGAAATATTCGAGGATCTGGACCAGGCTGCGGCTTTGTGGGAACGGGTGGCAACCGAATATCCCGAATATGAAGAAGCACAGCGAGCGATTTTCCTGGCAGGTATCAGCCGCTACCGGATCGGTAATTACCAATCCGCGTTGGGGCTTTTCCAACGCGCCCTGGCGAGCGCATTCAGCCTGCAGGACCGGGCAGCTGCATATTTCTGGCAAGCTAAGACGCTGACCACTATGGGAGACAGCGCGGGTGCCCAGACGACCTGGGAATTGGCAGGGGATGTGGATCCCACCGGTTATTACAGCGAGCGTGCCCGGGATATCATGCGCCAGCGCCCACCCTTTAGCCCCTCGGATTCGTATGACATCTCAGTCGATGTAAGCGGGGAACGTCTGCAGGCTGAAGAGTGGCTGCGGACCACGTTTGCACTTGATCCATCTGTGGACCTATCATCCACCGCTCCGCTGTTCGGCGATGGGCGCTTCGTGCGCGGCGCAGAGCTTTGGGAGTTGGGTCTCCCGGAGCAGGCTAAAATAGAATTTGAGGATCTACGCCAATCTCTGCAATCCGATCCAGCCAACAGCTACCGCCTCATGAACTATCTGGTGGATCAAGGGCTCTTTCGTTCGGGAATCTTCGCTGCGCGCCAGATACTCGATTTGGCTGGCATGAACGATGCTGATACCATGTCGGCGCCAGCCTATTTCAATCACATCCGCTTTGGTACATATTTCTCGGAATTGATCTTCCCGGCAGCTGAACAATACAACTTCCATCCGCTGTTTTTGCTCAGCGTAGTACGTCAGGAAAGCGCTTTCGAGGGCTTTGTACGCTCTTACGCCGGTGCACGTGGCCTGATGCAAATCGTACCTGCCACGGGGCAGGAGATCGCCAGCAGTATGAACTGGCCGGAGGCTTACACAGACGAAGACCTCTATCGACCAGAGATCAGCGTGCTCCTGGGCAGCGAGTATCTCGCAAAATGGCGCGATCACTTCGGCGGCGATCTGTACACGGCTCTGGCTGCATACAATGGTGGACCTGGCAATGCTATTGAGTGGCAAGAGCTGTCGGACGGCGACCCGGATCTATTCCTGGAAGTAATCCGCTTCGAGGAGACGCGCAACTACATACGCAGCATCTACGAGATCTACACCATCTACCGCCGCATTTATGATAGGGCGCTGTGAAGTGTTCAGCAGCTCTGGCAAATCACCCACCCATCCTGACAACCTGCTGTCCCTGTTAGAAGCCGCCCTGATACGCCGGGCAAGCCTGCTGGACGCGCGGCATGAGACCGCTTTGCGCCTGTTCAGTGGTTTCTATGAAGGATGCCCCGACCTGGTGATCGACTTATACGCCAGTACCCTGGTGATCTTCAATCACAGCAAAGACGTGCAATCCATCGAGTCGGGTCTGGACCAGGTCGTCAATTTTTACCGCCTGCATCTTCCCTGGCTGCGGGCTGCAGTCCTGAAACACCGCGGGACAATCGATCCAGATGCCCGCCGGGGTAAGATCATTTGGGGCGGTCCTATCGACCGCCGCATCTCTGAAAATGGAGTGCGCTACGCACTCGACTTGACATTGAGCCAGGATGCCACCTTTTACCTGGATACGCGTTTTTTACGGACCTGGTTGAAGGATAACCTGAGAGGGAAAAGCGTTCTGAACACGTTTGCTTATACCGGCAGCCTTGGGGTTGCCGCCAGAGCTGCCGGAGCCACCAGTGTCACCCACCTGGATGCAAATCGCAAATACCTAAATCTAGCCAAAGATTCATATACATTGAATGGCTTCCCAATAAATAAATCAGATTTCATAGCCGGTGATTTCTGGACATACACAAGCCGGTTGCGGCGCGCCGGGACGCTGTTCGACTGCGTAATCGTCGACCCACCCTTCTTCGCAGAGAGTGATACCGGGAGAGTAGATTTATTGTCTGAATGCAAGCGGGTAATCAACAAAGCGCGTCCATTGATCAGCAACAATGGTTATCTGGTGGCTGTCAACAACGCTTTGTACCTGAGCGGCACCAACTACCTGCAAGTATTGAACGGCTTGTGCTCGAGCGGCTATATGCAGATCGAAACTCTGATACCGGTCCCTGATGACGTGGCTGTCGATCCTTCAGCGCGCCTGGGTTCAGCGCCGGTCGATCCAGCCCCATTTAATCACACCACAAAAATCGCCCTGCTGCGCGTCCAACGCAAGGACAAATGTCGTGGATCTGATGGATAGGGAAGATCAGGGAGTTGCAGTGACTGCCAGCGGAGTCGAAGTGGGTCGCCGGGCGATAAGGAACCAGGATCGGATGGTGTTCAAGCGGTCGCTCAAATCGAAGAGCGGGCCCATACTTACACCCTGCACTTGCTGATCAACAGCATATGAATATACGGGATAATAGAGCGGCAGGGCCGGCATTTCCTGGACAAATCGGACCTGGAAATTGCGGTACACCTTCGTGCGCTCGGCAAAATCGCTGGTGATGCGCGCTCGCTCTATGTATTCACTCGCCTGGCGATCATTCCACATAGCATAATTCTGCCCGTCCGCGATCTGTGCCTGATCCCAGAATGGATAAGGGTCGGGGTCCGGTGAGCGGTTCAAATTGAGATCCACCAGGGCGGCCTGATATGTGCGCGGCTCCAGGTAATCATCGACCAGCTCATCATATGTGACCGGTTTCGGCCTTACCTCCACACCCAAACGGCTCCAGTCCTTGCGGATCGCCTCCGCCAGGACCGCGTGAGTTGGAGTATCCGGATGGACCAGCTCGAAAGACAGCGCCACGCCATCTTTCTCGCGTACAGATCCACCACTGGCGGGGATTGTATAGCCCGCCTCTTTGATTACTGCCAATGCCTGATCAGGATCGTAAGCGATCCGTTCGATACTCTCGTAGTACGCCCACGAACCAGGGAATACCGGCCCATCGGCGATCATAGCCTGGCCGCCCAGCATCTGGTCGATCATCCACTGGCGGTTGAGCCCCACCAGCAAAGCGCGCCGGATGGTCGCCTCCTTGAAGAAAGGCAGGCTTTCATTACTCAAGTTGAAGTAGATCAGGGTTAGCTGGGGCAGGCGTCCGGTGTAGAGGTTCAGCTCGGGATCCGCGAGCACTTCCGGCAGTACATCTGAGGTGATCACACTGATACCCTGAACATCCCCATTTCGATAAGCCGACAGCGCTGCCTGCGAATCCTGGTAGTAGCGGAAGACCACCTGCTCGATAAATGGTTTATCGCCGAAATAGTCCTCGAACGATGACAACCCTACCCCGGTGATTTGGCCGTTTTCCGACAGCAGGGTATCGAACCGGAATGGCCCGCTGCCAACTGGCTGTAAATTGAATTCCGCGTCTATCAGCTCGGAAGCAGATAGCCCTGCCAGCATGTGCTCGGGAAGCACGCCAAACGCCAGAAAATCCAGAAATGGTGCAAATGGTTCAGGCAGGCGAAACTGCAGGGATTTATCATCTAGTTTATTGACTTCGATCTGGTTCCAATACCGGCGCAGTTCATCAGGTACCGGCAGCTCATCACTGCGCAACAGCCCGACCGTAAACAGTACATCGTCACTTGTCACAGGTTCGCCATCGTGCCAGACTGCACTTTGACGGATCGAGAAATTATAGACCGTGCCGTCGGCTGAGATCCCCCATGATTCAGCCAGGTCTCCCGTCGGCTGGCCGCGATCGTCGAACGCAATCAAGGAGCTGAAGATCAAGCCGTTGATATCGCGATCGGCCTGGTTATAATAATCTAATACGGGATTCAGACGTCCGAATTCACCGACCAGTGCTTCGCTGTAAGTTCCACCACTGGCAGGCTGGACAGGCGCCGCTACCGGTGACAGGACCGTCGGCTGCTGTCCCAGCAGCAACACACCGATTGCTGCCAGGGCAAGCACCACGATCACGAACTGCCAGCGCATTTTTTTCATAAGGCAACAAAAATAGGGGGTCTCAACCCGCTGCGGCTACCTGACCGTGTAAAGGAAGAACCGCTCAGGTGCAGCAGATCCAGGCCCAACCACCCTATCACCGAACTGGCTTTCTGGCCGTTTCAGGCATAAGCGGGGTTTAAAATAAATCAGCCGGCGACGATAACCGTTGAGATAGCCAAAATGACAAACAGGATGCTCAGTCCGATGGTAATCCGGAACAGAGTCTTTTCGATGCCGCGCCGGGCTGTGAAAATGCCGCCGGTATCCGCGCCTGTAAGCCCACCCAGGCCGGCACCCTTGCTCTGCAAGATGACGCTGGCAATCAGAGCGATTGACGTTATAATCAAAGCAACATCCAGGTAAATTTCCACGAAATCCTCCAACCAATTGCTTCAAGAATTGAGCAGGCGGATTATACCTTCCGTTTGACAAAACGTCAATTTGTGACGCAGCCACCCTGAGAAGTCTCTTATCTCCCACAAAAGACCTTATGCACGAGTTGGTTGCCAATCTACATATGCACACCCCATATTCGGATGGTCACGGTACGCACGCCCAGATTGCCCAGGCGGCGCTGCGAGCCGGGCTGGATGTGGTTATTACCACGGACCATAATGTATGGGTAGATGGGCTTGAGAATTATTATAAGGACGGCAATCGCAAAGTGCTCCTGCTGGTCGGTGAGGAGATCCACAATCAAATGCGCCAACCGCAGAAAAATCACCTGCTCGTGTTCGGCATCGACCGGGAATTTTCCACCCTCGCGCACGACACCCAACGCCTGCTGGATGCGGTCCGTCAGGCGGGTGGTTTCGCATTTATCGCCCATCCATATGACCCTGCCGCGCCAGCGGTCAATGAACCAGATATTTCCTGGGTGGACTGGGAAATGAAAGGCTATGCAGGGATCGAGCTGTGGAATGGCATGTCGGAATTTAAATCCTTGCTTAAATCCAAGCTGCACGCCATTTATTACGCCTACAATCCACGCCGTATAGCACGCGGCCCGGCTAAGGAGACGTTGAAGCGTTGGGACGATCTGCTTTCAGCAGGGCGCCGAGTGGCTGTAGTGGGAGGTTCGGACGCCCATGAATTGAAGGCGCGGTTGGGGCCACTGCGCAGGACTCTATTCCCGTATGAATTCCACTTCCGGTCTATCAATACCCACTTGATCACCCCAGTGGGACTGACCGACGACCTGATCGAAGACCGCCAGACTGTATTCGAGGCCCTATCACACGGGCGCGCCTTTATCGGTTACGACCTGCCTGCCTCCACACGCGGATTCCGTTTTACTGCCCAGGGTATGGACCAAACCGCGCAAATGGGTGATGAAATCAATGCCAAATATGGTGTTACCCTTCAGATTCGCGTCCCGCAACCATCCGAATGTCGCCTGATCAGAGACGGCAAGCTGGTCAAGACCTGGCAGGCTCGCGAGTATTGCACTCACATCACGAACGAATCCGGCGCCTATCGTGTTGAAGTCTATATCGATTTCCTGGGCAGGCGCAGAGGATGGATATTTAGCAACCCGATCTACATCCGCTGAGCTATCCAGCCAATCGGCAGCCAGTCGAACCATCCGAGTTATTTTATATATCCAGAAAATGGGAGTAGAATACCGCTCATGGAATTTAAATTACAAGCTCCCTACAAACCGACCGGTGATCAACCGGAAGCTATCCGCCAGCTGGTCGAAGGCATCGAGAAAGGTCTCAAGCACCAGGTATTACTCGGGGCAACCGGGACCGGAAAAACTTATACGATCGCCTCAGTAATCGAAACAGTACAAAAGCCAGCTCTGGTTATGGCGCACAACAAAACCTTAGCTGCCCAGCTGTATGCTGAGTTCAAAGAGTTCTTCCCTGAAAATGCGGTTGAATACTTTGTCTCCTATTACGATTACTACCAACCAGAGGCTTACGTTCCCCGCCACGATCTCTACATTGAGAAGGATGCTGATATTAACGAAGAAATCGAACGCCTGCGGTTGGCTGCGACCACTGCCTTGATGTCGCGTAAAGATGTAATCATCGTCGCCTCGGTATCGTGTATCTACGGTATCGGAAATCCGGAGGCCTACGGTCGAATAGTGATCAACCTGGAAAGTGGACACATCTACCGGCGTAACGCCTTGCTCCGCCAGCTGATCGAAAGCCAATATGAACGTAATGATCTCGAGCTGCGTCCTGGCAATTTCCGCGTACGCGGCGACACGCTTGAGATTATCCCCGCCTATCAAGATAAATTTGGCTACCGGATTACTTTCTTCGGAGATGAGATCGAGCGCGTGGTAGAGTTCGACCCCCTCACCGGTGAGCTGCGCCGCCAGCTCGACACGGTGCAGATCTATCCTGCCAAGCATTTCATCACTGACCAGGAAAAACTCAAGCAAGCCATCAGCGATATTGAGAGTGAGCTGGCAGAACGAACCGCCTGGCTGAAAGACAAGGATCAGCTGGTGGAGGCCCAGCGGCTCGAACAGCGCACAATGTACGACCTGGAAATGCTGCGTGAAGTAGGCTACTGCTCCGGCATCGAGAACTACTCTCGCCACCTGGACCAGCGACCTGCAGGCTCATCCCCCTGGACATTAATGGATTACCTGCCCAGTGATTACATCCTGGTTTTGGATGAGTCCCACATGACCGTGCCTCAGATTCGAGGCATGTACAACGGCGATCGTTCGCGCAAAGAGACCCTGGTGGAATATGGTTTCCGCCTGCCATCTGCCCTGGATAATCGCCCGCTCAAATTTACTGAATTCGAGCAGCGCATGGGATATACCGTCTACACATCTGCTACTCCAGGACCGTTCGAGATGCAGCGCGCCGATCAAGTTGTCGAACAGATCATCCGGCCCACCGGGCTGGTCGATCCCGAGGTCGAAGTACGCCCGGTTGAAGGTCAGATAGATGATCTGGTCAGTGAAATCCGCAAGCGTGTCGAAGTTGGTCAGCGCACACTGGTCACTACCCTGACCAAGCGTATGGCGGAAAAGCTTGCCGATTACTTGATGGAGCTAGGGATCAAAGTCCATTATCTGCACTCAGAGATTGATACCCTGGAGCGAATTGGCATTCTGCGTGACCTGCGCCTGGGAGTATTCGACGTCGTCGTGGGGATCAACCTGCTGCGAGAGGGGCTGGACCTGCCGGAAGTCTCCTTGTTAGCCATACTGGATGCCGATAAGGAGGGCTTTCTGCGTTCAGATACTGCGCTGATCCAAACCATCGGACGCGCGGCCCGGCATGTGGAAGGCAGGGTCATCATGTATGCGGACAAGATGACCGATTCCATGCGCCGCGCGATCGATGAGACCAATCGCCGCCGCGCCAAACAGCGTGCTTACAATGAAGCCCACGGTATCCAACCTGTAGGCATTTATAAAGCGGTACGCGACCTGACCGACCAACTCTCGGTCAAGGCAGTCTCAGAAAAGCAGAGCGATTATCCTGTCAAAGGAACGCCCGGTCTTCCCAAATCGGACCTCCAGCGCGTGATCTCCGAGCTGGAAAAACAGATGAAAGAGGCTGCGAAGAACCTGGAATTCGAGAAAGCTGCCTTGCTGCGCGATCAGATTTTCGAGCTGCGATCGATACTGGCGGAAGAATCCAAGTTACCCCCCTGGGAGAAGATGCGCATCCTCTCCGGGGAGGAGTGATCTGTGTGGATGATTACGCTACCAGGGATTTCTCGACCCGCAGCGCTTTCCGGGAAGCGTTTACTATGATTGCTCCACCATCGAGCTTGGCGAGTTCTACAAAGGCTGCGACTACCATCGAATCGAATTGTGTCCCGGAATACCGTTCGAGCTCTTCCAGAATTTCGTGGTAGCTCCATCCGCTGCGGTAAGGCCGGTCGGAAGCCATGGCCTCAATCGCGTCGGCAACAGCGATGATGCGTGCTTCCAGGGGAATATCGTTGCCTGCCAATCCATCCGGATATCCACGGCCATCATAATGCTCGTGGTGGTGCCGGATGATGGGGATGAGCTGTCCAAGCGAATTGGATGCCTTGAGCAGTTCAGCTCCCAGGGTGACGTGTTCCTTGACAATCCTGTACTCTTCAGGCGTGAGCGAGTCTGGCTTGAACAGGATCGTTTCAGCAATACCGATCTTGCCGATATCGTGCAGTAAGCCGGCTTTGCGGATCAGCTCGACCTGTTTGGGCGGCAAACCCATCTTCCTGGCGATCACCACCGCGTACTTCGCAACTTGTTTGGAATGGCCCAGAACGTCCGGATCGCGCAGGTCGACTACCTCTGCCAGTGTGTTCAACAAACCTTCGTTAAGCTTGTGGATCTCTTTTGCACTCTTCTCGAGGTCAGCGTTTTTCACCCTCAGTTCATTCACGACCGCTTCAGTCTTCTCAATGTACTGATGCTGGCTGAATCGCAATAATAATAACGGCACTAACACAATCAAGGTCCCGTATATACCCACATACCGGTAACTGAAAAGCAGTGTGTAGGCGATCAAACCCATTGCCAGATAATAAGGTGCCAGCCAGCTGTATTTCTCCATCCAGATCGAGCGCGCTGGCTGGTTGAAATCCAGGCTCATCCCAATAGAGACCAAAGCGGTGGTTACCAAATAGACGGCGCAAATAAACACCAGACAGAGAAGCACCTGAAGGAGTGGGCCCAGACTGATAAAGGTCGCACCCAGAAGCTGCAGGGGAAGCGTATACAGCATGGCAGCCACCAGCTGGTTGCTGAAATTAAAGATCCAGCGGTTCAGCGGGCTGCGATACTTGATCATTGCAACGGTCGCAAATGTCAGGCTTAAGACCAGAGCGCCGAGTGGTCCGAAAATAAGCGTACCCGCCAGGATTGGCGCTGCGGATGTTGATACCGCAGTGTTGCGCGCGTAAATATCGATCGAGAGCCATTCGGTGAACACAACCATTAAGACGAATAAGAATAACCCCTGCCAGTCTTGCAGCCAAACAGGCCTGAACGCCAGGGCAAATAATGCCGCGGAAAGCACAGCCAACGTGGCGATGTAGACATTTACTGCCCAGCGTGGGCGAGGAGCACGTTTGATCTCCTCGTCAGTTGAGTCTTCTTCTTTCTCCACCGGGTGAATCTCAGGTACATGCCGCAGAGGACTGGGCCGGAAGGGTAAACCATTTCCGCGTTGGATGCCCAGAGATTCCGAACCACCCGATACTCGCGGTGAGAGATGCGGCAGCATCCCTTCCTCCGGCAGACCGACAAATCCATCCTCCGAGTATACATACGTGCCATTCCTGCCCTTGAGCTTGGCATAATACAGGGCCGCATCTGCATTGTGAACGATATCGCTAGGCGATTGATCGAAACCGATCCGACCGGCGATGCCAAAACTCATGGTGGCTTTAATCGGCGTCACACTGGTAGGCACGTTAAATTCAGTATTGGCAATAACCTCCCGGATAGATTCGATGCGTGGAAAGGCTTCTAGTGTGGTTGTTTCCGGCATCAAGATGGCGTATTCCTCGCCGCCAAAGCGGACGACGATATCGTACTCACGCACCGAGGATTTCAAGATATTGGCGACGCCGATCAACACCTGATCGCCTGCCAGGTGACCATACGTGTTATTAATATTTCGCAGTAAATCCAAATCCGCCATCACAATGGTGATCGGGCGGTCAAAGCGGTTGGCGCGATTTAGCTCATTCTGCAGGGCGTGCTCAAAATAGCGCGCATTATACAGACCGGTCTTCGGGTCCAGCTCAGACTGGCGCTCCAATGCAGGCACCCGGAGCGTGCTGTAGATCAAGTACAGCGGCAGCAGCGCCAGCAGGATGGTGTAAGGATTGATATGCCAGAGCAACGCTGCGGTAATTCCCATCGCCATTAACGTGAAATCCAGCATCAATGGGAAAAACGAGAGCACCCCAGACTGGCTGAATCGCTCCCCGCGCGCCAGCCAGATAACCACCCCCACCATCAGGTGATTGATAAAAGTGAACACCGCCACGGCTCCCAGCATCGCCAACACTCCCCTCAGGCTGTACAGATCCTGGGAGATGTTTAAACGCTGGTAGACGATACCGGCAATCGTTATCCCAATAATATAGGTACTGACATTGAAGCTTTGGATATACCAGGCATATTTGTGCCATACCCAATCGACCAGGTTCGAGGCCAGAATGACCAGCACGGTCGGTCCCGGACCCATGACCGCAAAAGAGAACGCATAAACCAGGAAACTGATGTTGTAATGCGAGCGATTGGTGCTGCCCTCTACCTTAAGTATCAGCGAAATCGAAGCACAGGCGATCAGTACCACCAGCAGCCAGGGATTCAGCGCTTGCAGCTGTGCCAGACTCAAGCCAAGCAGCACCAGACCGAACAAAATGCTGGCGATTATATATACTTTTGCCTTAAGCGAGAGTTCTCTCACGAATACCCTACCACCAGGTCGCCGATTAAAATGACAACACCCCTACCAATTTCAATCCAGCATGTATGATTGATCAAGATTATAAATGAGTATCAATTCCATCGATCTGACAAAAATGCAAGTTATTTCACCTGGGCTATCAGAATTGTGTCTCTATAGATAACGAACGTATAAAGTCTCAGTTACCCGTCATACCTTTGGAAATTGATAGGCTGTATGCGGAGCTGTAAACTACAAGTTTTCACACGATCTCCACCTGGTCTTCACAAATTCTTCATAACTGTGGGTTAAACTGGAGAATAGAAAATAACGTTACCTGATTAAAGGAGATTAGCTAACATGAAAAAACCGACCTTAATATTTGCAGTCTTGTTTGTAATACTTGCCTCCCTGCTTATCGCTGGATATGCCTTCGCCCAAACGGATCAGCCCACGACCCCGGTATGTCCATACGGCTGTGCGAATAGCTTGGGACAACCCGCAGAAGGCACTCGCCCGTACGGATTTGGAAGAGGGATGATGGGGGCAGGTGGGATGATGGGCGGTCGTTGGAACGGACAACGAGGCGGACAGGCCTACGGACCGCTGCATGAATACATGGTGGCTGCCATGGCAGACGCCTTGGATCTCTCCACGGAAGATCTGCAGGCCCGCCTTGATGCAGGTGAGACGATGTGGGATGTAGCCGAATCGCAGGGGCTGACAGACGAGCAGTTCGCTGAGCTGATGCTGGAAACCCGCACCACGGCCCTCAACCAGGCAGTGGCTGACGGAGCCATCACCCAGGCTCAAGCGGATGGGATGCTCCAGCGCATGCAGCAGATGCAGGAAAACGGCTTTGGACCGGGGAACTGCCCGATGCATGACGGCGCAAACAATCAACGCGGATCCGGCTGGCGCTGGAACTGATAAACAGACTGTAGCCGAAATCAAGAGAAGTGGGCAGTGAATATCGCTGCCCGCTTTTCCGTTATAATGATTTCAGGCGATCGTTAGAAAATGGAAGAATGGATCAATGCCCGCCATATTGATTATAGAAGACGAAGCTGAATTGGTCAAAGTCCTGCGCTCCTACCTGGAGCAAGCCGGCTTCACTGTGTTCACTGCTTCCAGAGGCGATACGGGCTTATCCACCTGGGAGCACAAACGTCCCGATCTGGTAATCCTGGATTTAAACCTGCCTGGAATGGATGGTCTGGATGTTGCTCGAGCCATTCGCCGTAAAATGTACACGCCTATCATCATGCTGACCGCTCGTGTAGAGGAATCCGACCAGCTGGTTGGGCTCGAGCTGGGCGCCGATGACTATATCACCAAGCCTTTCTCGCCTCGCCTGGTTGTGGCTCGTGTCCGGGCGCTCCTGAGGCGCTCCGAAGCAGCTCCCGTGCAGGCTTCGGTTTTACACGTCCAGGACCTGAAGATCGATTTAGGGGCGCATATGGTTTGGCGGGACAATGAAGCCCTGGATCTAACGCCTACCGAGTTCAACCTGCTGGCAGCTCTGGCTGCACAGCCGGGGATGGCATTTACACGGCTGCAGCTTTTAGAAGCCAGCCAGGGTTCAACATACGAGGGCTACGAGCGCACAGTCGACGCGCACATCAAGAACCTGCGCGCCAAGCTCGAAATCGATCCCAGGAATCCCCGCTATATCGAGACAGTATTCGGGATCGGCTACCGCTTTACACGCTGATTAGAAAGCCTATTATGCGACTGCGCCTGATCTTATCCTTCTTATTAATTGTATTAATCTCGGTAGTCAGCGTTGTCCTGATCGTCCGCCAGGGTGCCCTGCGGGAGGTGCGCGCCTTCATGCTGCGTGGTAGCATGACCGACGTGGACGAGCTGGTTGACTCCCTGCAGACCTATTACGCCTCCAACGGTTCATGGACCGACGTTGGCACCCTGTTGATGGGTGGTGGTATGGGACGCGGCCAGATGCACGGTCAAAACGCAGGCGGGATGATGGGCGCCCAGGGTGCTTCCATGAACCAGCGCCTGCGCGTTGCTGATGCCCAAGGCGCACTGGTCGCCGACAGCAGCGAGGCAAATCCAACAGGAAGCCTGGATCGCAGCGAACTGGCTGAGGCGATCTCACTAGAAGTTGGCGGGAAGACGGTTGGCTATCTGCTCGCAGAAGGCGGGATTGGACTCTCAACTACCGACGAAAGCTTTTTAGCCAGCCGGATCAGCCGGGCGGCTTTATACGCCGGACTGATTGCCATTGGGTCATCCTTGGTGCTCGCCTTAGTATTGGCATATCAGCTGATGCGCCCGGTACGCGAGCTAACCCAGGCAGCCACATCGCTGGCGAGCGGCGATTTGTCCCATCGCGTCCCTGTGCGCGGCTCCGACGAGCTGGCATCCCTGGGTACAGCTTTCAACCAGATGGCGTATGAACTCCAAAAGGCGGAAGAAAACCGGCGCTCGATGACCGCCGATATCGCCCATGAGCTGCGCAATCCGCTGGCAGTCCAGCGCGCCAATTTAGAAGCCCTGCAGGATGGAGTCTACCCGCTCACGCCCCAGAACCTGGACCCAATCCTGGAGCAGAACCAGCTTTTAACTCGCCTGGTGGACGACCTGCGCACCCTGGCGCTGGCTGATTCCGGCATGCTTGACCTGCGGCGCGAAGCGACCGATCTGAGTGAATTAATCTCCCACGTCGTCGAACGATCCCAATCCCAGGCTAATGCACGCCAGATTAAGCTGAATTTCCTCCAAGGTGTCCTGCTGCCCAAACTGCTCATCGATCCCCAGCGCATCGACCAAATCCTGAGTAATTTGCTCAGCAACGCCCTGCGCCACACACCGGATGGCGGACAGGTTACCGTCAGCCTGGGTCTGCAGGTGCAGCAGGCGATTATCGACATACGCGATAGCGGACCGGGTATACCGCCAGATGCCCTGGAAAGCGTCTTTCAACGCTTCTATCGGGCCGATAAATCCCGCAGCCGGTCCGAGGGCGGCACCGGATTGGGCCTGACGATCGCGCGCCAGCTATCAGAGGCGCACGGCGGAACGCTGACCGCTGCCAATCACCCGCAGGGTGGGGCAGTCTTCACCCTGAAACTGCCGGTCAGCTGATTCTGCATTGTGAAAATCGATTTTGAGGATTCTGGATGGTCAAACCGAACAACGTCACACGACTGCTGGATTCTCGCAAGGTGGCTTACACGGCGCACGAGCTGCCACCTGAAAAGCTCGGAGCTCTGGAGGCCGCCAGCTACCTGGGCGTCGCTCCATCCCAGGTGTTCAAGACGATCGTCGTCTCCCGCGAGGGAGGCGGTAAATCGATCCTGGCGGTCGTGCCCGGCGACCAGGAGGTAAATCTAAAGCTTCTGGCTAAAGCAGTCGGAGAGAAGAAAGTGCATCTACCTAGCGAGCGGGAAGCCGAAAGGCTCACCGGCCTGCAAGCCGGGGGCATCTCACCCCTGGCGTTAACCCAGCATGGCTTCCAGACCGTGCTGGATGAGAGCGCCAATGCCCTTTCTGAGATATATATCTCCGGGGGACAGCGTGGTTTGAACATCCAGCTGAATCCATCAGACCTGGTCCGCCTGACCAATGCTCGAACAGCCAGGATTTGCATGAGCGGAGAATAATATCGCACAGACGCAGACGAAAGCGGCGAGAATTTCGTTTTACTTTTGGGGATGGAAAATTTGCCTCAAAAATCGCTTGCCAATCACGGTTTTTCCCCTATAATTGTATTGTCCTAAGAAAATCGGGAAGCTCAGGTAGTGTGTGCGAGCTTTGCCCGCGCGCACTACCCGATACCCACAATTTTCTGATAGATCCTA
>Ga0105095_10000086_pt1 | contig 34142 bp, 28 predicted proteins | sample PPLLak2March2015_2_FD_79180 | JGI IMG/M metagenome (GOLD analysis project Ga0105095, IMG submission 79180) | Freshwater sediment microbial communities from Prairie Pothole Lake near Jamestown, North Dakota, USA - PPLs Lake P8 Core (3) Depth... | ecosystem: Environmental > Aquatic > Freshwater >...
GCCAGCCGATGCCAGGGCTGTATCACCAACGCGGATACATTGCATCTCCAAAGCTGCTTTGACATCATCTCCCTTGCCGGAGAGTTCAACGCTCCAGGGCATGTATGCGTCCAGCCAGGCTTGCAATTGTTCAAAAGTCATCCCGCTGGCGGATTCAGCCAACTCTACAAATTCTGGGAGTTTGCTGGCATATTGCGAGATAGGCAGCAGGGGGAGCCATACCTTTTTGGCATTGGCCTTCACCGTAGCTTGTGGCTGAGTATCGATGCCCGCCCAGACCTTGAGCACTTCGCCGCCGATTTCGATCCCCAGGCGCTCCAGCACATCTTCGGAATCGCAGGGGACGCCCGGCCAGGGATTGATATCGGCGGAGGCGCCCTGTAGGAAGAGCACCTTGCTCTTATTCACAGCTTCCACTGTGCGGCGCATGGCGCCAACCCAATCGGCAGAGATCACGTTGCTGCCGTTGCCCAGCACCACCGGGTGGCAGGCGTAATTGACCAGAGTCGCCAACGGGACGCCATCCAGCGTGTCGATGCGTAGCACACCGACCTCTTCGTCAATGGGTCCCTCCAGGTTGGCGGCAATCACCGTAATGCCATCCGGGCGGGTGTATCGCCGGTTCATAGCAATTGTCGCTTTGCCGCTGCCAAAACCCAGGCGTGCAGGCTGCAGCTGGTCGTGCGCCATGCGGATCAAGCCAACTAACAAGTACGTCAGATTTTCTAGATAGCCTTTGACCATCGGGTCGCTATCCGAGAAAGCGTGCATGATAGGCCCGGAATGGCAGTGGGTAGCGCAGAACATGATGTTTTCAGGGCAAATACGGGTTAGCTCGCCGGCTTCCTGGCGGACGCGCCGCACCATATCCGGGTGGATGACGAGCACATCCATACTGACGATAACCACTTCTTCCGTGCCATCGTCGATCGCCACGGCGGTGGCGTAGAGGTCGTCGCGGAAGCCGTGAGACGATTCGCCGCGCTCCATACCGATCAGGTACATTCCCACGGGTGGGGTGATTGTCACCCGGCTTACGCCAGCCATCAAATCGACCATTGGAAACATCCTTTCATTATTCCAAAGAATAAAGTCTCTATATCCCTGACAGCTTGTTTACTGGTGCTGACTGACACGTGCCATGCACTTCCAATGTGCATCGCACCAGACACCTACCCCAGCTCCTGCGCTTGCGCCTGGATCTTGCGGATCGCCTGCACCACCTGGGACATCTCCTCCTGCGAGCCGAGTAGCACCGGCTGCGGCAGCCACACCGTTTCCCAGGCGCCGCGCAGCGTATTCGGGAAGGTCGCACGCAGGAAGGCATGCCTTGCCCGAGCTACCGTTGGGGAGAGACGCTTGCGGTACTCGCCGCTCTTGAAGACCGCCAGGTCGTGCAGCGGCGGGTAGGAGGCCTGGGTGGGGAAGCCCTCGGCGTTGAGCGCCTGGATAAAGCGCTCGGTTGGCACGCCGGCAAAGGCACTTTTGTCGTAGTGAAAGATGTATGCATAATGCCCGTTGACCGTGGCGCGAGGGTCGTGGCGCTGCGGGGTGATACCCTCGATCTTGGCCAGCTCTGTGTCCAGGTAAGCGGCGTTGCGGCTGCGAGTTCTCGTCTGATCCGGCAGGCGGCGAAGCTGCTGGCTGAGCACCGCTCCCTGCCACTCGCTCAAGCGGTAGTTGGAGCCGTAGATGAAGTGCGAGTAGAACCATTCTCCAGGCATGCGCCCGCAGTCGTGCACCGAGCGCGCCAAGCGCTCCAACTCCGGGCTGTTGGTGACGATCATGCCGCCCTCGCCCGCGGTCATCAGCTTAGACGCCTGGAAGCTGAACGTACCGATATCGCCGATGGCGCCAATCTTGCGCCCGCGCCACTCCGAGCCGTGGGCGTGCGAGCTGTCTTCCAATAGGTAGACCCCGTAGTTGCGCGCGATCTCGGTCAACCGATCCAGGTCTGCCGGATGACCGCCCATATGCACAGCAATGATTACCTTGGTGGCGGGCGTGATGGCGGCCTCCACCTGCTCTGGGTCGATGCAGTACGTGTCGGGGGTGACATCCACGAAGACCGGCAGGGCGCCGGTGAACAGCACCGCACTGGCAGTAGCCACGAAGGTGAAATCGGGGACGATAACTTCGTCGCCTGGGCCGATGCCCAACGCTGCAAGGGCGACCTCCAGGGCAGCGGTGCCGTTAGTCACGGCGATGCCGAAGAGCGCCTGGTGGTAGGCGGCGAACTCCTGCTCAAACTGCAGCGTGTGCGTGCCCGGGGTGCGCCACCACACCCGGCTTTCCAGCACCTGCATCAATGCCTGGCGCTCGCTCTCGTCGTAGATCGGCCAGGGTGCAAAAGGCGTTTTCTTGACCGGCTCGCCGCCCTGGCAAGCTAATTTCTGCATAGGACTCTCCTTCTCATTATCGATAGATTATGGCATCCGACCAGACGCTGGAATATGCCTGCGGGTAAGGGCCTACGATATACCTTTGACGGTGACGAAATCGGTGGTGGTGTCCAGGACGAGCATGATGGCTCCCAGCACGGCGGCGCGGGAACCCAGGCTGGACGGCACCAGGTTGGGACGGGCAGGAACGACGCCTTCCAGCCGGGATAAGATGGGGTCGATGAGCATATCCGCCGAGCGGGAGACCCCTCCCCCCAGCACGATGACCTGCGGGTCCAGCACGGCGCTGATCACCGCTACGGCGAAGGCCAGGTAGTCCACTGTTTCGGCGACGACCTGCAACGCCCAGGACTCGCCGAGCCGGGCGGCTTTGAAGACGTCTTCAGCGGAAAAGCCTTGCTCCGGCACAAGCCGGTTGTGCTGATGGAGCACCTGGCGGGCGCGGTGCTCCACCCCGCTACCCGATGCGATGCTCTCCAGCGCCCCAAAGCCCTCATAGCGCCGTCCCAGGTAGGAGACATCCGGCGGCAGGTAGCCCACCTCGCCGGCAGATTGATTGAAGCCGCGGTAGATTTTCCGGTCGATGATGATGCCGGCCCCGATGCCAGTGCCCACTGCGATGCAAACTGCGCTGGAAGCACCCCGCGCCGCCCCAAAACCGTACTCCCCCAGGGCTGCCAGGTTGACGTCATTTTCTACCACCACCGGCAGGGCGAAGCGCTCAGCCAGGATATCCCTGAGCGGCAGATTGCGCCAGCCCAGGCTGGGCGCCCAGGTGACCACGCCCTCCTCGTACAGGGTGACGCCCGGGGTGCCCACGCCGATGCCGCGGATCTGCTGCCGCGGCGGGCGCGGACGGTGGAGCAGGTCGGAGATCAGGACGCATACCTGCTCCAGCGCCTGCTCACGGTCGTTGCTCTCCCAGGGACGGTAGATCTCGCATTGGATACTGCCGCCCAGGTTGGCGATCGTGCCGAACATCTTACTGCCGCCCAGGTCCAATCCCAGTACAGCGTAGCCCTCGGCGTTGAACTCCAGCAGGCTGCCGGGTCGCCCGCCAGTAGACTCGGAATCACCCGACCAACGCACCAGGTCCTCGTCGTGGAGCATATCCACGACGCGCATCACGGTGGGCATGCTCATGTTCAGCTGGCGAGAGATCTCGGAGCGGGAAATAGGGCTGCGTTCCCGGACTAAATCCAGGACAGCCGAGCGGTTCAAACGGCGGATCAGCCTGGCGGTCGCGCTGCGTTGGATCATACCTTGCCTCTGCGGGTGGAGGTGCGGGACCATAGAACGCCGTAGACTTACTTTCTAACTGAAAGAAACTAATTAAGATTATAGACAAGAAAAGGAAAAAGTCAAGAAAGGACTTGTAAAAAACCAGCCAACCGCCGGGGGATTTGTACACGGACAAGCACGGAGATCACGGATAGAGATCCGGTATCAACAGAAACATCCGTGTCCTATTATCAGGCACAGAGAGTGCTGTACACGGATAAACACGGAGCAAGCCACTCCTTCGCCGATAAATGCTTGACTCTGATTAAATATTCACATATACTCATGTAAGCGTTTACATCCTATGCCAGTCGATAAAACGCCCACGATCTCCGATGTCGCAAGACGGGCTGGCGTCTCCATCGCAACCGTCAGCCGTGTCTTGAACCTGACTGCCGTCGTAGCGCCGCAGACCGCAGAAAAAGTCCGCTCCACCATCGACGAGCTGGGATTTGTGCCCCGCACGGCAGCCCGCGTGCTGGCCAGCCGCAAGACCAACACCATCGGGCTCATCCTGCCCGAGATCAGCGGATCCTTCTTCCCGCCCATGCTGAGCGGCATCGAATCTGAGGCCCGCCATGCGGGCTATTGGTTATTAATCCACTCCATGCAGGACAGCTCCTCGCCGCAGGTGTTGGGTGAGCACAATACTGATGGCCTGCTTATTTTTACCGACAGCCTGCATAAGGATGAGCTGGTTGCTCTCTATCGGAAAGGTTTTCCGGTCGTGCTCCTGCACGATACCCCGCCGGAGGATCTCTCAATTCCTGTTGTCACAGTTGAAAACAAATTTGGTGCTAAAAAGCTGGTTAATCACCTGATCAAGGTCCACCACCGGCGCCGAATAGCCTATTTGCAAGGCCCACCTGCGCACGAAGACTCGCGTTGGCGCGAGCGCGGCTACTGCGACGCGCTGGATGCGAACGGAATCCCATTCGACCCCGCTTTGATCGTCATGGGCGGCTTCGATGAAGATGAGGCATATCAGGCTGTCCAGTACATGCTGCACGCAGGTGTTGACATGGACGCTATCTTTGCGGGTAATGATGATGCTGCCATCGGAGCGCTGCGCGCCTTAAAGCAATCCGGTCCCCATGTGCCCGGCGATGTGGCGGTGGTCGGTTTTGATGACGTGCCTTTTGCCCAGCATCTGACCCCGGCGCTGACAACCGTACGCTCCCCAATTGAGCAGGTGGGTCGTGCTGCCGTCCGCCAGTTGCTGCGTTTACTGCATGACCAGCCGGCGGATCCATTAACCCTGCTACCCACCGAGCTGGTTATCCGGGAATCCTGCGGCTGCCAATCGCCGCCCACCAACGCTCTCAACCGGACACTTGCAACTATCTCAGGAGGTGCACAGGAACAATGAACGCCAGCACGCGCATTCCAACAACTCACTGCAGCGCATTGTTCAGTTATTTACCGTTTATCCTATCCAATCATTGAGAGGAAGAGAATGGACTCAACTTTTACAACCTATTGGACACAAGCGCAACAATTCCTGGTCGGCGGCGTGTCCTCGTCATTTCGCATCAACCCGTTTACGGGGAGGCCAATGTACCTCTCCAAAGCGGATGGCGCGTTCTTCTACGATTTGGATAGCAGGCGCTACATCGATTTCTTCATGGGGCACGGCGCCTGCACGCTTGGGCATAACCGTCCTGAGATCCGTGAAGCGATGCAGAAAGTATTCGATATCGGCTTCTTCGCCGAATTCGACCATCCTCTGACCGTGCAGCTGGCGCGCAAGATCGTCCAGCATATCCCGTGCGCGCAGCGGGTGCGCTACGTCAATTCGGGCAGCGAAGCCACCCTGCTGGCAATCCGGCTGGCGCGGGGCTTCACCGGACGGCAGAAGGTTGTACGCATAGACGGTCACTTCCACGGCGGGCACGATTACGCCCTGCTCAACAATCTCGCCGAGTTTGTAGACCAGGACAATCCTGGAGACCGGCTATCGAAAATAAAACATTCGAGCGCAGGAGTGCCCACGAAAGTGGATGACACGCTGTATGTCATCCCATGGAACAACGCCGAACTCTTTAGAAAACTTGCCCGCGAGCACGGGCACGAGATTGCCGCCATCCTGCTGAACCCAATCGACTACAACAACGGCTGTATCGGCTCTTCCACAGAATACCTCGAAGACATTCGCAAAATCTGCGACGAGACCGGCATCGTCTTCATTATCGACGAAATCCTTGCGGGCTTTCGCACTGGCATCACGTGCGGTCAGGGCTACTACGGCGTGACCCCCGACCTGTGCCTGCTGGGCAAAGCCCTGACCAACGGCGTCCCGCTGGCAGCGATTGCCGGCAGGGAAGATATCATGATGAAAATCATGGATCCCCACCATCCCGTCGTCGCAGGAGGGACTTTTTCAGGTAACCTGTTTGGATGCGCGGCAGGCATCGCCGCACTAGGAATTATGGAACAACCCGGCTTTTTCGATACCTGGCTGGCACGCGCAGATAACTTTTACGAACAAGTCCAGGCGATTTTTGATGAGGAGGGTTTTCCTGCTATTTTGCAAGGCATAGGTTGCTCGTTCGGCATTTACGTTGGCACACGCCAGCCTGTCCGCAGCTATCGTGATATCGCCGAAAAGACGGATCCGGCCTTGCGAAAGGCATTTTTCCAAAAGTGCATCGAGAAGGGGTTGTATTTTCACACTGATTTCACGGTCTCCGCCCTGCACGCGGAAGAGACGCTGGCCGAATCCCTGGACCTAATCCGAGCAGCAGTGCGCGAAACGCTGCAATCTGGCGGAAAATAAAAGGAGGCATCCAAAAAACAGACTGAAGGATCTACAGGCTATCTAAAAAACATGAGATATTGGTGTGTGTGGTGGCGAAGCCGCCACACACACCAACAAACCATTTTTGAGATGGCATCTACACAATCGTGTGTGAAGAAACGGAACCTGATGCTATTCAAAGGAGAAACCATGGATAAAAATCGCACTTTCAATCGTGTGTCCCGCCGAGACTTCCTGAAATTGGCGGGAGCGGGCGCCGCCAGCCTGGCAGCAGGCAATCTGCTTGCGGCATGCGCCCAACGGGCCAGCGGACCGGTGAAACTCAACGTGCTGGTGCCGGCGGCCCCCGACCCGGCCCCACCGGGCGTCGCTAAATTCAGCGAGGAGGCTTTTGCCAAGTGGAAGACCGACAACAACGTCGAAGTGGTCTACGAGGCGCCGCCCTGGCCGCAACTGCACGACAAGATGGCTGCCAACCTGGCGGCTGGACAGTATGTGCATGACATTATGTACAACTGCGGCTGGGGGCCTGAATTTGCCGGCTACCTGGTCGATTTTGTCAAGGACCTGCCCAAGGAGTTGATCGACGACCTGCCTGCCTCCTCGTTCAGCACCGTCACCTGGGATGGCAAGAGACTCGGGGTGGTATTTACGCTCTCCTTGCTCACGCTGTTCTACAACCAGGAGCATCTTGCCAATGCAGGCATTACGGACCCGCCTAAGAATTGGGACGAGCTTAAGGGGATGGCTAAACAGCTAACCGGTGGGGGCAGGTACGGCTGGGTATTAAACTACGGCGCACCCGAAGGCATCGGCGGGGTTGCATCGTACTGGATGTGCTTCCTGCAGCAGGCCGGCGGGAAGCTGTACGGCGAGGACGGCATGCCGGCCTTCAATAATGAGGCCGGTGTGGACGCGCTGCAGGTCATGGTAGATTTGATGGAAAGCACTGATCCGGGATCCATCAGCTACGTGGGCATCAATGATGCGACCAACGTCTTCTCAGCAGGCCAGGCTACGATGATGATGAACTGGCCTTTCATGTGGAAGCCCGCTAATGACCCAGCCACTTCCAAAGTGGTAGGAAAGGTGGGTTCCGCGCTTCTGCCTGCCGGACCTGCCGGTACGGCATCTATCGACGGCACGGACGCCTACACCATCGCCAAGCTGTCCCCCAACCCCGATAAGGCGCGCCAGCTGATCGAGTTCTACCTGGATAAGGAGGTCCAGAAGCGCCAGGTGCTCGACACAGGCTGGCTGCCGATACGCCTGTCTGTGTTGAACGACCCCGAAGTTCAGGCGGCCGCGCCCAATGCGGTGGTCATTCTCGAACAGGCCAAGAATCCCTACGATAGCTTTGTCACGCCGGATTACAACGCGGTGACGACTGCCATTGGCTCGGAGCTGCAAAAGGCGCTGGCTGGGTCTGAAAGCGCAGCGGACGCCATCAAGAACGCCTCCGACCAGGTGACAGAGATTGTGAAGAAACGCGGATCATAAAGTGTCTGGCTCCCAGCCCCTCTCCCGGCAGGGGAGGGGCTGGGGTGAAGGATTATTGGTTATGCAGCAAAACAGCGAATACAACCGCAGGCGCATCCGCATGGGGATCTGGTTCTCCGCCCCGGCTGTGATCGTGCTGCTGACGGTGCTGGCGTACCCCATCCTGGCATCCTGGGTGCTTTCCTTCCTGCGCGTGTACTTTGCCGGCCAGGGATTGAGCTTCAGGTTCTATGGCCTGACCAACTACACGGAGCTGCTCACGAACCAGTTGTTCCGTGAGGCGCTGCTGCGCTCGATCTATTTCACACTGGTTGAGGTCATCGTGGTGACCTTCCTGGCGCTGATCGTGGCGCTGCTGCTCAACCACCCGCTTGGGCGACATGCCTTCTTCCGCGTGGTCCTGCTCGTGCCGTGGGCGCTGGCCCCCGTCGCCAACGCCGTGTTGTGGAAATGGATCTACAACGCCAACTACGGCATCCTCAACCAGGCGCTCATCGGCCTGGGAATTATCGACCGCAATATTATCTGGCTGGGAAGCCCGGTGCTGGCGCTAAACATGATTTTGCTGGCGGATATCTGGAAAGCTGTGCCTTTTATCGCCTTGTTGCTTCTGGCAGGTCTGCAAAACATTCCCTCCCATCTATATAAAGCCGCCCGGCTCGATGGCGCTAACGCCTGGCAGCAATTTCAGCATGTCACCCTGCCAGGACTCAAAACTACGCTCATCATCTCGATTGTATTGCAAAGCATTTGGGCACTGAAGGTATTCGACTTGATCTACGTCCTCACCAAGGGCAGCCCCGCTGACAGCACCGTCCTGCTCAACTATCTCTCATGGCGTGTAACATTCAGCAATCTGGATGTTGGCTATGGGGCGGCAATCGCCAATGTGCTGTTTGTGCTGATGTTCATCCTGTCGCTGGTGTATATTCGCGCTTTGAGGCCGCGCAAAACCAAAGAAAAGGTGGGCTGATGTGATCTCCTACAAGCATCAACTATCACGTTTCTTTGTCCGTATGGGATTGGCCATCTTCACCTGCGTTGCTCTCGGGCCTGTGATCTGGGCGGTGGTCACCAGCTTGCTCCCCCTGACAGCGCTTACCAGCCGCCCTCCGGACCTGAACCCGCTGAACATGACCCTCGAAAATTATGGCCTCGTGCTCGACAGCAGCCGCGGCTTGTTCTCTGGACTGATCAACTCATTTATCATCGCCACCTTCACCAGTGCGGTAGGGTTGGTCATCGGCTCAATGGCAGCCTATGCCCTGGCAAGATTGAACATGCCGGGCAGCAGCTTAATCCTGATGATGATCCTGGCCACGCAGATGTTCCCCGGCATTGTCATCGCCATCCCGCTGTTCCTGGTGATGAGCCGCATGGGCATAGTAGATACGCACTTCGCACTTATCCTGGTTTATCTGTCTTTCACGCTGCCGATTGTCATCTGGATTCTGAAGGCCTTTTTTGAAAGCGTCCCCATGGAATTGGAGCGCGCCGCGGCGGTGGATGGCGCCCAGCCTTTACAAACCTTTCAGCACATCGTACTGCCCATATCCCTCCCGCCGTTATTTGCGACCGGGGTGTTCGTCTTCATCGAGGCCTGGAATGAGTTCTTCTTCGCAATCATCCTTACCCGCATCAATGTGAAGACCGCCCCGATCGCCATTGCGGAGTTCTCGGGGCAGTACCAGACATTATATGGGCAGATGCTGGCCTCGGCAGTACTTGCCAGCATTCCTGTGGTTTTCCTGGCAATCATTTTCCGGCGGTTCATTCTGGAAGGCTTTGTAGAAGGAGCGATCAAAGCATAATGGCCACCCTTGAGCTGATCGATATTACCAAGAAGTTCGGCGCGGTCACTGCGGTGGACGGCTTTCACTTGAAGGTGGAGGACGGCGAGTTTGTGACCCTGCTGGGCCCCTCGGGCTGTGGGAAATCCACAATCCTCAATATGATCGCCGGGCTGGAGGATGTGACCGCAGGCGCAATCCAAATCAATGGGAAAACAGTCAACGCGCTGGGCCCCTTTGAGCGGGACGTGGCCATGGTATTCCAAAACTATGCCCTCTACCCGCACATGACGGTGGAGGAGAACATCGGCTTTTCCCTGCGGTTAAGAAAACGCCCCAAAAGCGAGGTCCAGGAGAAGGTTCAGAGGGTTGCGGAAATGCTGGAGCTGGAAAAGCTCATGCAGCGCCTGCCGCGTGAGCTATCTGGCGGCCAGCAGCAGCGGGTTGCTATTGGGCGGGCCGTGATCCGCGAGCCATCCATATTTTTGTTCGATGAGCCGTTCTCCAATCTGGATGCGGCCTTGCGGATCAAGACGCGGGGTGAAATCAAGGAGCTGCACCAGCGGTTGGGCGTGACTTCCGTGTTTGTGACCCACGACCAGGAAGAGGCGCTGTCTTTATCCGACCGGATTGCGGTTTTACAGGCCGGTCGTCTTGAACAATACGGCTCGCCGGAAGAGGTGTACCTGAGGCCAGCCACCAAGTACGTGGCGCGCTTTATCGGCACGCCGCAAATGGATTTCTTCTCCGGCGAGTTTATCGATAAGGAGGGCCTACGTTATAAAGTCGGCGAAGCCGAGATCCCTGTTCCGACTTTGACCAGATTGCCCGAGGCCGCATTTGATGCCGGCGTGCGGGCAGAATTTGTCAGCCTGGGGCAAAAAGGCTTCGATGCCACAGTCCGGTTGGTGCAGCCTGTTGGTCCATTCACCTATGTCACTGTTGACTGGCAGGGCGGCAGCGTTACTGCCCGGGTCAATGGAGTTTCGCATCTTAAGCCGAAAGAACATATTAAAGTGGATATAGACCCTCAAGGTCTGCTGTTCTTTGACCGCGCCACCAGCATGAGGATAGATATCTTATGAACCCTATTCCCAACCTTCCCATCGTCGAACTGGTCCGATTCGCCGAGTTGGTCGAAAAACGCCCGGCATTGCTGGTCACCTCGACCCCGGCCTGGAATGCCGTCAAAGAGAAGCTGCGTGGATTGAACGCGGCTGCGGTTGTCGAAGCGACGGCGGCCACCACCGCTCACTGGGACAGCTTGCTGCAGCCGCATGCGGGTGCCCAGTTCGATAACGTTTTGGCGGTCGGTGGGGGCCTGACCGCAGATGCAGCCAAATATCTGGCCGCAAAGCTGGATTTACCGCTGACCGTCTTGCCGACCGCCCTCTCGGTGGACGCCTTCATTACAGCCGCCTCCGGCATTCGCCGCGGCGGCTGTGTTTATTACCTCCCTACCAAAGTTCCAGACCAGCTGATTCTCGACCTCGAAGTGATCGCCGACGCCCCCGCCGCCATCCGGGCCGCGGGGATCACGGACGTCATGTCCATCGCCACCGGATGCTGGGATTGGAAATTTGCTCACGAAAAGGGCATGAACCCAGAGGGCATGGAGCTCATCCCATGGGCCTATGAAAACGCCCAGAGCATCCTGAACGGCGCGCTGGACTGCGCCGAAGCTGCCGGGCGCGGCGACCAGCAGGGGCTAAAAACGCTCTACGACTGCCTTGCCATGGAAGTGCAATTGTGCAACCAGGTGGGCCATGCGCGCCCGGAGGAGGGCAGCGAGCATTACTTCGCTTACTGCGCCGAAAACTTTACCGGGTACGGCTGGCCGCACGGCGACCTTGTGGGGCCTGGGATCCTGCTCATGGCAAGGCTGCAGGGACAGGAAACAGGGCGCTACGAGGCCGCGCTGCGGGCCTGCCACATACCGCTGGAGCGGATTTCCCCCGCGATCACTGCTCAAACGCTGAAGAGCCTGCCGTCCTTCTGCAAAAAGCATGGGCTGGCGTTTGGGCTGGCGCATACTCTGCCAGAATGAACTTTCAAATCTTGATACTTCAGATGAAAGAACAGTTGTAATGAAAATAGCTATTGCGGGCGCAGGATACATTGCCGCCATCCATGCCGGGGCGATCAAAAACAACGGCGGGGAAGTGACAGCCGTGATTGAAAAGTTTGCCGATAAGCGGGCGGAATTTGCCAGACGTTTCCGCATCCAGCAGCAATACGAAAGCGTGGAAGAGGCCCTGGCAGCGTTTACGTTTGATGCGTTGGTGATCGGCACGCCCAACTTCTTGCACGCCCCGCAGGCGCTGGCAGCCTTGCACACGGGCCTGGCAGTGATGGTGGAAAAGCCGATGGCGATGAACAGCGCTGAATGCCGAGAGATGGCCGAAGCCAGCCAGGTGAGCGGCGCGCCGCTGATGGTGGCGCATTGCTGGCGATTTGACCAGGACGTGCTGTGGCTCAAGGAGCAGCTGCCCCGGCTGGGGAAAATCATCCGCACGAAGGGCTATGGGGTGCATACCAACTGGGGGCCGGGCGGCTGGTTCACGCAGAAGCAGCTTGCTGGGGGCGGGGCGCTGGCCGATATGGGCATCCACGCCATCGATACGGCGCGCTGCCTGCTCGGCGACCCGCGGCCGGCGAGCGTTTTTGCCAGGATTGGCACGTTTTATAAGGATTTCGACGTTGACGACACTGGTGTAATTATTGTCAATTGGGACAATGGTGCAACTTCGTACATCGAATCTGGCTGGTGGCAGCCGCACTGCGATGGCCTGGAGGCGGCGACCCAGCTTTACGGGGAAAGTGGTTTTGGACAGCTCTTCCCGACCCTGCTGGAAATACCCAACCCGCAAACCAAGCAGGCGGAGGTGGTCAAAGCCGGATTCGAATTCCCGCGCCAGGAACATTGCCCGCAGAGCATGTACGACGCGCAGATGAGCTATTTCATGCAGTGCGTCGAAAGGCGCGCGACACCCCTCCCGGGCTGGCAGGAAGGCTTGCTGAACATGAAGATCGTGGAGGCGGCTTATGAATCGAGCCGGACCGGGAAAGTTGTAGATATCGAGCTGTGATGGCGCGGTGAAAACTTTATGTGATGAGGTGAGACATGCAAACGGCCATGATTATTAGTCCCCATGCAGACGATGCCGCAGCCTTCTGCGGTGCGACGATCGCTAAATTCGCTAACCAGGGCTGGAATATCGTTCTTGTGCGGGTCACCGATGACCGTAAGGATTCTGTAGGGCTGACAATCGAGGAGACGATCACCCGCAACACGCAAGAGCTCCATCAAGCTGCTGCTATACTTGGCGTGAGCGAGATCGTGGAGCTTGGATTCGAGACCGATGGATTGGCAGATATCCCATTGGGGAAACTGCGCGAGCGCATCGTCTTTTTATTACGCAAATATAAACCTTATGCGGTTTTCACCTTTGACCCATTTGGCCTCTATGAAAACAACCAGGATCACGTGCGCGTGGCGCAGGCCGTGGACGAGGCTTTTTGGGTGGCGTGCTTCGACAAGCATTACCCCGAACACTTCGCAGATGGGCTGGAGCCGTTTTCCGTTTGTGAGCGCTGGTATTTCGCCCGCCAGCTGCCCCGGGTGACGCATTACGAAGAGATTTCTAAGACTATCGAAAAGAAGATCGAGGCTTTATGCTCCCACCGGGAGATGATGCGCAACACCATCAACCAATACCAGCTGCAGCTGAATACCTGGGGAAAGCATGTGCCCTGGCTGAAGGAATCGATGGCAGGGGACATGCGTCCCCTGCTGGCAATGTTCCTGCAGGAGCAAGCTAAAGCCCAGGCCGCGGCTGCGGGTTGGGACAGCGAGGTGCACCTGGCAGAAGCGTTCCGCCTGGAGCGTTTCGGCGATTTGGAACCGCTGTTCCAGATGATGGCTGAGCCATTGGAAAATTCCCAGCCAGCCCCGGTGCGCGCGGAACTGGACCAAAGCCACGCATTGCCCTGGGAGGAGGGACAGCTGTGCCGTATTATCCCGCAGGATATTGCGGAACGTGTGCGCCTGATGGGACACCATCACCTGTGTGCGGGGGCGTTCGAGGCGCTGATCGCCCAGCCAACCTTCCGGCTTGGATACGCCAGCCTGGTCAACTATTTAAATCCCGATCCGGATTTGATCGTGGAAAGCATCTACGGTTATGACCTGTTCTGCTACCAGTGCGGCTACTGGTCGGAGGAGGAGGGACGCTGCACCACGGGCTGGAAGAACAAGACCAGCAAGGATGCCGCCGTTCTCGATCACCTTGGGCTTAAACCTGGCGACCAGACCCGCCTTGAGGCGCTGCAACGGCTTCTGGCTGAAAAAGTCCCTTACGGAAAACTGGAACAATTGTGTGGACCGGGTGGGCAATGGAAGTGTGAGTTCTATGCGCTGGGCGTCTGCCAGAAAGCCTACGCCGCCCTGCGCGAAAAGTACGGGATGGGATAGAAGTGATTTAGGGGAGGAGGCTATGGAATCCAGCCCAAAAAGAGCACGCTCGCGAATCCTGACTGCCCTTGGATTCGGGTTTTTCATCGACTCTGCCGAGGATGTGGCGCTGCCGATGCTGTGGCCGGCCGTGCGGACTGCGCTGGGGCTATCGTATGCCCAGCTGGGATACATCGACAGCATACGCGTCATCTTCCAGACCTTCAGCGGCCCATTTTGGGGCATGCTGGCGGACCGCTACAATCGCAAATGGATCCTGGTGATCGGAACCGGGATCTGGGGGTTATGGACTTCTGTGTGCGGATTGGCGTCGGATTACTGGCAGCTGCTCATCGTGCGGGTGATCGCCTGCATCGGATTGGGCTGCCTGTATCCCGCTGCGTTCAGCCTGCTGGCCGACTCGTTCGGACCGAATAAGCGCGGCCGCGCGATGGGGACCATCAGCGCCGTGGGGATGTTCGGCATCGTGGTCGGGGCGCTGGCCTTTGGTGAGATCATCGGGATCTCCGAGAATGGCTGGCGCATCGGGTTCGTCGGTCTTGGGTTGATGAGCATCATCTCCGGGCTGGTGATTGCCGTGCTGGTGAAGGAGCCGGTGCGCGGCGCTGCAGAGCCCGAGCTGGAGAGCATCATCACGGGTGAGTCGGCTGCCAGATTCCAATTCGACCTCAAAGGCGTGCGGGAGCTTCTTGGCATCAAGACCGTGTTGGTGAATTTCCTGCAGGGCATCTTCATGCTTACCACCATCAATGCCCTGGCGACTTTTTATGTCACCTGGCTGGTGGACGATCGCGGCTTTTCAGAAGCGGATGCGCCGTTATTTTTTGGAGGCGTGGTTATCGCCCTGGCGGTCGGCAATTTCGTGGGCGGCGCGGTTGGAGATTGGGCATATCGCCGCTGGCCCAAGTACGGGCGTGCGGCGATCTCGCAAATATCGATCGCCATTGCTTTGCCAGCCATGTGGTACCTCTTCTCGCGAGCGACCACTACTGCCTCGATTGTGATCTGCTCACTCCTGGCTGGTTTTTTCCTGGATTGGACTCGGCGCGGGGCGATGCAGCCTATGGTGCAGAGCGCGGTCCGGCCCGAGCTGCGCAGCACCGCCATGGCATTAACAGAATTTGTCAACGGCGCATTTGCTTCCGTGGTCATCATCCTGTTTGGCAATTACGCTGACCAATTTGGCCTCTCCAGGACCCTGCTCATACTGACATGCGGTTTTTGGGCCATCGCATTCCTGGTCACGCCCTTATATTACCGGGTATTCCCTACCGATGCTGCAAGCCTGCACACTCAAATGCAGGAACGGCGCGAAATCATTGTGGAATCTTCCTGAATTGTCCGATACTACCTGAGGCGATCGTATGTCCATCGAGAGCATTCTTCCCGTCCCTGATATTTTTTCCGCAAAACGCATCCTGTGCATCCAGCCGCACTATGACGATAATGACATTGGAGCCGCCGGGACTTACGCCTTATTGAAAAGTGCCGGGATTGAAATTATCTATCTGACCGTCACAGATGATTTGATGGGAGTGGTGGACAGCTCGCTATCGGACGAGGCCGCTGCTGAAGCGTTAAATCGTGACCAGCTCAATGCAGGAGCGATCATCGGAGTAGATAAGCATTACTTCCTGGGCTACCCGGATGCCGGCGAGTATGCTTATTTTGACCTGCGGCGGGACCTGCTTAAGTATATACGCTGGCTGAGACCGGAAGTAATCTTCGCCCCGGACCCCTGGCTCACCTACGAGGCTCATCGTGACCATATCCAGACAGGATTAGCGACCAGCGAAGCCGTCATTTTTACAGGGCTGCCGAAGATCGCGTCCAGCGATCCGGCAGTGGACGCAGCCTATGCGGGGCATGACCTGAAGGCCATTGCGTTCTACTACACGCGAGAACCCAACCGGATTGTAGACATCTCATCCACCTGGGAGGCTAAGATTGCGGCTGTGCGCTGCTACAAGGCGCAATTCAACCCGCAGGGTATGGATGAGCTGGTGATGGCCCTGGATTTGAAGTCGCGGCAGGCTGCAACCGGCGAGCCTTTCGACCGCGGCGAGCCGCTGAAGATACTGCACCCGGCGGCCCTGCATTGTGGGCTGTAACATGCACCAGGCACTGCCCACCCATCCACCCGGCCCAGGCGCAGGCAAAGAGCAGGCCGCCATAAATGATATGCCGGGTGCCAGCCGCCAGCGGCTGCCCGTAACCTGTACTCAAGGATCGGCGGGCCAGCGCCCGAAAAATACCAGGAGCACCTTATGACCGAGACCGCCTCTGAATTTCGAACCAGCACCAAGACGCGTCTCAAGTATTCGCTGATGAGTCTTGGGGTTGCCACACCCGTCGAAGCGATCGCGGGTGTGATGGCATTTTACATAGTGGATGTCAAAAACCTGCCGGCTGAATGGTTTGCCGTGTTCTGGTTTGTGTATACGATCTACAATGCATTGAACAACCCGGCGCTGGGCTACCTCTCCGACCGCACCCGCTCACGCTGGGGCAGGCGCATCCCTTATGTCTTATTCGGTGGATTGCCGTACGCGGCGGCATTTGCCTTGCTGTTCAGCGTGCCGTTCGATGGCAGGGATAACCCCGTGGGCCTGCTGATCTACTTTGGCGCGGCAATTGTCATCTGGGAAGGCCTCTACACGGCGCTCGCCACGGGTTTTTACGGATTGCTGCCCGAGATGTTCAGCTCCTACCGCGAGAGGACAGATGTGGCGGCGAAGATGAATATCTTCCAGACCATCGCGTTGGTGCTCGGGGCGGCGCTGCCCCCGCTGCTGGCGGAAATGTTCGGCTGGCCCGGCATGGCAGCGATTTTGGCTGTGATCTCAGTCATCGCGATCTATGCCGGATTCCCGGCGCTCTTCGAGCGCCAGGATTTGAAAAACGACACGGGTTTTCCATTCTGGAAGGCGCTGAAATATACCTTTGCCAATCGCAGCTACCTGACCGCAGCCGGAGCGCAGGCCATGCGCTTCTTCAGCACCGGCACCTTGCAGATGGGGATCCTGTTTTACCTGAAATACAGCCTGAAGGTGGATGAAAGCCTGGCAACCTACATCCTTGGCCTCGCTTTTTTGATCGCTATGCTGTCGCTGTATCCCTGGCGCAATTGGGTCGCCAATAAGCTTGACTCGCGCCGCACGCTGATGCTTGCCAACGCGGTGATGATCCTCGGCATCGTGCCGATGGGCTTTTCGCCCAACGTCTACTTTACCTATGCGGCGGCAGTGGTGCTGGGCATTGGGCTCGGCGGACTGGTGCTTATCGGCGATGTGATCATCACTGAAGTGATCGATGAGGACGAGGTCAAAACAGGTCACCAACGCGCCGGCATGTACTTCGGCATGAGCGGCTTTCTCATCACCTTGAGCGGTTTATTGGTCTCCTCTGTATTTGGGCTGATCATGCCCGCATTTGGATATGACACTTTACTCGAAGTCCAACCCGCCAGCGTAGACCTTGGTTTCCGAATTTTCCTAACAGTTCCCACCTCCATCGGTTTTCTGATTGCCATCTTTTTGCTCTGGTTGTATCCACTGCACGGCAAACGATTGCAAAATATCAAGGATCAGCTGGAAGTGAAGAAGGAAGTCAGTCCGGTATGATTTTCTCCTCCTGCCGCATCTGTCCCATTGGTGCACATATCGATTATCAGGGCGGGCCTGTCTTGGGATGCATGCTCGGATCAGGCACGAAGCTTGAATATCAGCCGCTTGACTTGCGCTAAATCCACATCAATCGCAGTCCGTTTGGCGAGGCATATTTTTATCGGTGCGGAGATTAATCAGGGACATTGGGCGCGCTACGCCCAGGTAACCGCGGGGTGATCGGAGAAAGGCTGAAGCGCCGCATGATAGCATATGTTGATGGACTGCTCATCGGCTCGCGATTGAGTTCGCCAGCGCTGGTGGGACTAACATGCCTGAAAGCGCCCACAGATGTCAATGAAAAAATGAAGATTGGATATGCCCAAACAGTCATAACTCCCCCCATCCATCAACTTACTCTTTGAAAACCAATCCTGCAGGAGCAAACACATGTCACAACTGGCAATTTTAGGCGGGCCAAAGACCCGCACCGAACCTTACCCCGAGTGGCCAGTCTGGGACCAGCGCGATATTGACGCCGTGACCGAGGTCATCAAATCGGGGCGTTGGGGCGGTTTCCCGTACCCTGGCCCCAAAACCGCCGAACTGGCAAAGAAGTTCGTCGAGATGCAGGGCGGAGGGTATGCCGTCCCGATGGCAAATGGCACAGTGACGATGGAAGTGGCATTGCGGGCTGCCGGCATCGGTTGGGGCGATGAGGTCATTGTCCCGGCGTATACCTTCCAGGCGACCGCGTCTGCTCCGATGGCTGCTGGAGCCATTCCTGTAATCGTGGACATTGATCTGAGCACATACTGTCTGGACACTGGTGAAGCCGAAAAAGCTATCACCTCGAAAACGAAGGCCGTCATCCCGGTTCATCTAGGCTCGAACATGGCCGACATGGACGCCATCATGGCACTTGCAAAGAAGCACCAGCTGATCGTCATCGAAGACTGCGCCCACGCGCATGGCGCAAAATGGCGCGGGATGGGTGCTGGCACCATCGGGCATTTCGGCTCGTTCTCATTCCAATCATCCAAGACGCTGACCACTGGCGAGGGCGGCATCCTGCTGTGCAAGACGCCTGAGCTGGCGGCCAAGGCCGCCTCGATCATCGATTGCGGTCGCGCCCATGCCCTGGGCGGCGGTCCCGAGGACGAGAGCATGGAGTTCCAGGTGGGCGGCAACTTCCGCCTGAGCGAGATAGCCGCGGCGCTGGCGCTGGTGGGCCTCGAGCGCTTCACAGCCCAGGCCAACCATCGTGAGCAGATGGCAGCTTACATGGACGAAGCGCTGAGCGAAATCCCTGGGGTGCGCGTGCTCAAACACGATATCCGCCATACTACCCGCTCATTCTACCGTTACATTTTTGCCATCACCCCCGAGGAATTCGGTGTGGAGCACGACGTATTATGCGCCGCGCTGTATGCCGAGGGTGTGGACTGCTGGGTGGGATACGAAGCCATGCACAACTACACACTCTTCCAGCCGCAAAAGTCCCGGCTGGCTGTGCCAAATGCCTTCCCACAGTATTTCGATTTCAAGAGTATGAACTTTCCTGAAGCCGCGCGCGCTTGCGAGCACGAAGCAGTCTGGCTGGATGAAGCTATCTTCCGCTGCGGCCCCAAAGGCGTGGACGATGCCGTAGCTGCGGTCAAGAAAATCCAGGCCAATGCCCAGGAATTGGTAAACACCGGGATTTAGCTGTGCATAGCCCCTTTGTGTATTATCGATATTTTGACACGGGGAATTTTCGATCTCAACAAGATTTGATAGTCACCCTCAATAGGGTTTTTTCGGGTAAGATCGGAACATGTCAAAATCCTCCGATTTTAAGATTTTGCCAATCTCTCACCGTCAGGCCAAGCAAAAAACCATAGCCCGACGAGCTATGGTTTCAGATGAGTAGCGGGGCTTGGAGGAGTTTATCCTGAGCGAAGCCGAAGGGAACCTAGGACCTTCGGGTTATGAGCCCAGCCCCTATTTCGCACACTTTTTACCTTCAGGCTACTCAGTTTAGCCTGGCCCGGCGATGGACGATCCCAACATGCCAGACGATAGAAAGTTTTGAATTGTTGACAAAATTTTAGCACAAATTTTCCATCTTAGCAACTGTTATGCGACCCGTTTCGATGGCTTTCTCAAGAAAGGGAATTTCCTGCAATCAGCAAGGCGAAAGCCTCCTGAAGGTGTCCGGCAAACCACCTTCGGCCTTGAGCGGCATTCGTGAAACCGGCCATCTTGAGTAAGCCCAGAATCAGATTGTGGACGATCGCCAAAACTCGTCCTGCCGCACCTTTGGTCATGCGGGTCGCATCTTCATGGAAAGTGACATCCCGCCGATAATGCAAGCCTGTTTCGATCAACCAATGTTTTCGTCTCACCGCAAGCACTTTTCCAGGCGAAGCTTTCTCCCTGGAGAGGCTGGTAATACCGAACTCCACTTCGCGACTGGTTTTGTAGGATTTACCTTGACGCATCCAGGTGAACTCGCGTTCCAGCCGATACACTTGCCCAACCTCGGGCCAATCGAGGTAGTCATTGAGCATGGCGCTGGTTTGGAGGGTGCGTTTTTCGATCCGTCCGTGCCCGGCACTGACTTTGGTGGTGCTCTGGAGATCGGTGGTGATTTTGCCAAATCCAGGCTTGGGCTTGTCAGGAGCGAACAAGCGCTGAATATCCTGGTACAGCCGTTCCTGGTTCTCCTTGACCGGCCACAAATAGTCGCCACCACGCTCGACAATTTGCGCTGAAATCGTCCGCTGCGTATGCATGGCATCCCCCGTGACAATTTTTCCTGCTACCGACACTTGCTCCAAGGCTTTCGGCGCCGCCACAATCTCGTTTTCCTTGATATCCACCACCTCCTGGGCTACCACACGCTGACTTTGCCCATCGTATACACTCAAAACATGGTCACCGCCTTCCCGGTCGGCTATCCGCGTGCCTCTCAACGTCTTGCCATCTATTGCCAGGGTATCCCCTGTCTCATCGATCCACTGCTGGTGATACTTCTGCATCAGTTGCTCAAACTCAACTTCGCTGATAATCTCGGCAAACACCCGCCGGTACGTATTATGATGCGGCATCCAGCTACGTGGCAGCTTCAACAGCTTGGCCAATTCTTCCGCATGGTTCTTTGCCCAATCGGCCATCGCTACCGGTGTGTCCTGATTGCACAGCTTTGCCAGAAATATCAACACCAACAGTGTCACCAGACTGTAGCGCTTCCCTTTGGCTTTGCGAGGGTCACTGATCCGTTGAAATCGGTCATACAAACTGCCAAGTGCGTACACAATTCCAGTTTCACTAATTTCCTGCCAGGGCTCAAGCGTGCTATACTCCATAGTCAGATCCTCCTCGGTGGGTTGGATGTTTAGTCGCAACCAATTTTACCGAAGAGGGTCTTTTTGTCTACCTGTCAAGCTTTCTTGAGAATGCCATTACCCGTTTCTCCATAAGAATGGAGGGGCGGGTTTTTTATTGAAAGGAGTTTAAGCTATGCCAATCACTATAGCCATCCTCAATTAGAAAGGCGGGGTAGGGAAGACCACCACTGCGGTGACCCTGGCTTCTGGATTAGCTCACCAGGTTTGCAGAGTTCTTTTAGTAGATTTGGACACTCAAGGCAACGTAGCCGATAGTCTAGGCCTGCCGCACGGCGACGAACTTCGCCGGCTGCTCTCCCCTGACTTACGCTGTCCAATTGAACAGGTCATTATCCCAAGCGGATTGGAGCATTTGGATGTGATCCGTTCCGATAAGAGTACTACAGCTTTGAAACAAACCCTGGCAGGCGTCACTTTACGAGAGTACATTCTGGTCGATGCATTGGAAAGCGCGAATTATGACTTGGTTCTGCTTGATTGCGCGCCGTCCGCTGATATCCTTCATTTCGCCGCGCTCGTCGCCGCCGATTATCTTATGATTCCAACCAGGCTGGATAAACTGGCTGTTAATGGAGTTCGGGATGCGCTTCAAACCATGACTGCTTTGAAGCGCACACGACACTGCCAAGTGGCTGGCATCCTGCCTACCTTCTACGAAAGGGTGACTCTGGAAAGCCACGAACAACTTATCCACCTGGTGCAGAGCTTTGGCAAGTTGGTGCCGCTACCCATCCCGCAAGACACTCAATGCAGAGTGGCAAGCCGTTATGAGAAGACCCTCTGAGAGCACGCACCCAACACGAAGGCCTTGATCGGATACGAACAGGGCAATCGTAGGGCGGGAGGCTATCAACAACTTCTAGAAAGGGTAAGGGAATGGCTATGAAGAATGAAGCCAAGGGATTGACCAATTTTGATATTTTATCCGGCGTTGATCCGGCCGTTGAGTCGTTGCTAGGCCAGGTGCAGCGCCGCCAGGCCGAAGCGCACCTTCCTAAAAATGAACGGTCGCAGAAGAAGAGAGAGCGTGAACGCGCCCAACGCCGCAAGCCCAACCGGATCAACCTCGATCTACCACAGGACTTGAAGAAGCGCTTAGAACTCCTTGCGAAGAAGGAAGGCGTGCCAATCAGCCAGTTGGTTGCCTTCTTACTTTACGAACCGATCCACCAATTAGAGGAGCGGACGATCAGCCTATGGGTCTATAAGATCGCCTCAGGCTGCCCGAAGTTCGAATGCAATTTGGATCTGAAACGCCGCGCGGAAGAGGTTGCGAGGAATCAGTGATCACAATCAAAGCCCACTTTATGTTATGCATTGAGTACTTGGTAATAACAAGATGGGAAAATAGTACGATTACTGTTGAAGCACTGCTTTCCCGCTATTTGATAGCAGCACCAGATAGATACGAAACAGCAGGAATAAAATCAGCCTAGCTAAAAACTCTGTACCCGAGGAGTGAGGCTGTATAGTAGGGAGCGGTGATAAGCGGTTAAAGCGTTCTGGTGTTCGTGAAAAATCCGCGCTTTTTAACTAGGACGAGCCATCCAATCGACTTGACCTGCAAGGGGGTCCACCTTCTGTACGATCTTTTGCTTGGATTGAAAATGAGAGGTGTTACGCTTGCTTATCAGTCACTATTTGGATGGGGTTTGAACCCCCGTACGTCTGATTATTCAGTCAGAATGAACACACTTGAAATGGTCCTTCTAGGGTGATCTGGTTCACTGCCCTCTGGTCATACTAATGCCTAGATTTATGGATCGGATGAATGAACGTATAAAGTGTGCTCTTAGTTATCGTTCCGTACAGTTGACGGGAATCTGGAGAAAGCGCGCAAGATGCTCCAGTCAGAAGGCTTCATCCCTAACATACTGGGCAAGAGCAGGGGCGACCGGCAAACGCAAGGGGATGAGCACATCGACCGGCAGCTATTGATATGACCAAAATGGCAATAAGACCATGTAAACGCTCATATCAGGTTTACGCATCTTACCGCCAGTTAGAATTTCAAGTAGAATAAGCCTCGTTTTGCCGCCTTGTTCCCATAGAGAAGTCTCTATGGACTATTTTCTCTTATCTCTCGTCGCCGGCATCTGTTTGCCAGGAGATTAAGGCTGCTTATGGATCTGAAAGAATGTCGCGTCCTGGTAACCCCCACCACTTTCGGAACGTCGGACCCGCACCTGCGCCTGGAGCTGGAAGCTCAGGTTGGCGAAGTGGTCTATAACCACACTAGCAGGCCGCTCAAGGCTGCCGAGCTCCGGGAACTGATCCCGGCTGTGGATGGGTTTATCGCCGGGTTGGACGAAATCTCCGGCGAGGTCATCGAAGCTGCCCGCCGGCTAAAGGTAATTGCCCGTTACGGGGTGGGAGTGGATAATATAGATTTGCCAGCGGCCCGCCAACGCGACATCCTAGTCACGAACACCCCCGGCGCTAATTCGAAGGCGGTGGCGGAATTGGCGGTAGGTCTGATCTTGTCCCTGGCGCGCAACATCCCGCAGGCCTCTCTAGAGACCAAATCCGGTGGCTGGCCGCGCCTGGCAGTTTTCTCGCTGGAGGGCAAGACGGTGGGCCTTTACGGCCTGGGCGCGATTGGCAAGCAGGTTGCTCGCCGCTTAGCCGGTTTTGATTGCGCCATTTTGGCTTACGACGTGGCGGAGGACCGCGATTTTGACGCTGTGCACAGCGTTATTCTATGTTCGCAGGCGGAATTGTTGGAAAAATCCGACTTCGTCTCCTTGCACTGCCCGGTTTTGCCCGAAACGCGCGGCCTAGTAAACGCGGCGTTTTTAAAACGAATGAAGCCAGGCGCTTTCCTGGTTAACACCGCCCGCGGCGAGCTGGTCAATGAAGCCGACCTGCTGGCGGCGCTACTAAGCGGGCGCTTGCGCGGCGCCGCCCTGGATGTCTATAGCAAAGAACCGCCTGGCGCAGACCACCCATTAATGCAGCTTCCACAAGTGATTGCTACTGCGCACATGGGCTCGCATTCGGACGGCGCCACCAATGCCATGGGCCGAATGGCGCTCGATGACTGCCTGGCTGTGCTGCGGGGAGAGGCGCCCAGGTATCTGGTGAGGTGAAAATGGATAAACAAGAAACCCTTAAGCGAATTTTAGAACTTGGTTTGTTAGCCGTGATCCGTGGTCCCTCAGTGGATTTAACGGTAAAGATGGTGGAAGCCCTTATTCGTGGCGGGGTATGCGGGATCGAGATTACTTACTCCACTCCAGACGCCGAAGAAGTGGTCCAGCAGCTCGACCAGCGTTTTGGGGAAACAATTTTGTTGGGCATGGGCACCCTCACCAGGCTCGAGCAGGCTGAAACTGCCAAAGCTGCCGGGGCGAAATTCCTGGTCAGCCCGCACTGCCGCCCAGAACTGGCTCAAGCCATGGTTGCCAGCGGTTTGGTAACCATGGTGGGCGCGTTCACTCCGACAGAGGTCGAAAATGCCTACCGGCTTGGCAGCGACGTGGTCAAGATTTTTCCTGGATCGCTGTCCGGGCCAGCTTATATCAAGGCGTTGAAAGGTCCTTTCCCCCACATCCCGATGATGCCCACCGGTGGGGTATCCGCCGAGAATGTGGGCGATTGGTTTGCCGCTGGTGTCGTGGCGGTAGGCGCCGGCAGCGAATTGTGCCCGCTGCAATGGGCGAAAGAAGGTCGCTTCGACGAAATCACTCAGCGGGCGCGAGAGTTTTGTTCAGCGGTGGAAAGCGCTAGGCCTCGCTGAACCTGCGCAATTTGATCGAAAGCAGGCTTTAAGCTCTCATACAGGCCGGCATAGATCGGGTAAAGCTGATCGTAAACAGTTGCTTCCTTGGCGATAGGGGAATATAGTGATCCAATTGTGATCAGGTCACCGGCCGATTCAAAAGAAGAGATCCCCCCCACTCCAAGCATTGCCCAAAAAGCCGCTCCAAGACAGGACGTCTCCCCCCATGCCGGCGCCAACAGGTTCCGGTTTAGCGTGCTGGCGATGATCTGCGGCCACAACTCGGAGTGGGTAAACCCTCCGGAGGCACGCACCTCGCCGATATCTCCCACCAATTCAGATAAGATCTCATTCAGGCTGCGCAGGCGGAAGGCCACCCCTTCCAGCAGGGAGCGGGCTATATGGCGGATGTCATGCTGGAGGGTCAGTCCAAAAAATACCGCCCGGGCGTTGAGATTCCAATTGGGGCTGCGCTCACCGGCAAAGAAGGGTAAACAAATCAATCCATTTGCCCCTGTTTCCACCTGCCCAGCCAGGGTGATCAGATCATCGAAGGATACTTCTGACTTGTTTGGGGATGCTGAAAACGTCTGGTTGAGGGCATCCTTCAGCCAGGAGAGCGTGATCCCGCCATTATTAATCGCGCCTCCGACCAACCAGTGACTCTCATCGATCGCATAGCACCACAAGCGACCCTGCTTATCCAGGGTAGGCTGGCCGGCAACGATGCGAAATGCCCCGCTGGTCCCAATCATACAGGTGGCCTGCCAGGGGTTCACAGCGCCGGCCCCGAAATTTGAGTTGGTAGCGTCTGAAGAGCCAAGCACGGCCGGCGTTTGAGAGGAAATACCCATTGCTTTTGCCAGGGAAGGATCTAAGCTCCGAAAGGTCTTAAGTGGACTGCTTGGTTGGGCCAGATGGTCTGGCCTGATCCCCGCCACTTCTAAAGACAAGGAGTTCCATTTCAAAGTGTGCGTATTCAATAAGCCGGACCCGGAGGCAAGCGAGTAATCCACGACTTCCTGCCCGGTTAATTTCCGGAACACAAACTCTTTGGCAGTGATGAAGCGGGCGGCTTGTGCGAATAAAGCAGGATGTTCCTGGCGCAGCCATAGGATTTTATACAATGGGTACATCCCGTGAGTCGGGCAGCCGGTTTGATTGTAGAGCTCGGCAGCCTGGGTGGATTGCCGGACAGCCTGGGCTCCAGGGGCGCCTCGCCCGTCAGCCCAGGTGATTACGCCGGTTAATGGATTTCCTGAGTGATCTAGCGCAATCAAGCTATGCATTGCTCCGCCAATGCTCAAGCCAGCGCAACCGGTAGCCTTTACACCAGACTGCTCGATCGCTGAACGCACAGAACAAACCATTCCGGCCAGTAGCGAATCGGGGTCCTGCTCATTCCATTTTTGCTGGGTAGTGCTGCTGGCATAGTCGCTGGTCCCAAAACCCAGGATATGGGCTTGTGAATCGACCACCACGCACTTACAGCTTCCGGTGCCCAAATCGATGCCCAGAAACCAGCCTTCATTATCTTGGGAGTTGCTTCGCCGCCCTGCTCTTTGATTCGGCATAGCCCTTTCCTCCTCAAGCTGAAATCCTGCTATTAAAGGTATTTAGAGTGTGAAAAAGCCATATTCTATCTATCCGGACGGCTAGCGGGGCTAATCTTTGGGCCAGACGATGCTGCCGCCGGCATTCATGGCCAGATTGCCTCCGTCCACCGGGAGCAAGACACCGGTCACCGCCCTGGCCGCGTCGGAACACAGGAACACAGCCACGCCCATGAAATCTTCGGGATCCAGCAGACGGCCGATCGGAATGCCAGCCAGGAACCGCGGCATGGCGGTTTCTTCCAGCTTCGGATCGGCGATGAGCTGGTTCTTCAACCCTGGGGTTAAGACCTGGCAGGGGAGGATGGCATTGACCCGGATGCCCTCACTGGCATACTCCAGGGCCAGCTCTTTTGTCATTTGGTGGACGGCCGCTTTGGCGCAGCTATAGGCGAAATTACCGCGTCCCAGGCTGGAAGCGCCAGCAATCGATCCAATGTTTAAGATCGCTCCCCCGCTGCCCTGCTTAAGCATGCGGCGAATGGCTTGTTGCGAACATAAGAAATAACTTGTCAGGCAAATGGCCAAGGTCTTATTCCAGCCTTCCAGGCTTAACTCGTGCGGCCTTTGGCGGGGGAACCAGAAGGGGACATTCACCAGGACATCCACTTTCTCAAAGACTTTATCGCTCTCAGCGAACAGGTTTTCGACTTCCTCAGGCCGCGATACATCGCAGTGGACAGCAATTGCTTTTGAACCGTATTCCTGGACCTCTTCCACTGATTTTCTGGCGCCATTGTCATCAATATCTGCAATGACCAGGTTGGCACCGAATTGAGCGAAGGCGGAAGCTATCGCGTGACCGAGGCCACCATTAGCCCCACCACCGGTGACCACTGCCACTTTTCCGGTCATATTGAATAATGTGTTGTTCATTTTCATCAGCCTCCTGAGCGTCCTTGTATAAGCCTTCAATTCGAACAAAAAATTGTGCAGAATGTCTCTAAGCAATTAACGCACTTGCAATCTCTTTGAATTCATGATAAGATCATATTGTAACTTGTTAACAGGTAACTATTAACTGTATTTTGGACTTTTATCTCAAATATTGAGAAATTACGCCTACGCAGCCTCGGCATTGAGAAAGGAAATATCCATGGATAGAAATAATGCTCATAATAATGGATTGCTGATTGCACCTTCTCAAAGAACCTTGAGTGATTATGTGGCTGACCAATTACGGCAGGCTATCCTGGCCGGACAATTGAAGCCAAACGAGAGGCTTTTGGAGGAGGTTATCGCCGAGAGCATGCAAACCAGCCGAGGGCCTGTGCGCGATGCGCTAAAAATCCTTGAGAATGAGGGTCTCGTCGATCGCCAATCTCACCGGGGGGCGTTCGTCGCCCAATTGCATCCCGAAGATTTCCTGGAAATCTATACCCTCCGCGAAGCATTAGAAACCTTAGCGATCAAATATGCGATTAAAAATGCAACCGATCAACAAATAACCGTCCTCGAAGACTTGGTTCATTCAATGGAAGGTCTCTCTAAGAAAGATTATTCTCAAGTAGATGCCACCGATCTCGATGTAGAATTCCATCATATCCTGTGTAAAATCTCGGGACACAAGCGTGTTCTAAATATGTGGGAGTCATTGAGCGGACAAATCCGCCTAGTTTTACTGAAACATCGCCTGGTCCATCCAGATGATCTGCGTGTGCGCTCCGTATCATGGCATGCGAAAATTGTGGGTGCCTTGTGCGAGCGCGATACAGAGAAGGCCATTGCAGAATTACGCATTCACATGGCTGCCTCTTCGGAGTGGGTAGCAACCTTACTCCAAGACGAACGCAACCCTGCCTCCAAGCGTTAAAATCATGGTTTAGCGACAATCATTAGCTGGCTTCGCCAGCCCCGATTTTAACCAGGGGGCCAGACGGCCATCAAATTCCTCCGAACCCTCCTGCGCCTTCAAGGGGAATTTAACCGGCCGGCCATCGCGTTGTGACCGATAGATGGCCGTAAACAACTCCACATGTTTGCGCCCCTCTTCGCCGTTAACCGCTGGCTCTCGATCTTCAAGGATGCTCAGTAAGAAGTCCTGCATCTGGATTTTGTGATAATGGGTCATGATATCAATCGTTTTGCTACGGGCTTCATCCTGCTCTTGCCATTCCTTCAAGAGGTCAGCCTCCGAAGGGATCGTCCAGATGTCATTAAACGGTGGGTCGACATATTGGGTGACACCGGAGACGAAAGGAGAGCCGCCGTCCGTTTGGACCCCAACCGAAGCTCCATTTTCACCATGAACGTGAATTTTGCCGTAGAAGCCAGGTTTTTGAGAATTGCTGACCAGGATAGTGCCCATACCGCCGTGCTTAAAACGCACAACGGCAATTGCAGTATCTTCGACCTCGATGTAGGGATGATTTAAGTTGTCCCAGTAACCAAAGAGCTCATCAACCGGCCCCATTAACCACTGAAAAAGATCGATTTGGTGGGTGGTTTGGGTCAACAAGACGCCGCCACCTTCGGTTGACCATCTCCCACGCCATGGATCCATTTTGTAATAAGCCTCGTCCCGCCACCCCATCACGATCACGGTGGCAAGGACTGGACGGCCGATCTTCCCGGCTTCGATGGCTTGTTTCACTCGCTGCACCGGCTCGTAGAAACGGCGTTGACTGATGACGCCGAGCTTAATCCTGGCTTGACTGGCTGCCGCGATTGCCTGGTCGCATCCCTTCAAGTCTACCGCCATGGGCTTCTCGACCAACGCATGAACCCCGCCCTTCGCACAAGCAACCACCATATCCGGGTGGGCAGGATGGGGGGTACAGATAGAGACCGCCTGAATGCGTGGGTCTGAAAGCATTTCTTCCAGGTTTTCAAACGCTTGAACGCCGTAATGCGAAGCAAAAGCTTCAGCCCGCTCGGAATCAACATCAGATACCCCGATGAAATGAGACTCAGGAAGAGACAGGTAGGCTTGAGCATGCGCATCGGCCACCTTCCCACAGCCGATGAGAGCTGTACCGATCGGGTCCATGTTTTGCTCCTTTTGTGCTTCCTACGCGTCTGACAATGGGTAGCAGCCAAATTGGCGTGCTGATTGATACATGGCAACCACATTTTCGGCGGGCACATCTCCCTGGACGTTGTGGACAGGGGCGACCACGTAACCGCCACCGGGTCCGAGATCGAAAACGCGGCGTTTGACTTCTTCCTTAACCTCTTCTTTAGAGCCTTGTGGCAAGATATGCTGCGTGTCAATTGCGCCCCAAAACGTCAGCCGGTCGCCAAATTCGGCTTTCAGGCGTTGTGTATCCATTCCCTTAGCGCTGACTTGAACTGGGTTAAGAATCTCTACTCCCGCCTCAATTAAATCTGGCAGGAGTTTATAGACCGACCCACAGGTGTGAAGAAAACAACGCGCTGCAGACTTTTGCTTGATCAATTGGAAGATTTCCTGGTGGTATGGCTTGATCGTCTTCCGGTAGGTTGCCGGAGACATCAAGCTGTTCTCCTGACCACCCAGGTCATCTCCAATCTTGACGACCTGGATGAAAGGCCCGACGTTTTCTAAATATTGGGTCAAGGAGGCCTTGATGATATCTGTTATTTTTCGAAAAACGGCATGGACGAAATCGAGGTCACTCACCAGGCTTTCCAGCATGCGGCTAAATCCACACAAAATGTACGCTCTCTCCCAAACACTGTTAAAAGCCGGGCAACCGATGAGTGCATATTCGGTTTGGATAACCATCTGTTCAGTGTGTTCTTTCAAGCCTTGGTAACGCGCCGGGTCGAGTGGATCCGGCCACCAGGGGTATTGATTTAAATCATCGAGGCTCGCATTTTCTAGGGGGCTATCGGCGACCTCCCGGTAACGGATGCCGTTTGCCACGACTTCTTTCCACTTAACACCCCATTCGTCATAAAAATGATGGGGCTCTGCACAAGGACGGATTCCTCGAGAAGGCAGGTTCATGTAAATGGGGCGGGTATCGATATCCAGACTTTGCAGAATGCGCTCGTCTACAACCGCCAGGCGCATCATGTGCGGAACCAGATTGAGCTGGTATTCGATCCCAAAATAAGCGCATAGTTTTTCGTATGCTTCCGGGACAGGCGAAGTATTTCCACCGGTTCCGAAATCCAGAGGGACCGAATCGGGTTCTTGATGGTCGAGGGCTGCCTGGACACGCTGACGGTGGGTCATTTGATTCATGGTTGTCTACCGGGAAGTATAAAACCATTATACTAACGCCGCTATCCATTGTCAACAGTTGACGGTTGACTGATAGCAACCGACAATTGTTCGATTGTGCTGTGGCTTAAGCCGTCAAAGGGAAACGGGGGATCACCCCTGAATTTACGATTCTTTCCGCTCGCGGCCAGCGCCCGTTCAGGACAGTAGCCACATTCTCGATACCCTTTTCAGAAACCTCGCGCATTCCTTCAACGGAGAGCGCCGCCACATGAGGGGTCAGGATCACATTCTCGAGATGAAGAAGCGGGTGGTCGGGCGGGATTTCTACCCCTGAAAAGGGATCGATATGTTCGAAGGTATCCAACCCGGCTCCGCCTAGCCGCCCATCGCGGAGAGCTTCTGCCAGTGCATATTCATCCATAATAGCTCCCCGGGCTGCGTTAATCAAAAAAGCGCCCGGTTTCATTTTTTGGATTGCGGCAGCATCCAACAAATGATAAGTTTCCTGGTTTAGCGGCAGGTGCAGGGAAACAAAATCCGATTCAGCCAGTAAAGTATCCAGATCGACGATCTTCACCCCTAAATCTTCTGCTCCCTGGCTAAAATTGTCCAAATGGCGGCGGGTGGCTAAAATACGCAGTCCAAATACACGGGCACGCCTGGCCACCAGCCTGGCGCTGTCTCCAAAACCTACCAATCCCAATGTGCAGCTGGACAGGCGGCGGTTTTGGACGGCCTGCCCGCGCGAGCGACTCCAGGCTCCTTCAACCATTGCGCGACTCATTTGTGGCAATTTGCGCGCTAAAGCCAGGATAAATCCCATGGTATGATCGGCCATTTCTTCAGCAAAACATCCCGGTACATTGGTAACCAGGATGCCCATTCGCCTGGCCATCTCTACATCGATCTTATCGGTTCCGATCCCTAATCGGGAGATAATCCGGCAGCGAGAAAGGCTTTCAACAACCTCTCCAGGCAAAGCTGTGGAAACCACCAGGATCGCGTCACTCTCCGCCACTTGGGGAATAATATCCTGTGGAGTGTTCGCATCGACCAGTACAGGCCGAATGCCATAGCGTTTGTACTGGCTGGATTCGAAATCATCCACCGGGGATATTTTGGAATTTAAACGAACCACCCAGAAACGGCTTAGTTCGTTCTGATTCGAGGTCATTATTTCTTCTTTATGGATTTGAATACCCAATCGGCGAATTGACGAGAATTTATTTAACCCGCGTATAGGAGACCTCTCCCAGGTTATCCTTCCAGGTTAACTGGTCGTCATTAATCGTGATCTCGATGGTAAATACTTGGCCCTGAAAGTTCATTTGAATATGAGATTCGTCCACCACAGTGTATGTGAAGCTGCTATCAGGTATCTCTCCCGCCACTCCCGGGATGAAGCCAGTGCCTCCGGAGTTGAATTGGATGGTAAAGCCAGATGTGTTCTTCCATGTTCCTAAAATTTCATCTGTCAGAGTTTTTTTTTGTTCAGAGCATGAGGTTAACAAGAACAGGGCGATCGATAAAGCGAATATAATGCGTTTCATATTACCTCGCCGTAAATTTAGGACTAGGGTGATTGACAAATGCTATTCCTTATGATATTATCCAAATGCAATCTGTTAACAGTTGACTGATTACTGACAACAATGTATTTATTATAATCCTAGTCGCCTCGTTTTTCAGTCATCTGATACAGATATAAGCAGAACAGGCCTGAACCCGAGCTTTGTTTTCCTAAACTCCCCATATACATATTAATGAGGATGGCTTCATGACCGATTCTTTCGTTAAACCGGAAACGATCTCCGAGCGGCAAACCAGCCAGACTACCGGAAATCTCTTCCGGCGCGTGTTTGCAATCCCAGAAGTTGGGGTTTTGCTGCCCTTGGTGGGTTTTATCGTTATATTCTACCTGATAAACCCGGCATTTCTCAACCCGGATAATCTCGCTGCCATGGTGCGGGCGATGTCCTTTATCGGCGTCATCGCATTGGGACAGACCTTCTTACTGATCTCGGGTGCCTTCGATCTATCCGTAGGTTCTGTGGCTGGATTGAGCGCCATCGTTTGCAGCGCGCTCATGGTCAGGTATCACTGGTCGATCCCCGCGGCAATTCTGGGCGGATTGGCTACCGGAGCGGTAACCGGATTAATTAACAGCTTCGCCGTTTTGAAGCTCGGAGTACCGGCTTTCATCACCACCCTGGGTATGTTGAACATCGCCAAAGGCGTCGACTACCTGATCTCCAAGGGCTACACGATTTACCCTCTGCCGGATGCGGTCAACCAATTTGGTACAGCCGAGCCCTTTAACACTTCCTGGAGTTTTGTCATATTCGTGATCATGGCAGTGATTTTCGCTTTTGTCCTGGCTAGAACTTCCTATGGCCGTAAGCTTTATGCGGTGGGCGGCAATCCCGAAGTGGCTCGTCTGGCTGGCATCAGCCCTGCGAAAATCCAGTTATCTGGCTTCGTCCTGGTTGGGATGTGCGCCTCTTTAAGTGGGATGTTATTGATGGCACGTATCGTCACCGGATCGCCCACCATCGGCTTTGGTTGGGAATTGAACGTGATCGCCGGAGTCGTCATCGGTGGCGTCAGCCTGTTCGGCGGGTCAGGTTCGATCCCAGGCGCCATAATTGGCCTCACCATCATGCAGGTGGTGACCAATGGCCTGGTTGTCGCCAAGATGGATCCATACTGGCAAACAGTTGCCATCGGTCTGATCATGATCGTGGCAGTCGCCATCGATATTCTCCGGCGCAAGTCGAAGACCGTAAGTTTATAAACAAAAACCACTGAGACAGATAAATCAAGCCGGGACCTGGCGTGTAGAATACAAGCAACCCGGCAGTCTCAATAACTTAAGAGAAGGAAAGGAGGTGCGCACGTTAGGGCGAGACAATCCAATAGATCGTCAAGAGATCGCCTGTAAAATTTACAAAACACAATTGCTCGCTCTACCACTGTTTTACGAGACTCTATAAAAACAGAATAAATAATCAATGAGTTCTAAGGAGGATTAATAAATGACCACCAAGAAAAGTATGTTGACAATCTTGTCACTGCTTATGGTACTATCGATGGTCCTGTCTGCGTGCGGCACGCCCACGGCTGCTCCCACCAGTGCACCAGTTCAGGAAGCCACACAGCCGTCTGCTCCTGCAGCTGCCAAAGGCCATCACATCGCCCTGGTGCAGTTCCTCAAGGGACACCCGGTGCACCGCCTGATGCAGCTCGGCTTCAGCGATGCTTGCACTGACCTCAAGTACGATTGTGAGCTGCTGCTGACCGACAGCACCACGGCCGAGGATATGATCCCGCTGGCCGAGCAAGCCCTGGCTGAGCCCGTCGACGGCATCGTGTACTACGCCGTCAGCTCCAGCTTCTTCCCCTCCATTGCGAAATTCAAAGCCAAGGGCATCCCCGTCGTCACCCCCCACTTCA
>Ga0105095_10000089_pt1 | contig 33868 bp, 36 predicted proteins | sample PPLLak2March2015_2_FD_79180 | JGI IMG/M metagenome (GOLD analysis project Ga0105095, IMG submission 79180) | Freshwater sediment microbial communities from Prairie Pothole Lake near Jamestown, North Dakota, USA - PPLs Lake P8 Core (3) Depth... | ecosystem: Environmental > Aquatic > Freshwater >...
CCCCATTAATTAACCGCTAGAACGCTTGTGCTAACTATCATTTTCTGCTATACTGGAATTAACCTGATCCCCGCGCTTTAACAACCCATCGCCTGTCCCCCGATCACCTTTGCCGTACTTCGGCACCTTATCACCTGATTACCTGATTACCTGATCGCCTTATATATTTGTTTCCTCTTTGTTTTTTCGCGAAACAAATCCTCCCCGCTAAGCCTCTTCCACCGGCGGGGCTGCCGGGCCGTAATCCAATATTTCCCGCGTCCCGGTGCCGGAATCAGGCGGGCCGACGATGCCCCTGGCCTCCATCTCCTCCACCAGGCGCGCGGCGCGCGTGTAGCCGATGCGCAGGCGGCGCTGCAGCATCGAGATCGAAGCCCGCCCCTGCCGGCGCGCCAGGTCGACGGCTTCATTGAAAAGCGGGTCGCTCGGCTCATCTGCCATCTCCTCCCACAGCGGGATTTGCTTGAGCGGCACGCCGGGCGGCAGGCTGTCGGGGATTCCGCCTGCTGCGGTCGGGGCGGTGGAGGCTGTCCCGGCGAAGCTCTGCCAGTAGGTCACCAGGCGCAGGATTTCGGCATCAGAGACAAAGGTGCCCTGCAGGCGCACCGGGGCGGGGGCGTCAGGCGCCTGGAAAAGCATATCGCCGCGGCCCAGCAGCCGCTCGGCGCCGGGCTGGTCCAGGATCACCCGGCTGTCCACGCCGGATGCTACAGCGAAGGCGATGCGCGCCGGGAAGTTGGCCTTGATCAGGCCGGTGACCACGTCCACCGAGGGGCGCTGGGTGGCGATCACCAGGTGGATGCCGGTGGCACGCGCCAGTTGCGCCAGGCGTGTCAATGTGCGCTCGGTCTCGTCGGGCGCCAGCATCATCAGATCCGCCAGCTCATCGATGATCACCACCAGGTGGGGTAGCTTCTTCTCGCCAGCAGCGACCAGTTTGGCATTGTACTCCTTGATATTGCGGCAGCCCGCCTGCGCCAGCTTGTGGTAGCGCTGGTCCATCTCGCGCAGCACCCACTGCAGCACGCTCACCACCCGCTCCAGATCGACCACCACCGGGGCCAGCAGGTGCGGGATGCCGTTGTAGCCGGTCAGCTCGACCCGCTTCGGGTCGACCATGATCAGGCGCAGGTCATCGGGCGTGTTCATCAGCAGCAGGCAGGCGATGAGCGAGTTGACGCATACCGACTTGCCCGAGCCGGTCGCTCCAGCGATCAGCAGGTGCGGCATGCCGGTCAGGTCAGCGGCGACGGCGTTGCCCGCCACATCCTGTCCCAGGGCAAAGCGCAGCGACGACTTCATGCGCGTGAAGGCCTCGCTTTCGATTACATCCCGTAGAGCCACCAGGGCGATCTCGTCGTTGGGCACCTCGATGCCCACGTAGCCCTTGCCGGGCACCGGCGCCTGGATGCGGATGGTGCGCGCCGAGAGCGCCAGGGCCAGGTCATCTGCCAGGGCGGCGATCTTGCCCACCCGCACGCGCATGCGGTTGCCGCGCGTCTCGATGAAATCCGGCTCCACCCCGAACAGGGTGATGGTCGGGCCGCGGCTGATCTCGACCACGTTGGCGGGTGCCCCGAAGGATGCCAGTGTCTCTTCGATCACCTGTGCTCGCTGCTGGTCCGTGTCGGTGTCATGGCTGATCTCACCCCCCGCATCCAGGATTTCGGCCACAGGCGGGAGCACCCAGGCGCGCACCTGGGCGCTTAGGGGGGTGAAACCCGCCGGCGTGGGGAGGTTGTATGGGGGAGATAGGCTGCCAGCTGCACCGGCTGCCAGCTCACCTTCGGCTGACATGAGATCTGCTTGCGAGGTTGCACCCGGGACCGAGCCAGTATAAGGGCTGGCTGGGCGTGCTGAGTCAACCTGCTGGGTGCGAAATTCGTCCCAGGCGTCTTGCAGGCGGTCCACCAGCCTGGGCACCCAGCGGAACAGGTCTAGCACCGAGACGTCCAGCGACATCGCCAGGGCGATAATCAGCCAGGCCAGCAGGGCAATTACCGCCCCACCCATTCCCAGGATGGACTGCAGGCTGGCTTGAATGAACGCCCCGGTGTACCCGCCTCCTTGACCGGCCTCCGCCAGGCCGTAGGCGCTGGCGGTCGCTCCAGGCAGGGCGGCATAGTGCAGGATGACCAGCAACCAGACGAAAAACAGCACCAGGCCGATCAGGCGCTCGATCGACACAGACGGGATGCGCTCGAAGTTGCGCAGCACCAACCATAAGCCCACGGCGATCAGCGCCAGCGGCAGCACGTACATGCCCCACCCAAAAGCCTTGCCGATCAGCTCCACCACGCTGCCCATGAACAGGCTGCGCCGGGACGAGATCAGGCCCAACAGGGTGAGCAGGCCTACCAGCGCCAGGATGATGCCCGTAATATCCAGCTTGCGCTCCAGGGATAGGCCGGTAGCGATGGGAGCAGATTTCTTGTGCTGCCCGTGCCTTTCTTGGGCTGCCGATTTTGACGGAGTGCTGCTCGGCGCTTTGGATAACCGGAGTTTTGTCTCCGGGACTGCAGGCTTGCGCGCCGCGGGTTTATGACCCGCCGAGCTGCTTTTGCTGGCTGCGGGTTTCCCGGGCTGCGTTCTGCCGGATTTATTTTTAGAGACAGGTGCGCTCTTGGAGGAAGCTGGATGATTGGTCTTTGCCATTGCCGCGAATCATTATAGCACACACGGTTTTCTTGACGTCGGGGGTTCTGACTTGATAAATGCCCTGTTTAGCACGCTGGGTCGGGTAACGATGATCGCCTGGGATGCGGTACAATTCACCTGGATTGCACGCTCCGTGCCAGGTAGGCGGTCGCAATCCGATCTGCAAGTCGAAAGGATGCCCAATTGTTCGAGGTCCTCTTCCTTGGCACCTCTGCTTCGGCGCCATCTGTCCATCGCGGGCTGTCCGCTCAGATGGTTATTCACGATGAGTACCGCTTCCTGGTTGACTGTGGAGAAGGTACACAGCGCCAGATCCTCCAGGCGGGGGTTGGCTTCAAACGCCTCAACCGTATCCTGATCACACATGGTCACCTGGATCATATCCTTGGGCTGGCGGGACTGCTCTCTACCTTCTCGCGCTGGGATGCGATCGACGAGCTTGAGATCTTTGGTGGGCGTTGGGCCCTGGAGCGCATCCATGACCTCCTGTTCGGGGTGGTGCTGCGCGGGGCACGACCGCCGATCGCCATTCATCTGCGCGAGATCCAGGCCGGAGTGTTCTTCGAGGCTGGGGACTTGCGTGTGTCTTCCTTCCCCGTGCAGCATCGCGGTCCGGACTGCTTGGGCTATTTGTTCGAAGAACGCTCACGCCGGCCTTTCCTGGCAGAGCAAGCCGAGGCCTTGGGTATACCACCCGGTCCCTGGCGGCGCGACCTGGTCAACGGGCAGACTGTAACCCTTCCGGATGGGCGTCGCATCGAGCCGGAACAGGTGCTCGGAGCGGAGCGCCCGGGGACGCGCCTGGTGCACGTGGGCGATGTGGGATCGACTGAGGAGCTTGTCAGTGTCTGCCAGGATGCAGATGCGCTTGTGATCGAAGCTACCTACTTGGAGGAAGAGGCCGACATGGCGCGTGACTTTGCGCACCTGACCGCCAGGCAGGCAGCGGAGCTGGCAGTGCGCAGCGGGGTGCGGCAGCTCTTCCTGACCCATATCTCGCGCCGCTACCGCGAGCGCGATGTGCTGGCGGAGGCTCAGTCGATCTTTCCGAACACCTTCGTGGCGCGTGATTTCGACCACTACCACATCCGGCGGGGTGAGGTGGTCAAGGTGGTAGATACGGGTTAAGCTTTCTTTCGATATGAGATGACGGAGTAAACCAGCAGTCCGGCGAAGCCAGCCGCCAACAGCAGCCAGACGATCCGTTGGAGGGTTGAGCCGGATGTACCTGCCAGCCCCAGGCAGAAGAGCAGTCCTGCCAGGCTTAAAGCGGATTGGTACGATGGGCGCCTCAGCCTGGCACCCATCTTTTCTTTGTATTCAGAGGCCTCCCAGTAGGCGTAGCTCAAGGTCGCCAGGGCGATCGCGCAGCCCAGGATCCACAATGCATTGGCAGCCAGGTTAGCCCAATCGATCACGGTTTATCCGAAACGTTCTTCTTGCCAGACATCTGCCCGGTTGTGGTAGCCAGCCTGCTCCCAGAAACCGCGCCGATCCTGGGTCATGAACTCCAGGCCGCGCAGCCACTTGGCCCCTTTCCAGAAGTACGGCACAACCAACTCGTTCCTGCCTGGAATGTTGCCCACCACACCGCGCAGAGGATAGCCATGATCCGGAGAGATTGGCTCCCCGTTGAAGTGGATGGCCATTAAGAAATTCTCTGCCAGCATCACTTCCAATGGCAGGTTGGTGGTGAAGCCGAATTCAGCGTGCTGCATCACGAAGCGGGCGGATGGTGTGGGTTTGATGAAACCCTCGTCCACCAGGCTGCGCAGCGAAATCCCTTCCCAGACTGTATCGAACTTGCTCCAGCGTGTCACGCAGTGGATATCCATCTCCAGACTGGTGCGGGGCAGCTGGTTGAACTCGTCCCAGGTCCAGCGCCGTTCTTGCTCGACCTCGCCCCACACCCGGAAATCCCAGGTGGCTGGATTGAATCCCGGCACCGGCCCGTAATGCAGCACCGGGAACTTCTGCGTCAGCGACTGCCCCGGCGGAAGGCGTCCCTCGCGCCGCACCTTTTCCTCATTTTCCTTACGGCGAAATATACCTTCAAGCATAATTACCTCCAAGTGGTGGAATTATAACAGGCGAGAAATACAACCCAGGTGACACTCCGCCGGTGACCTGGGTAAAGACACCCGGCGGATACGACTCCCTTATCTGACGATGTTCCTGGTCTGGCGGTAAAAGCTGGCAGTGCCTGGCGGGGCATCAGTCCAGCAGGAAGCTTTCCCCTGGCTTCAGGACGTGCGCCTGGCAGCCCGTCTCCGCCCGGACCCGGTCTGCCCAGGCGTCGGCATCCTGGGCGATCAAAGGCCAGGTATTGTAATGGATCGGGATGACGTGCCGGGGCTGGATCAGTTTGACCGCTCTCAAGGCATCATCCGGCCCCATGGTGAAGTTATCGCCGATGGGCAGCACAGCCAGGTCGATGCCTTCTTCGCCTATCAGGCGCATGTCGCCAAACAGCCCGGTGTCGCAAGCCAGGTAGATCTTCTTCTTCGCTTTTGTGGTCAGCAGGAAGCCGCACGGGTTGCCGCCGTAGCCCAGATCCGGCAGCCCTGAGCCGTGCAGAGCCTGGGTCAGCTTGAGGTAGCCAAAAGGATGGTTGTAGCCTCCACCGATGTGCTGGGCGTGAGCCGGGATGTCCTTCGCGCCCAGCCAGTTGGCGATCTCGAAGTTGGTGATGGCGGTGGCGCCGGTGCGTCGGGCGACATCGATCAGGTCGGTCACGTGATCGAAGTGCCCGTGGCTGACCAAAATGTAATCGGCTTCTGCCTGGTCGGCGGTGATGCTGGCAGCCGGGTTGTCGTTGAAATAGGGGTCCACCAGGAGCCTTGTACCATCCACTTCCAGTCCCTGGGTAGCGTGACCGTACCAGATATACTTAACGCTCATGCTGCTCCCTCCACTTTATTTAAATTCATATTTCCGGCAAAGAGTTTGTTTCCTGGCGCTTCTGCCCTATGCTTGATGCCCAGCAGCATCTTGCGCTCCATCAGGAACGCGCCGGGTTCGAGAAACAGACGGTAGAAGAGGGTGCTCGCCGCTTCGGGACTCCAATCAGCTTTCCAGCGCTCGATCAGACGGGTTCTGCCATCCTCGCTCTCGAATAGATAAAAGCCCCATGTGACCGCCAGATATTCACCTTGCTTCATCTCGATCTCGACCCCCGATCCCGACTGGCGTGTGTCGCCATGCAGCACCAATGCCCGTTGCGGCTCCAGGATGGCAACTGGGATGCCAAATCCATTCGGGGCGAGGGGGATCGTGTCTCCTGCCTGGAGGTTTTGGAGTTCCGGCTGGACGCGACCGGCGGACTGGATATCCAGCCCCATCAGGTTCTCGATCCAGTCGTAGCTGTAAAATCCGCCTCTGCCCTGCCCAATCTGGAGCAGCCAGGGCCAGACTGCTTCAGCAGGCGCCCGGATGGTGACGGCGTGTGTGGCATTGATCTTTGGCTCGGGGATCATCTCATCTCCGGGCAGCAGGTGGTTCACTTCATTCCAGGTTGCTCCCCATGCCAGCATCCAGGGCCGGATGACTAGGGCATAAGCCGCTGCGGCCGCGGTTGCGCCCGTCAGAGCAAGCATCGAATTGTGGTTGCAGCGCTGTTTTGCCATTCCCGGTTTCTCTGTGCTATCTTAATTATATCCAGAACTTATCTTAATGCCATGCCGGGCTAGTTCTCCTCAAACTGGTCGTGATCCACGTCCTTGCTGGCACGGCGCGGGTCGAATACCTTTCCGTTCATGACGATATAAACCCCCTCAGGCAGAAGCTGCAGGGCCAGGAGCGCGCCGCCGAGATTGAACGCTGCGTCAGAATGCTTGAAAGCAGCCGGCTGCATGGCGCCGGTCAGGACGATCACCTTACCGCGCACTGCTCTCAGCCGGTTGGCAGTGGCGATCATGGTGTCGGTGCCGTGAGTGATAAGAATGTGCTGCTCGCTGGCTGCCGCGACCTTCTCCAGGATTAAATTGCGCTCCTGGTCGGTGATCTCCAGGCTGTCTTTCTGCAGAAGGGATTCGACAGTGTAATCGATCCTGAGGTTGGCTTCCTGCAAGATGCTCTCCGCCTGTGCAGGGCCAACTTGGAAGCTGCTGGTTTTCGTAGAGTAGAATTTATCGATCGAGCCGCCGGTGGTGAAGATCTTTATCTGCATGGCAATATCCACAAGGTAGGGTATTTGACCAAGGTTATTGTACACGTATCCAAAATTGTAAACCACTCTTTACAAATCTTTTAGCTCCACTGATTGACACGCGCCGGTTTTTGGACAATAATGGATTAACCGATATGCAGGGGATCAAGGGCAGGTTTGCGCTGAGGTGAGCAGGGCATTGGATAAAGTACACCAGGTCAACCATTTGGATTTTACCCGTTATCGGAATGGAGTTCCCCATCCGGTGTTGTGCTGGGGGCTGCAAGGGTCAAATAACTCTCTCCACCTTCGCTTACCGGCGGTGAAATGTCTCACCGCCGGTCCCTTTTTAAGGATAAATGTGATGTATACGATGCGCTTCGATGGGTTATTTCGCAGTCTGAAGGATGGGGGCAGCCCAAATGCAGCTGCCGGGCTGCTGTGTTATGGCTGGCTGATCTACCGGAAAGAAGATGTCATTGCCCACGGGCATGGCGTATTTGCGCGTTGCCAGGGTGCCTCCTCCAATGTGGCTGAATACGTGGCGCTGATCGAAGGGCTGGATGCGATGGGCGATCTTGGGTTGGAAGACGAGACTATCAAGGTCTTTGGGGATGCGAAAAGCGTGATCGACCAGATGAACGGCATTGCTTCGGTCAGCTCCGAGGCAATTTGGCCGCTCTTTATGCGCGCCAGGCAGCTCGGCAGGCGATTCATCGATGTACGCTGGATTTGGACGCCGCGCAAGTATAACAAAGCCGCCGATTTACTTACCCGGAGAGCCATGCGGCAAATCCACTGCGACCAGAAAAGCTATCAGGTAGCTTTGAAAGCCGCAGCTGGCACAAGCGGCAGGCAGCGCTCTACCAGGCTGCTGCCATTGATCGACCTGCGCATTTACCAGCCAGCTTTGCCTGCCGGGCAGGAAGGGGGCATTCTCAACCTCGTCCCTGGTTTTTAATCACGGCACAACGCTGAACTTGCCCTTCATACCGGCTGTGTAGTGCACGCCGTTTTGCTCGAAGCAGCCCATCTCCCATTCACCAACCATATCCTTCGTAGCTGTGAACTTCAGCGTGGCTTTATCACCTGCAGCAGGCAGTACCAGCATGAAGCCTGTATGGGCGTGCCCGCTATCGTCTTCTTCCACCATACCGCCGCTGACTTCCGGCTCCACGCCGGCTGTATTGAAGAGGTCGATGTCGTAGCCGCTTGGGCGGTTGTCCACCATTTTGACGTTCTTGCCGATCATCAGCTCATGCGATAGGAGACCATTATTCACCAGCTCCAGGGTTACTTCTTGTCCTACTTTCACCTCGATTGTGTCGGGTGTAAAGGTGTACTCGGTCATACCAATCGTAAAGCTCACAGGCTCAGCTTGCTTACTGCCGCAAGCGGCTGCGAGCAGAGCCGCCAGGATGAACGTCATAACGAAAGCAACAAATCGCTTCATTTACTACCTCCAGATTGTAAAGGTTATTATCCAGGCTGGCAGCCTGATTCCCGGATCGCCCCATCCCATTAATGGCGATTATTTTAATCCATTTGGCAAAATTGGTGAGGCCGTTGAAATGGTTGAGATGAATCAACATCATTTGACCGCAGATATATCCGCTATAATCAGGGTGGAGGGCTTTATGCCTTCCGCTCTGCACCAGTTTTACGAGGAGGTTCTATGCGGTTCTTTATATCCCTGGTTATGATCGCCTTACTGGCTTTCGGACTGGCAGCCTGTAACCTGCCCTCACGCGAGACAGCGCCTGCGTCTGCGACGGGTACCCCGGCAGCCAAAAGCAGCCTGCCCACAGTCGCTATGACGCCAACCCTCGTCCCAACGCATGCGCCATCCTTCTCTCCCACCTACACCGAAATTGCACCTTCGCCAACCCCCGAACCATCCTCGACGCCGGTACCTGAGATTTCATCCGCGCCGGAAGACTGGCTGACATACAGCAACCAGTCATTTGGATTCGAGCTGAAGTATCCACCGCAGAGTACGCTTGAGGACATGCCGCCCGATCATGCTCGTATTGACCTGCCGTTTACACCTGACACGAACCTGCAGGAGAAGTATCTGGAAATCGATGCCTACACGATTACAGAGGGCCAGGAATGCTCCAGCCCATTTGCCATGGGCTACGCGCCCGAAGCTATCCACAGGGAAGCGGTGATAGTCAACGGGATAGAGTTCAACCGCGCTAGCGGTGGAGAGGGCGCCGCAGGCAATTTCTATGCCTGGACGGCATATTCGACCTCTCGGGAAGATATTTGCGTCAGCCTTACTTTTATCCTGCATTCCACAAATGTCGACAATTATGAAGTCCCTCCCCCTGAGTTCGATCTGGAGTCTGAAACCAGCATTTTTGAGCCCATCGCTGCGACTTTTCGCATTACCGAATAAGTTGCACGCCGGGCAAAACCACTGCCTCGGGGAGGGGTTCCTCGGTGTTATAATTCACCAGACTCTAATCCACCCATTCTGAGATCCGCGCGAATTGATGATGTCTGCCTGCAAGATCACTCAGCGCCTTATCGATAGACTGGGAGCATACAGAAAAGGTTTGGAAAATGAATATCTATGTAGGGAATTTGCCATTCGACGCAAGTGAGGATGAAATCCGGGAACTATTTGGTGCGTACGGGCAGGTCGCTTCGGTAGCGCTCATCAAGGATAAAATGACCGGCAGGCCTCGCGGCTTCGGTTTCGTCGAGATGCCGAACGACGCAGAAGCGCAGAATGCAATTCAGGAACTGAATGGGAAAGAGTTCAAAACGCGCAGCATGGTGGTCAATCCGGCGCGCCCGCGTGAAGATCGCGGCGAGCGGCGTGGACCAGGCCAGGATCGGCGGGGCCGCAACGAAGGCCGGCGCAGCCGAGGCGATTGGTAACTCGGCGGACGATCAATAATAAGAGTTTGCGCAGTTTAGCGTGCTTCGGGCGTGCCCGAGTCCCACAAACTGCATAAATCCTGATCCCACCAAGTTAAACGAGATCCTTGCCCCATGTACATGGGGCAATTTCGCGTCGCGGCAGGTCATACAAAAGGATGAGCCCGTATCGCCAGTATTGGGGATGACACCCAATCCATTTAGACCGATAATTTAATAGCGAGACCGAGATGATTGGGAGGGATCTCATTATGAACCCCAGGCTGCGTTTGTTTGGTTCTTTTGCTATTTGCGCGGTGTTGGTGTGGCTTGGAGCATGCTCGGGCACCCCCGAGATTTCGCTAGCTGAACCAAAGGCTGGTGCAACCGACATGCCTTCGTTACCATCTGAAACCGCTGTGCACACACAAGTGTCCATCACCCAGGCAACCTCTGAGCCAACCAGCACCCAGGAAGCCGAACCGGTTGTGTACCTGCCGGCAGTAATGGGGGGGTGGCGCGAATACATCCACCCGCTCTATGGCTTTTCGTTGCTCTATCCACCGGATTGGAGCTTGCAGGAGATCCAGGATGCGGAACACACGTTGAGCGGCCATGCCATCCACCTGGTGCCGGATTCGAACCCGCTGGTGCGCATGCAGATCGCCTATAAAAGCGCCGGAGATGACATGCAGCTTACCCGCACCGGCGTGGGCTCAGGGGAGATCGTCCCCAAAGGGGCGGTCGTATTTCTGGGTGAGCCGATTGTGCGAAATGTGCTGGTGCTCGAAGGTAAAGACCTGACGGTGCTTTATGGGGGTGGTGAGATCCAGCGCGGTGAGCTGGCATTTACAATATACCTGGATTACACTGGTTTGCCGACCGACCCAACCGCTCTATCCGCAGAGCTGGAGGCTGTGGTAGATCAGATCGTGGCATCCGTAAAGGTCCAGGAGCCCGCGCGGGTCGTCTCAGAGCAAGACTCCGGAGGAACCGTGAGGCTCAAGGTGGACGACTTGTTAACAGTCGAGTTGGAGGGCAACCCGTCAACCGGCTACAGCTGGGAGGTGATGCCTGCCGATAATCCGGTGCTCGAACAGGTCGGTGAGGCGGCGTATGCATCGTCCAGTGATCTGCTCGGTGCACCGGAGAAGGTGACCCTGCATTTTAGGGCCAGGACGACCGGAGAGCAGGTGCTCCAGTTAATCTACGATCGCTCCTGGGAAGAAAACGTCCCGCCTGAGAAGACGTTTGAGATCGCTGTGGTGGTCGAATAAAAGATTTCTGGCTGGTAAACCCGCAATAAACCCCCTCGCTTCTCCAGCGGCCTGGCTCGTGAGCCAGCATTTCGTTGGCTACTGTTTACTTTTGTCGGGGTCCTCCTCGCCTGCCTTCTCCCACAAATCCACTCCTCCGGGATCGTAGTCGCCCCATTTACCGCTGTATGATGAGGCAAAGATCATGGCATTGGTGCGTTCGGCTTGTTCGACAGCTTTACGCATGACCTCTTGACGCCGGGATTGCACCTCGTTGTCTGGCATTTCCTCCCCCGGTGCAACGCGAATAATGCGGACCGCCTGAATATCGCCAACCTGGTAAGGCACAACTTCGCCCGCTGTTTTGCCCAGTATCGCCCTGGCTAACGGCGTCCCTTCGCCCAGGAATCCGTGAGCAAAATCCGCCCGCTGATCTGGGACAATCTCGAGCTCCAGATCATCGATACCATCTTTGCTGATCAGCTCGACCGCAACATGAGCGCCAACCACAACAAGAAGTTCACCTGCTGCCATTCAGGACCTCCGAGGTAAACCAGGTCATAAAAACGTCAGAATAATATTATAGTGCAATGCAGTACTCCATAAGGATCCTGTCGTAGGCCATACCCCATTTTTTCCCTCGGGATTAGCGCAATCACATAGCAGTGATTGTCCTAATCGTGTCAAATTCCTCGAGATATGGCTTTGGCAGTCCACCTGTGATACAATACTATAGCTTATAATAGTCTTGCGAACCTGGTTTGTCGCCGTTCTTGTTATAAGAATGGCGGCAAATTCTTAACCGCACATCTGCTAAGGAAAAAGAAAAGAGCCGAACGATGGAAACAAAACTATATGTTGGAAATTTATCCTACGCAACCACAAGCGAAGGGATACGGGCGTTATTATCTCAGGCGGGGACAGTTGCAACGGTAGAGCTTATTACCGACCGGGATACTGGAAGATCGAAAGGTTTTGCCTTTGTGACCATGGGCAGCCAGGCTGAGGCTGAGAAGGCTATCAGCATGTTTAATGGTACGATCCTCGATGACCGTGCTCTCAAGATTAATCTTGCCCGGCCGCGTGAAGAACGCCCGCGCAGAGAAGGATACGGCCGCCGCGGATATTAGGCCGGTTGCTGGATTGTAGGTCCCACCGGCATCCCCGCCGGTGGTTTTTTCGATTTTCAGATCGACAGATAGAGATGAGGCCTTCCATGGAATATCAAGTAGGCGATCAAGTTATTCACTGGCAGTACGGTTTAGGTGAAGTGATTCAGCTTGACGAGAAGGTGATATCCGGCAAGAGTACGCGTTGCTATGTAGTGCGAATTCGTGATCTCACCCTCTGGGTCCCAGTCGAGAAGAGTAGTTTGCGCCTGCCAACCCCGAAGGTTGAATTTGACCATCTGCGCGCCATTTTACGTGGCCCAAGTGAGCCGTTGCCGGCCGACCGTTTTGAGCGCAAGACTCAGCTGCTTGAAAAAATGAAAGATGGAAAGCTCGAATCAATCTGCCGCGTGGTGCGCGACCTGTCATCGTATCGCTCGGAAAAGAAACTGAATGATAACGATGTCTCCATTCTGGAACGCGCCCAATACTTCCTGCTCAGCGAATGGAAGCTTGTTCTGTCGGTTCCTCTTGCTCAAGCCGAGCAAGAGGTGAAGCAGATATTAGGTACCCAGTCTCAATAGTTGAGCAGTTGAACGACCTTGCTTTGTAAATGCAGAATACGACTCGCCCAAGCTGGCTTCTGACCAGCTTGGCGGGTTGACAACCTTTTCGATTGGCTACCTAGCTTCGAAGCCTGTCAGCTTGCGCTTCTCCAGCGAACGCCCCAACAATCGCTCAATCGTACGAACCATTGACAGGTCATCTTGAGTGACAAGTGAAAGGGCTGTACCCAGCCTGGCCATGCGGCCCGTGCGACCGATCCGGTGTGTGTAGGCATCGGCTGTATCTGGCATATCATAATTGATCACATGAGTGATCTGGGAGACATCGAGCCCCCGGGCGGCGATATCTGTAGCGACCAATATCCTGGCCCTGCCGCTTCGAAAGTTGTCCATCGCCTCCTGCCGCCGCTTTTGGGATAAATTGCCCTGCAGTGATGTGGCGGGTAATCCGGCTTTGATCAGCTGATCGGCCAGTTTTTTGGCGCGGTGTTTCGTACGGGTAAAGACCAGCACCTGACCCTTCCCCGCCTCGCGCAGCAATGCCAGCAGCAGCTCGGCTTTCCGGGTCTGCTCCACTGCATAGACTGCATGTCCGACCGTTTCAACCGGGCGTGAAGCTCCCAGCTCAACCGTCACTGGATGGCGCAGGAGCTCATCTGCCAGCGAGCGGATCTCTACCGGCATGGTGGCTGAGAACAGTAATGTCTGTCGCGGCCTGGGGAGAGCAGCAAGTATACGCCGGATATCTGGTAAAAAACCCATATCGAACATCCGATCAGCTTCATCCAGCACCAGGATTTCAATCGATCTCAAATTGACATACTTCTGTCCCATCAGATCCAGTAAACGCCCTGGGCAGGCTACAGCGATCTCTGCTCCAGCCTGTATAGCTTTGATCTGTGGCTGGGCGCTGACACCCCCATAGATCGTCAGGCTGCGCAGACCGGTTTGGCGTCCCAGCGCTTCGATGTTGGTGTGAGTCTGGATGGTCAGCTCCCGCGTGGGGGAAAGGATAAGGACGCGCAACTTGCTGCGAGGCCCCCTCAGGAGACGTTGGAGGATCGGCAAGACAAATGCAGCTGTCTTCCCGGTTCCGGTTTGGGCGAGACCCAACACATCTCGTCCCTCTAAAATGGCAGGAATGGTGCGGATTTGTATGGGAGTGGGGGTGGAATATCCAACAGCCGAAATCCCAGCAGTAATCTGGGGGTGAAAAGCAAACGAAGTAAAGTTCAAAATAGGTCCTTTTGGCATCAAATTGAGCCAAGGCGAACCCCAGCCCTACCGCATCCGTTTTAGACTAATCCTGTCCGTTTTCGGAAACGATCACAGGAGTATACCACAATAAACAGTGCCTTCTGTCCAAGATGGGGACGCGTTTGTGGTGGGCAACACGCTGTCGCATGATTTCCCAACCACTTCAGGGAGCGTCCAGGCCGAGGCGCCAAACCTCGGTCGCCATGGATTTGTGTCCAAGATCGGTACCGGCGGCGGCGATCCGCCTCCCGATCCCGATCCAGATCCCGATCCACCCCCGGACCTGGGATTCAACCTGTACTTCCATTTGTCAAAAAGCCCTGACGGAGGCTCTGACCCGGGAAGCCTGAGCCGTCCATCCGTGGAACCAGGAGGCTGAATCCAGCTGTCCTGTAAAGGAAGCCCGTGTTATCTTCCCAGCACGGGCTTCTCGCTCCACTTCCTCCGCCTCCGGATCAAACGGTCAACTATGGTGAGGCAGGAGCAGAGGCGGTGCTTTGTCAAGAAGTTTCATCGATCAGTACGTTTAATTGACTTCAGATTTAATCTCTGTTAAAATGACCAGAATTATCCAAATATGGACGTACATTGTCGAAGTCATATCGAATATGTATTGAGGAGAAATGCTATGAAGCTGTTGTCCCGAATTGCCTTCATCCTGTTCGCCGTTATCCTGAGCGCTTGCGCTCAAGAAACCCCAACCGTTGCTGAAACAGTCGATTTCGCCAGTGTTTGTGATCAGGCGAATGAAGGCAAGCGAGTGGCGGTGCAAGGCTATCTGCGCCTGCCGGATTCGTTCACTGGAGATCAAAGCGTGGTACTGCGCTTGTACGAGAACGATAGCTTTGCCGGGACACCCATCGGAGTGCAAACCAGTTTTGGCTCCGAAGCCAATCAGGCAGAGATGGTGCCTGTCGAATACAGAGATACGGATCTCAAGATCCATCTTGCGGATGGCTCTTTATTGGAGTTCGGGACAACTGCCAAAGTCTCCGGCAAGGTGTATTACCCAGTTGTTGACCAGGATTTCGATTGTGGGCTGGAAAATCCGTTAATTGGGCGGTGAGCAGCTGGCTTTCCCTGAGTCATTGCCTGATGGTGTTGGAGAACAGTATGCAAAATCTGGGATGATACAGTAGAGTAGAATGTGTACTGGCCTGCAAGGCGCTCCAGCCGAGGGTACCCCCTGGCGGTCAGCATGCGTGTCATCATTAGCGGAGGGCAGTCCTGCACCCAACCTATCGAAGCTCTGAAGCCGCCAGCGTAGCTGCTTGTTTGCTTAAATCCAGGTTTTTCCAGCCGGATTGCTACACGTCTTACCAGGCGGCAAGCTATTGGGTGCGCTTCGAATATCCCTTTTGGTGGAACAATCTGGTAGCCGCGCTCGATTCTATTTCACGCATAGATCCCTCCCGGGACGAGCAGATAGAAGCGGCGCTTAGCTGGCTCGTTGACCATCAGGAGGCAGATGGCCTTTGGAACGTATCCTACGTTGAGGGCAGGCGCGGGAACATTGCCAGGCTGCGGGAGAGGCAATTATGGGTGAGCCTGGCAATCTGCCGTGTACTTAAAAGGCTCAGTTAAACTATAGCGTTTGATCGACTCTGCTGGGTGGAAGACAAAAAAGTTGGTGTAGATCGATATACAGCTGATACCTTCTGCAACCTTTTGATAGGCACGCGCGCCTATTATTATCCATCTTGCTCTGCCAGAGGAGAATAAATCATGCCTTTCACATTCCTGTTTGCCGTTCTCGCCCTCGTTGTGTTGGTTATTATCTTCGTAATAAGTTACAAAATAAAAGGATTGGGGATCGCCTTCATCACTACCGGTATAGCTTTTGTTGTTCTTGCCGTGTTATTTGTAGCGATGATTAACGCCATCACCAGCGCTATGTAACTGGATAGTGCTTTGGGGCTTGTTCTCTATTTATCTCATTTGCCGTGATATGGTACGATATTATCGTGCTTGGGATGATCCTTTGCCGTTTCTCGTTGGTTGGATACGATAGGCCATTTGTCTCGAGGCCGGTCAGTTCACGCTGCCTCGTCTGTTATCACCGTCCGCAGTGAAACGCCAGTCGATATAGGCTCGCAGGGGAGCTGTTGACCGGATGCCATATCAACAATAGAAAGGGAGCGTTTACCTATGTCAGAACAAGCCTTGCAGCGCTTACTCGAGGGCAATCGACGCTACGTAGCCAACCGGCCTGCCCTGGACGAATCACCCCGCCGCCGGATGGAGGTGGCGCAGGGACAAAAGCCATTTGCGATCATTTTTGGTTGTGTGGATTCACGCGTGCCGCCGGAGCTGATCTTTGACCAGGGACTGGGGGATTTATTCGTAATCCGTACGGCTGGGGAAGTGCTGGATCAGGCGGTTTTGGGGAGTTTGGAATTCGGGGTGGAGGAGCTGGGTATTCCCCTGCTGGTAGTGCTGGGTCACGAGCATTGTGGGGCGGTGAAGGCCGCAATCGAGGTGCTGGATGGGCACATCGAAGCAGAAGCAGATATCGAATATCTGGTTGATGCGTTAGTCCCAGCGGTGGAACAGGGAAAGCGCCTGGGGGGCGATGTGTGGGATCAGGCAGGGCATGCGCAAGTTGCGCTGCTGGTGGAGCGCCTTAAGCGTTCGCCTGTATTATCGGCGGCTGTCGATAGCGGGGTGCTGAAGGTGGTGGGTGCCTGGTACGATCTAGAGACGGGTCTGGTGGAGATTACAGTAGAGTAAAGGTTTTTAGGCGGTCCTCCTTTATAATCGCCGTATGGAACCTCGGATCATCTCCTATCTTCAGATGTGTTCTCGTGAGGGTGTCAATCTCCAAGCCGGCATGAACTTCCGGCTTGGAGGTCATTATTCCGTAATCCTCATGTCAGTTCGTCCGAATGCTCCGTACCGCGACTCTTTCTTGGACGATGATACGACCCTCATCTACGAAGGACACGACACTCCAAAGGCAAACTCGGCTATTGATCCTAAAGCAATAGATCAGCCTGAGCGCACTTCCAACGGCACACTCACTCAAAATGGCAAGTTCCACGATGCTGCTCAGAAGGCTAAGCTAGGGAAGCGCTTACCTGAGCTCGTAAGAGTGTATGAGAAAATCCGGCCTGGCATCTGGGCGGACAACGGGCTGTTTGAGCTCGTTGACTCGTGGATCGAGTACGATGGCAAGAGGAATGTCTTTAAATTCAAGCTAGTTGCTATTGAAGATGAACCGGAAGATGGTGCCGGGCGGGTCCTTCATGAACACACTCAGCGGCGAAGGCTCATACCTACCCAGGTGAAGCTCGAAGTGTGGAAGCGCGACGGAGGCAAGTGTGTCATGTGCGGTGCCGCTGATGAGCTCTACTTCGATCATATCATCCCCTACTCGAGATGTAGGACCTCTCTGTCTGCGGACAATATCCAGCTATTGTGCGCACGGCACAACATCGCCAAACGAGATAATATCGAGTAGCAGAGGAACACGAGTGGATTGGTTGCGTGCGGCATACAAGTACCTGATGTCGTTCTCGAAGACCGACTGGCAGCTTGAGGATTACCCGGTCCGTGTAGTCTCGCAAACTCCTTCCAGCGATTCGGCGGCTTTACCTCCGTACTGTGCGCAGATCATCAATTCTTGGCTTGTTGGACAGGGGGATAACCCTACTGCGGCCCTGGCAGATCTGCGGAAGAACCTTGAGTTGGCAAGGGCAAATGGATCTCTGCCCCGTCCGGGGAGCCGTCCGAAAATTTGGTTCGCCTCGAGCGACCAAATAGACCGGCACGGGGAGTTTGCCTATTACTTCGTCGAGCAAATCGCCCGCGTCCGACCTGTCTTCTTGTCAGATGAGACAACACTTGGGGACTTCTTTGGTGACGAGGAAGTAGAGCAGGCCTATCGAAAGATAGCTTTGCTCTACGGGATTGATGTACGCGAGATGACTTATGAGCCCCTCTGGAGAGTGATTGATGCCATACACAGCAAGAGCTAAGTCGTTAACAAGAAGATGAATCTGACGGTGTTCGGTAAACTCAGTAACTTTGCAGCTTATCTTTGGGTTAGATGCCTACCGCTGCAATCCTGCGCAGCGCCTCCCCAAACCTCTTGATCTCCTCCACCGTGTTGTAGTGCACCGGTCCGACGCGTACCATGCTGTAGCTCTCCTCTAATCCAAGGGGTTCGGTGACGCTAGGGGATAGTAGGTCCCATCCCACACGTAGATCCCGGCTTTGTCCAGCTCTTCGGCTACCTGGCGCGGGTGTCATACCTCCAACGTGAAGCTGACGATGGGTACGCACTATAGGCAATTCTGCCTATATGTGAACGCGTCAGATTGCGCTATAAGTCACGGGTTGTTCCTCATATAATCACAGAGAATTATATATCGTTGGAGTTTCTTCTTTTGACGAATACTACTCGCCGCCTGTTAAACCCGTTGCTGATTTTGCTGGTAGCTTTTTCTGGATTGCTAACCGCCTGTGGTGCAAAAACTTCAGAGGATAACCACGATCTGGCGATGGCCTCGTTGGAGGACATGCCGGCTGAGGTAAAGAGCGCACCCGTAGCAGTGCAAGAAGCCTATAAATTTAATATTGCCAACCCGGACGTGATGACGCAAATCCCGTGCTACTGCGGCTGCGGGGCGATGGGTCATACTTCGAATTACTCGTGCTACGTCTCCGCCGTTGATACTGATGGCAAGGTCAAATATGATACGCATGCCCTGGGCTGCTCCATTTGCGTGGATATCACTCAAGACGCCATGCGCTTGCTCCAGCAAGGCAAGACAACGCCCGAAATCAAGGCCTATGTGGATCAGACCTATGCCCAATATGGCCCTTCCAACATGCCTTGAGTGGATTGAGGCAAAAACGGATGAGCGAGCTGCTAAAGAGTTTGTCGCCAGTGTGGCGCTGGGGCATAATAGCGTTATCGACCCTCTTGATCCTATTTCTCCCCATTCCAGGAAATGCTGCAGAGCCTGTTGAGAGATCCTTCCAGATCGAAGCCAGCCAGTTTGCCTACAGCCCGGCGATACTGTCCGTCAATCCCGGCGACCGGGTGACAATCGAGCTGCTCGCCACAGATGTAGTGCACGGCTTGTCGATAGATGGGTATGATCTCGAAACCACTTCGGACCCCGGCCAGACGGCTCACCTGACCTTTGTCGCCGACCACCAGGGTTCGTTTCGTTTCCGTTGTACCGTGACCTGCGGCAACCTGCACCCCTTCATGATCGGCAAGCTCCAGGTGGGCCAGAACGAGCTGTTGTGGCGGGGGGCGCTGCTGGCGGGATTGGCGCTTTTCGCCGCCATTTGGGGGGCGCGGAAGTGAACAAGTTCCAAGAAATCGCGTTGAAAGAAATGTTCTCTCCGAACGCAAGAGAGACTGAAATATCCTCGCAGCCCGCTATTCCTCGCCGGATCAATCTCCATCAGATTCCCTGGATTCGACCTCTGCTGCAAAGCCACTGGCCGCAGTTCTTGATTCGCTCCCTGACTCTGGCTGGTTTTGCTTTTACCATTTTTGCCGGGTTATTCGGCTCACGGGTAGGCAGCCACAATTTTGCCATCATCTTCGTCTGGATCGCCTGGTGGACGGCCCTCAAGCTGGCCTTCATCCCCCTGGGCGGGCGCTCGTGGTGCAGCGTGTGCCCCATCCCTCTACCTGGCGAGTGGCTGCAGCAGGGTGGTATCCTTGAAAAAAGCCGGCGGCGCTTCGGGTTAAACCTGCGCTGGCCAAAAAGACTGCGAGGCTCCTGGCTGCAATCCGGCGGCTTCCTGGTGATCGGCCTGTTCAGCGCGGTCACGCTGACCGATGCGCGCCTCACCGCGTGGGTCCTGATGGCCTTATTTGGGTTGGCAATCATCTTGAGTCTGGTTTTCGAACGGCGCGCTTTCTGCAGTTATGTCTGCCCAATCGGCGGCTTTACCGGTATCTACGCCAAGACTGCACCGGTGGAGGTGCGCGTGATCGATACCGCCATTTGCGCCGCGCACAGCGAGAAGACCTGCTACCACAATTGCCCGTGGGGTCTGTATCCGGTGGCGCTGCGCGACAGCGCCCAATGCGGACTGTGCATGGAGTGCCTGCGCTCCTGTCCATCCGACAATATCGCCGTGAACCTGCGCCCGTTCGGGACGGATCTGGCTGCAGGCAACAAAGGCATGCGCCAATCCAGCCGACTGGATGAGACCTTCCTGGCGCTGGTGATGCTGGGCTCGGCGCTGGCATTTGCGGCGGTCTTAACCGGGCCGTGGGGCAGCCTGAAGTCGGCGGCATTCGCTATCGGTTCCCCAGCCTGGCTACTTTATGGTTTTGGATTATTGGTTCTCAACCTGGTGATTTTGCCGGGTGCCTTTGCCCTGGCGGTTTGGTCGGGTCAAAGATGGTCTGGCGGCAAGGTTCAACTGCGGCGCGCCATTGCCAATCAAGCTCAAATTCTGCTCCCTCTGGGACTGTTCGCCTGGATTGCTTTCACCGTCTCGTTCGCTTTCCCCAAGATGAATTACGTCTTTTCGGTAATTTTCGACCCGCTAGGATGGGGTTGGAACCTGTTTGGCACGGCCAATAGTACCTGGTCGCCTGACGTGTCCGCTTTCAGCCCTGGCTTGCAGGTTGCCCTCCTGCTGGTAGGTTTATTCTGGTCTGTAAGCGTTGCCCAACGGCTGGCTTTGACAAATACAGGGCGGACCTTGCGCCAGATTCTCCCCCTCCTGGCGTTCTGCCTGGCTTTTTCGCTGGCCATGCTCTGGCTGCTAGTTGGATAGCCCATGCGTAAAGAGTGGATAGCACGGTCAGTCATTCTTGTTTTTGTAGCTGCTGCCATAACCATCTCCATGGTTGCATGGCAGGCGCGCTCGCGCGGCGTCGTGATTCATGCTCGCATGGCAGAAACCGGCGGCTGGAACCCGGAGAGCCTTACGGTCGAAGTGGGCCGGCCTCTGCACCTGCGCCTGACCTCTGACGATGTGATGCACAGCTTTGCCATCGGAAAAAGCGACGAACCGCCGGTAGATGTGATCCCCGGCGAGATAACCGAGGTCACCCTCACCTTCGACGAGCCGGGCAAGTACACCTTCTACTGCACGCGCTGGTGCAGCGTGAACCACTGGCGCATGCGCGGGACGGTCGAAGTAACTGGGCCTGAAGCCGCCGCAGAAGCTGTTGAACCACCCCTGTACGTAACATTAGGCCTGGACATCGATGCCGAGCATCACGCGGATGTGATTCCGGAGCGGAGACCCTCCGCCTCTCTCGGCGCACAGCTAGGAGCAGAAATCCCGACTGATTACCAGAGCCGGGAATATTACCGGTCTCACAGCCCGGCCGACCTATGGCAGGCGCTGCGGGACGAAGCCAGCCTCTCCTCGTTGACGAATCAGGATTTATGGGATCTGGTCGCCCTGACCTGGCAGTCCAATACCACCCCTCAGGATTTGAGCGCAGGCCAGCAGCTCTATACCAACAACTGCGCTGCCTGCCATGGGGAGACGGGCGCCGGCGATGGCGTGTTTTCCGATGATCTCAAGCAGCCCAAAACTGGCGAGCATGCTGAGATGCAAGCCGGTGAGATGACGGCGCGGCCGACAGACTTCACCGATGCAGAACATATGCTGGCTGCCAGCCCGGCGCGCCTGCAGGGCAAGGTGTTGCGCGGCGGAATGGGCACCGGCATGCCCTATTGGGGTCCGATTTTCACCAAAGAACAAACCTGGGCGCTCATCGCCTATATATGGACATTTCAATTTAAACTGGAGGATGCCCCATGAGCCAAAGTAAACCCAATCGATATTCCAAAAAACGGCACAGGCGAAATAAATGGCTGCCGGTACTCCTTGCCCTGGGTGGTGTGCTACTAGTAAGTCTGGCTTTCCTGGCCTTGCGCAAGGATCCCGCGCCGGAAGCCGCCATCGAGGTGACTGGCGCGCCCAGCTTGAAAGTGGATCAAGAAATCGTTGACCTGGGTGATATGAAATTCAACCAGCCCGCTCAGGTCTCCTTTCAGATCACAAATGTGGGAAATCAGACCTTGCGATTTACCAAGGATCCCTACATCGAAGTCGTAGAGGGTTGTTGACCGCCTCCGCTTGCCATCGGTTCGATGGCTTTGAAGCCTGGCGAAAGCACCACGTTGTCGATGCAATTCACCATGCACGAAGGCATGGATGGCATGCACGATTTTCGCGTTCATCTGCCCAATAATGACCCCCAACAGCCGGATCGCACCTTGACTGTTTTGTCCAATTGGGTGCCCTGACAGTTCTATGTTGGTCCTCAGGCTCCCATCCGCTGTTAGAGTAACTGAAGGGCAGGAGATGACTATTTAATGCACAAGTCTCCTTGTGATCCAATGCGATAGAGAGCGCTAGGTTCTCCACGAGTAAGTTTGTATACTGAGTGAAAAGAAGTTGATGAGAGGATTAAAACGATGAGCGACCCTTATCCTTTCCTCATCCTGGAACAGCCGTGGAATGAAGCCACTGCTTGGGTGATTCGTCAGGTCAGCGACGCCGGTTTGCAGGTGCTGCGCACGTTTGATCTGCAAGATGCCCGCCACGATCCTGCGGATTGTCCCTCCCCCGACCAGGGCACCGACCGATGCGATTGCCAGATGGTTGTGCTGCTGATCTATGGGGATGACTACCAGCCGGTCAGCCTGGTCGCCCATGGTCATGATGGTAGAACATGGTTCTCAATAGTGGACACCCCGCAGCAGCGCGCCGATCCTCGCCTGGAGAGAGCCATCCTCCAAGCTCTGCCGGTGGATGCTGCACTGCCACATCACGCACCACACGACCAATGACAATATCAAATCTGGCGGCTTGCGCGGGTACGGCTACTCATGCAATTTAACTAGCACTAAACTGACTGGCATCCAACACGAGAGCGGCCCGAATCCGGCTGTTATTTGCGATGATGCATTCTAAATTGGCCCCCGTTCACTCAATTGGAATGGAAAAACGAATTCCGCTCTGGATCACTTTAGTTGGAGTTGTCCTGGGGGTATATGTATTCCTTCCCATGCTCGCGCCTATTTTTATGGCAATCGGCTGGAGCGATGTTGGAAAAGCGATATACTTTATCTATTCTTTTTTATGTCACCAACTTCCCGAGCGCTCCTATTTCCTGTTTGGCTCAAAGTTGACCTATTCCCTGGCAGAGATTCAAGCCGCCTGGCAAAATACCACCAACCCGTTGATCTTGCGCCAGTTTATCGGGAATCCCGAAATGGGTTGGAAGGTTGCCTGGTCTGATCGTATGGTCTCGATGTATACCGCGACCTGGATTTTTGGTCTCTTTTGGTGGCATCTGCGCCGCCTGGTGAAGCCTCTCCCCTGGTGGGGATTGGCGCTGTTTTTACTGCCGATGGCTGTAGATGGGTCGAGCCACTTCTTGAGCGATCTAGAGGGCATCGGAGAAGGTTTCCGCGACAGCAATGCATGGTTGGCGACGTTAACCAACAATGCTTTTACCCCTGGCTTTTATGTGAGCGACGCATGGGGCTCCTTTAATTCTCTCATGCGCCTTTTGACAGGCGTACTGTTTGGCATCGGGATAATCTGGTTTAGCTTTCCATATCTGGACCTTGCTTTTTCTACAAATGAGATGCCCCGGCCACATTTTACACAACTGCGGCGCTCCAACACATTGGATGTACATGGTTCGGAGGACAAACTATGAAACCTGATAGCGATACCAAAATTCGAGTTCTTCTGGCGGACGATCATGTTATCGTCCGGGCGGGTATCCGCCAGGTTCTGGAGCACGCCAGTGATATCCAGGTGATCGCCGAAGCTGGAGATGGCGAAGCAGCTCAGTCACTGATCCAACACCACCGCCCCGATGTGGCTGTGCTGGATATCCAGATGCCCAAGGCCAGCGGTATCGAGGTGACGCGCTGGGTGCGGGCGAATGTAAAAGATGTCGGGGTACTTGTACTGACTGCATATAACGATGATCCATACGTAACGGCAGTTCTTCAGGCAGGGGCGAACGGCTACGTGCTCAAAACCGCCTCGCCAGAAGAATTGATCCAGGCGGTGCGCGATGTTCACGAAGGTAAGTCTGTACTGGATCCGTCTGTGGCTCAAAAATTGATGTCCATTTTTTTTACTGGCTCAAAAAAGCCGATTGTCGAGCCGCTCACTGACCGGGAGCTAGAGGTGCTCTCGCTCGCCGCCAAAGGTTACACCAATAAGGCCATCGGAGTTCAGTTGGGCATCAGCGACCGCACCGTACAGGGTCACCTGGCACACATTTTCAACAAGCTGCAAGCTGGCAGCCGGACGGAAGCTGTCATGCGAGCTGTCTCGTTGGGCTGGATCTCTCAAAGGGTAGGCACGATCACGGAAGAATAACAGGTCTATGGCTCACCTCTCGAAAGGCATACAGCGCTTATTTGCACCCTGGCGCGGTTTTATCTGGCAGTTGTTCGTAATCACGATCCTGCCGCTGGCAGTGCTCACGGTCGTGATCGCCTTTGGCAGCCTGACAGTTCACCAGCAGGCTATGCGCGCCCTGGTTGGAGAACGGGACGAGCGCGCCGTTAGAACGGCTGCCGCTGCTTTGGAAGAGCAGTTGCAACATCGCCAGGACGCTTTGCTCGGGCTGGCGATGCTTGCCGAGAGTGTCAGTTCCGATAATCTCACTCAGATCTTGGCTGCTTCAGATTATCTCCTGGATGATTTTGATGCTGGGTTGGCGTTATTAACTCCAGAAGGCTCGTTGCGCAGCTACACTGGTGATCAACAGCTTTGGGAGAGCCTGGCGGAGCAGGGTAAACCAGTGATCGGCGGCCTTCTTGAACGGGCTCATCCTGCAGTTCTCATTTCAAGCGCTTTTATAAATCCAGTCAGCAGTGAAAAAATGGTGCTTGTGCTGGCAGTCTCGCCCGAGCGAGATTGGATTGCTGTAGGAGCTTCTTCTGCAGCCGGTTTAGTGCGCCACACGCTGACCAGTTCTTTTGCCAGCGAATCAGATGCGTCAACGGTTGTCGTTGATGCGAATAAAGAAGTGCTTTATCAGAGTGGTTCATTTTCTTCTCCTGGAGGTCCGGCGGCGCATCCAGGGGTTGCCGAGGCTTTGCGTGGTGAGAGCGGTGTGATCTACCGGCAGATGGATGAGAGTGAACATGTAGTCACTTACAGCCCAATCGCTCCTATAGGATGGGCATTGGTGCTGGAAGAGCCCTGGGAAACGGTCGACACGCCCACATTACGAACAACCCAGCTTGCTCCATTGGTGCTGGTCCCTGTACTACTGCTGACGCTCCTGGCGTTATGGTTTGGGTTGCGCTGGATCGTCAAGCCCCTGCAAGCCCTTGAGGCAAAGTCCGCCACGTTGGCCTGGGGAGAGTTCGATGCCATCGAACAACCGGTCGGAGGCATCGCCGAGATCCGCCGCCTGCAATCTGAGCTGATCCACATGGCGCGCAAGGTCAAGGCCGCCCAACAAAGCTTGCACAGCTATATTGGCGCCATCACTGCCGGGCAGGAAGAGGAGCGCCGGCGTCTGGCGCGTGAGCTACACGATGATACGATCCAGTCGCTGATCGCGCTAAAGCAAAGAGTTCAGCTCGCACAATTGGCAACGAAGAATGGTTCTTCAGAGGAATCCTTAACAGAGGTCGTATCTTTAACCGAACAGGCTATCGAAAATGTCCGCCGCCAGACGCGCGCATTGCGCCCAATCTACCTGGAAGACCTGGGCCTTGTCACTGCGCTGGAGATGCTGACCCGTGAGATCAGCCAGGCAGCGGGTATCCCTGTTGAGTTTCAGCGGCACGGAACCGAAAAACGCTTGACCCCCAATGTCGAGCTGGCTCTTTATCGCATAGCACAAGAAGCGTTGAATAATGTCAGCCGGCATGCCCAGGCATCCCAAGCCGACCTTAATATAACTTTTAATCCTCAAGAAATGATCATGCAAGTCAGTGACAACGGCAGAGGCTTCGAGGTGCCCAATAGCCCGGCCGAATTTGCTCCGGGTGGGCACTTTGGTCTGTTGGGCTTATACGAACGAGCCGAGTTGATCGGAGCCAGACTAGAAATTCACTCCGCGTCTGGTCAAGGAAGCCGGGTTACCGTTCATTTACCTTACCCTTAAGTATTGATCGCTTAATAGGAGTTGGTTTTATGTCTCGCACCTTTGTGTTGTTTTTACTGTTAATCGCCTGGCTGTTACCCGCATGCAATAGCACAAGTACTCTTGCCCCAGCCGATGAAGGGGTTGGGCAGCAGGTCTCGGTCGCTGAAGGGATTTACACCGATGTCAGTGTTGCTGAGCTGCAAACCATGCTGACAAACAAAGATTTCACCTTCGTCAATGTACACGTTCCCTTTGAAGGAGATATTGCCAATACCGATCTTTCGATCGCCTACAATGAGATTGAACAGAACCTGGGAAAGCTGCCTGCCGAAAAAGATGCCAAAATTGTCCTTTATTGCAGAAGTGACCGTATGAGCCGTATTGCTGCCGAGACGCTTGTGGATCTGGGTTTTACCAATGTATGGAATCTGGATGGGGGAATGGTAGCCTGGGAGCAAGCTGGTATGCCCCTGAAAAAATAATCCAACCATAAACCGCCTGGATATTCGATGCAACAAGCAATTATGCCTATTAACTCCCTGGGAAATATGGAGTAATATTGTCTATAATTGCATCGAGCTCAAGAATATATTCTGCTCAGGGCAAGTAAACGGATCACTCACTCTGGAGTCAATGGTGATGAAGAAAACATATTCCGGTGAATAAGACAGATGGGGCTGGGTCGACGTCCTCGTACTGCGTATACTGAATGACAGAGTTCATTCAAAATCGCCATCACTATAGAGATGCGTGCAATGAGAAGGAGGTGAGAGCTGTATGGCAAAAGACCCGGTCTGCGGAATGGATGTTGATCCGAAAACAGCCGCAGGAAAATCTGAATACCAGGGACAGACTTACTACTTCTGCTCGCCTGGCTGCAAAAAGTCCTTTGACAAGGAGCCGCAGAAGTACGTCAACTCTCAAGGGCACAGCGCAGAACACGGCCATCAGCAGTAGCTATCCCCGATGCCCCTGCGCGCCCGGCAATCGCCTTTGACTGGTATCGTACCTTTCTCCAATCGCTGCTGGATAGCGGCAGCTATACCTGGTTCGCAAAGCTGGTTGTGGCTGGCGAGATCCTCATCGGGCTTGCCTTAATCCTGGGCATGTTTACCGGCATCGCCGCTACCTTCGGCGGCTTCATGAACTGGAATATTATGATGGCAGGCTCTGCCAGCGTCAATCCGGTTCTGTTCTTTTTAGCGGTATTGCTGGTTCTGGCCTGGAAAACCGCCGGCTGGTGGGGATTGGATCGCTGGTTGCTGACTTTGATGGGGGCGCCGTGGCAGCCTGGAAGGTTGTTTACAGGAACTACTGAAAAGCCCCGAATCCTATTTGAGCAGTAACTGGCTGACTCCTCTCTACGATCTCTTATTACGTTGGGGAATGACGTTAACCTTAGATGAAAACTACGGTGATAAACATTGAAGGCATTGACTCTGTGCTTGCGCCAGCCGGCGTGGAGAAGCACATGTGCGCGCTACCCGGCATTCATAAAGTCGAGACCAACTTCATGACTGGCACGGCCACGGTGGTTCACGACGAATCCGTATCGATTGAGGAAATCAAACGCTGTGTGGCTGAATGCGGCTATACCTGCACCGGAGAATGCCTGCCGGAACACCTCACCAGGCCGGGAGACCCGCCCGCGGCGATAGCCGGAACCATGGAACATTCAGCGCACGCTGGCCATATCATGCCCGCCCGTAATGAGGAAGACGCTCACCAGGTTCGTGATATGAGCGCACACGCCGGGCACGTCATGCCAGCCGCCAGGCCCTCACCCCCTGCTGATGTCCATGCCGGGCACGAAATGACGGCAGAGGGGGGTGTATCTGGCGAAGGTGAGATGGCTTCGATGGCCCACGAAATGGGTCACGGCGCAGGCATGAGCATGCAAGGCATGCTGCAGGACATGCGCAACCGCTTCCTGGTTTCTTTTGTCCTGGCAATTCCAGTCTTCTTGTATTCGCCGCTCTTTACCGATACCTTCGGCATCCAGCTCCCGCTACCATTTGGGCTTTCGAACGAGGTGCTGTCCTTCCTGCTCGCCACCCCAGCAGTCTTATATGGGGGCTGGGTATTTTACGTCGGCGCCTGGCGTGGATTGAAGAACAAAATATTGAATATGTCGGTGTTGGTCTCACTGTCGGTTCTGGCAGGCTACCTGTTCAGCGTGGCGGCTACCTTTCTCTTCGAGGGCGAAGTTTTCTATGAAGCTGCCACCCTGCTCCTGGCCTTCGTGCTCTTCGGGCATTGGATGGAGATGCGCGCCCGCTCTGGCGCATCGCAGGCCATCCAGGCCTTGATGAATCTGACGCCTCCCCAAACCACAGTAATCCGCGCCGGTCAGCAAATAGAAATCCCCACATCCGAAGTTTTCCTGGACGATATTGTCTTTATCCGTCCGGGCGATAAAATCCCGGTGGATGGCGTGGTGATCGAAGGCGAGTCCAGCGTAGACGAATCGATGATCACGGGCGAAAGCCTGCCGGCCAAGAAGGCGGTCGGCTCCAATGTGGTCGGCGCGACCATCAATAAAACCGGGACATTTAAGTTCCGCGCCACCAAAGTGGGGGCGGACACTGCCCTGGCGCAGATCGTCAAACTGGTGCAGATTGCCCAGAACTCTAAGGCCCCATCTCAAAGATTAGCTGACCGTGCGGCGCAGTGGCTGGTGGCTGCGGCAGTGATCTTCGGATTAGCTACCTTCTTTGGCTGGTATTTCCTGGGAGGGCCCGCGATTCCGGAGGATATGGATAAATTCGTCTGGGCGTTGACCATGGCGATTACCGTGGTTGTGATCGCCTGTCCGGATGCGCTTGGCCTGGCTACACCTACCGCGGTGATGGTCGGTACCGGCCTGGGAGCCCAGAACGGTATCCTGTACAAGAACGCCACCGCCCTGGAACAGGCTGCCAAGCTGCAAGCAGTCATTTTCGATAAGACTGGCACACTTACCGAGGGCAAACCCCAGGTAGTAGAAGTTATAGCAGCCGGACCCTCGCTTTCCCAGGATGAATTGCTGCGTTTCGTCGCTTCTGCTGAGCAGTCGTCTGAGCATCCCCTGGCGGAGGCTGTGGTCGAGAAAGCTGAGGCGCAGAACCTGGACTTGGAAGCAGTGGAAGGTTTCGAAGCCATCCCAGGGCACGGATTGAGAGCCACGTTATCTGGCAAAACCCTCCTGGTGGGCAACCGCAAACTGATGAAGGATAACGGCATCGCATTGGATGGGCATGGAGAGCATGCCGCCTCGCTGGAAGGCGCCGGCCGGACAGTAATCTACGCAGCCATCGATAGCCAGTTCGCCGGATTGATCGCCATTGCCGATGCTGTGCGTTCGTCCGCCAAAATTGCGATTGAGAAACTCAATGCCATGGGTGTGCAGGTCGCTATGCTCACTGGCGACAACCGCGCCATAGCCGAACGGATCGCCGGGGAGCTGGGCATTCAGACCATCTTCGCCGAGGTTCTACCCGGTCAGAAGGCTGATAAAGTGAAGGAGCTGCAATCCCAGGGTAAATTGGTGGCGATGGTGGGAGACGGAATCAACGACGCCCCGGCGTTAGCTCAGGCTGACGTGGGCATCGCCATAGGTGCAGGAACAGATGTAGCTATGGAGACCGCAGACGTCGTATTAATGAAATCCGACCCCTTCGATGTGATCAATACTATCACACTCAGCCGGGCTACATTACGCAAGATGCACCAAAACCTGAGGTGGGCGGCGGGGTACAACACGATTGCCTTTCCCATCGCCGCCGGGCTTTTCTACCCGGCATTCGGACTTATCCTGCGCCCCGAGATAGCCGCCATCTCCATGTCCGGCTCATCACTGCTGGTTGCCCTCAATGCCCTACTGCTGAAGCGGATTCGGTTAGAAAATATTAAATATTGATAGAACCTGCCACCTAGTTTCAGGAGATGTACAGTCAGGTGTTTGTTCTCGTTGCTTTTTAATCCTTCAAAAACCTTGTAGCTTCGCCGCTTATCATCAGTGTTAGATACCTCCCGCTGCAATCCTCCCCAGCGCCTCCCTAAACCTCTTGATCTCCTCCAACGTGTTGTAGCGCACCGGACCGACGCGCACCATACCGCCGCTACTATCTAAACCAAGCCGCTCGGTGACGGCTAGGGCGTAGTAGTTCCCATCCCATACGTATATCCCGGCTTTGTCCAGCTCTTCGGCTACCTGGCGCGGCTGTACTGGGCGGGTCAGCTGGCGCGGGGCGGACTTTGTAAGCCGTCAGCTCGTCCGGCAGGTCATATTTCCCATACATCACCCCTACGTGCGTGCCGAAATACTTGTTCTTTGAGACTCAATGAGCAAAGGAATTGTTTACCCTTGTCTGAAAGGTTGGTAACCAATTAGTACCTGAAAACCCTGCTATACTGTACTTATGCAGTATAGCAAGAGTCTGTATAACCTAAGGAATAGTGTATGACCGAAATTATCACCACCCTTGGTCTTAAAAGTTCTTCCGAGTTGGGATTGATTTTGCCCCATGAACACATCTTTGTAGATCTTCGGACCTGGGACACTCCTGGTTATGCCCAGGCGGATGTTGAAGATGTTATCCAGCTGATGGCTCCGGAAATAAATAAGGCACAAAAAGTCGGTGTCACGGCCATTGTCGAATGCAGTACAGTCGGCGTGGGACGTCGGGCTGATATTGATCGAGCTGTATCTGAGGCTACCAATCTGCCCTTGGTAATTCCAACGGGTATTTATCGTGAACCTTGGGTTCCTGATTGGGCTCACGCAGCCAGCGAGGCCGAATTGACCGATTGGATGCTGAGTGAATTGCAAGGTGAGATTGAAAAAAGCGGTGTGCAAGCCGGGTGGATTAAATTGAGTGCAGGTGATGATGGATTAACTGCCTGCGAAACTAAAATCTTGCGTGCGGCTGCAACTGCCGGTAGCCAAACAAATGCGGTTATAGGCAGTCATACAATCCGAGGCTGGGTTGTTCGTGACCAACTCGATATTATCGAGGCGATGGGCTATGATGTAGGACGATTTATCTGGATCCATACCCAGGCAGAGCCAGATTTCGAGTTACATCTGGAGATGGCGCGACGCGGGGCCTGGCTTGAGTACGACGCCATTGGCAATATCGATAACGAAAGTGACGAGTACTATTTGCAGAACATTCAACGCTTGCTGGACGCTGGCCTGGGTGGTAGATTGCTGCTGAGTCATGACCGGGGATGGTATGATCCAGCTTTGCCGCACGGTGGTGTGCCCAAACAATATACATACCTTGCAGAGCAATTTCTGCCAAAGTTGCGGGCTATCGGATTGGATGAGACAATGATCCATCAACTAACTCACGTCAATCCCTTTCAGGCATTTGCCCGTTGATTCATGAACTAGAAATACAACACTGGCTACCAACCGGCAACTGTACACAGCGCTGAGGCAGCCAATCGCTAGTCGGTAGGAAGACCGACCTAGCTGATTATCGATGAGGGAGCTTGTAAAATGAGCTCATTGACCAAAAGCCAAACAAACCAGTTGCTTGGGTATCCGGCTGATGCTCGCCTTCTGATTATCAATGCGGATGATTTCGGGATGTGCAATTCAATAAACGAGGGCATCATTTGCACGCTGCGGGAAGGTTTGGTCCGCTCAACAACCTTGATGGTCCCCTGTCCTTGGGCGTTACATGCAATGCATTACCTCGCCGATCATCCCAAAATTCCTTTTGGTGTTCACCTCACTGTCATCAGTGACCCGGTAGATTATCGTTGGGGGCCGCTAACCTCCGGGGAAAAGGTGCCCTCCCTGGTTGATCGAGCAGGATATTTCTACAATTTTAAAGCCATGCCGGCATTTCTGGCCCAGGTAAAGATAGAGCAGCTGGAAATAGAATTTCGGGCGCAGACCGAGGCTGTGCTGGCATCCGGGCTTAGGCCTACTCACCTGGATTGGCATGCGCTGCGCATCGCAGGCAGAAGGGATATTTTTGACCTGATGATCCGGCTGGCAAAAGAATATGGGCTGGCGCTCCGCGTTATGGGACGAGCCTTGATCGAAAAATTGCAAAGCCAGGGCTTGCCAACCAACGATAACGACTTTTTGGACAGTTACCTGGTCAATCCAGTCGATAAAACTGCTCGGTATGTTCAACTACTGCGCGAGGTACCCGCTGGTTTAAGTGAATGGGCAGTCCATCCGGGGCTCGACAACGCCGAGTTACTGGCCATTGAACCAGATGGGAATCATGAACGGCAGACGGACTTTGATTTTTGGACCTCTCAACAGGCAAAAGATATTGTCAGAGAAGAAGGGATTATACTTTTAGATTATCGAGCATTACAGGTAGTCTGGAATAATGTATCTTCGCCCGGCATATGAAGCCTAAATTAGGCAACACCTGCTGCAATCCTCCCTAATGCTTCCCCAAACTGCCTGATCTCCTCCACCGTGTTGTAATGCACCGGTCCCACGCGCACCATGCCCCCGCTCGCCTCCAGACCCAGGCGATCGGTGACGGCTAAGGCGTAGTAGTTCCCATCCCACACGTATATCCCGGCTTTGTCCAACTCTTCGGCCACCAGACGCGGGTGTACCGGGCGGTTATCTAACCCCGCCCCTACATTCAAGGTGAAGCTCACTGTTGGCACGCGCTCCTCCAGCCGCCGCCGGTCGGTAGGGCCGTAGATTGTCACGCCGGGCGTCTCCTCCAACACATCCAGCAAAGCCCGGCTGAGCTCATATTCATAGGCGCGGATGGCGGCGACGCCTTTTTTCAAACGCAGCGCCCGGCCGGTATACTGCCCGCTGAATTTCTCAGTGTATGCATCCCCGAAAGTTTCCCCCACCCACTCGAAATACTCCAGCGCACCCAGGACGCCGGCGTATCCCTCGAAGTTGCCAGTGCCGGTCTCGAACTTGCCAGGCGGGTCAGCCGGCGCGGGGCGGACTTTGTAAGCCGTCAGCTCGTCCAGCAGGTCGTATTTCCCATACAGCACCCCTACGTGCGGGCCAAAATACTTATAAGCCGAGCAGACCAGGAAATCGCAGCCCAGCTTCTGCACATCGATCGGGCCGTGCGGGGCGTACTGCACGGCATCGATATAGGTCAGGGCACCCGCCGCATGGGCCAGCTCGATAATGCGCTCCACCGGATTGATCGTGCCCAAGGCGTTGGAGGCATAGCCGACCGCTACCAACCTTGGCCTGTTTTCCAGGGCGGCGATCATGTCATCCATATCTAACGTACCATTTTCGGGGTGAAAATCTACCCAGCGCACGCTGCAGCCTCGGTCCTGAGCTAACATGACCCACGGGGTGATGTTGGCGTCATGGTCCAGGCGTGTGACCACGATCTCATCCCCGGATTTGAGCCAGCGCCCGATCGAGCGGCTGACGTTGAAGGTGAGCGAGGTCATGTTTGGACCGAAGACGATCTCTTCCGGGCGGGCAGCGTGGAGAAAATCGGCTGCCGCTGCCCGGGCTTCATCCACCACGCTGTCCGATAACCGGCTGGTGGCAAATGCGCCGCCGTGGTTGGCATTGTGCTCGACGAGGTAGGCGTTGATGCGCTCTAGGGTTGTGCGGGCGACCTGTGTCCCGGCGGGGTTGTCGAGGAAGATCGCCGGCTGCTGCAGTGCGGGAAATTGTCCGCGGATACGTTGTGGATCGAGGCTCATGGGCTTCTCCTGGGCTGAGGTAGTAAGCCAATTATACAGTCAAGCGCGGCTTATATTGGCGTGGGTAATTATCTCCGCGCTCCACGCGCTCAGTGCGGTGCATACTTTAAAAGGATTAGCCAAACTCAACTTCGAAGTTGGGGTACAATTCCACCCTGTGAGAAAATCTCCCTTCCTCTGGTTTTGCCTGGCGCTAGTAGGGGCGGCAGGCTTTGTACTTCTGGGACCGGCTGAACCCACATTAGGAACCAATGTGCGCGTGGTTTATCTGC
>Ga0105095_10000091_pt1 | contig 33724 bp, 31 predicted proteins | sample PPLLak2March2015_2_FD_79180 | JGI IMG/M metagenome (GOLD analysis project Ga0105095, IMG submission 79180) | Freshwater sediment microbial communities from Prairie Pothole Lake near Jamestown, North Dakota, USA - PPLs Lake P8 Core (3) Depth... | ecosystem: Environmental > Aquatic > Freshwater >...
CCAGGCTGCTGCTCATCGGACCGAGACTGGATTTCACATTCACTGAGAAGCTCTTCTTCACAAGCTTCATCCAGTATAACAACCAGATTGACAACCTGAATCTTAACCTCCGTTTCCAGTGGAGGTTTGCACCGGTATCGGATCTGTTTATTGTCTACACCGAAAACTCATTCCCTGCAGGTTACAATATTAAGAACCGGGGGCTGGTAATCAAGTTATCTTACTGGTTTAACTGATTATTAAACCTCTTTTGGTACCACGAACGGTTTCCTCGGAGGCCGTGTCAGATATTTATCAGCTGCCTTGTCCTTCACAAATTTTTCAGTTGAAGGATCAAAGTAAAGTGTACGTCCTGTCCGGTATGCAATATTCCCAAGGTGAGCAAGCGCCGATGCCATGTGTGCAGTTTCAACCGGGGCATTCAGCATTTTCTTGTCATGAGCCTGAACTGCATCGATGAAATTCTTAAAGTGATCACCACCTTCCCTGCGTTTCGGACCCGGTTTGTAATCCCTTCCAAGGAATGATTCATACCTGTCGTAATTATAAACCACAAGGTACCCTTCAGTTCCGTAGAAAATATTCCCGACCGTTACGTCATTTTCAGCATTAGTCATCCATGGACGGACTTCAAATTCGATTATCTTTTTCTCTTTTGGATATAGATAAGTTGATGAAAGGACTTCGGGTGTCTCCTTGGAATCGTCGAATACAAATTTACCGCCGCCGGCAGTAATAACTTCAGGAAGGCCCACATCGAGTCCCCACATGCAAAGGTCAGTTTCATGTGTTCCCTGGTTGCCAACATCACCATTTCCCCAGTTCCAGTGCCAGTGCCAGTTGTAATGAACCCAGTCTTCAGAGAATGGCCTCATTTCAGCCGGACCTGTCCAGAGATCGTAATCGAGTCCCTGTGGAATGGTTCCCGGACCTTTTTTCCCGATATCACCACGCCAGCGGAATACGAGGCCTCTTGCCATATATACCCTGCCGATAAGTCCGTCGCGCAGGTGCTTGATCGCTTCCTGAACGGCTACCGAACTGCGCAACTGCACACCATGCTGAACAATACGATCATATTTGGCAGCAGCTTCAACCATTTTGCGTCCTTCAAAAATGTTGTGGGAGCCTGGTTTTTCAACGTAGACATCCTTACCGGCCTGACATGCCCAGATAGTTGCAAGGGCGTGCCAGTGGTTGGGAGTTGCAATACTTACTGCATCGATCGATTTATCAGCGAATACGTTTCTCAGATCCTGCTCCTGCTTAACTTTTTTGGAATACCTGGTTTCGAATGCTTTGGCCTTTGGTCCCAGGACATTGAGATCGCAATCGCATAAGCAGGTTACCTCTGAATTCGGCAGGTTCATAAATCCCTGGATATGGCTTCCTCCCCTGCCATTAACCCCGATTACGGCAACCGAAACCTTGCCATTGGCTCCAAAAACACTGGCAGGCACAATGGTTGGCATCGACAGCAGGGCCGCTGCACCTGCCGACTTTTTAATAAAGCTTCTTCTTGTTTCCTTTTTTTTCTCTTTCATATTAATTGTATTTAAGGTTAGTATAATTGATAAGAAATAAGAACACAATTAAAATTAACGGATCATAAAATCCAGCAGCGGCTCATCCCCAAGGTAAGCTACCAGATTATCATTCTTCTTCAGATTTCCTACTCCCGGCGGAGTGCCTGTAAAAATCAGGTCACCATCCTTAAGTGTGAAATAATCGGAAACAAATGAGATTATCTCATTGAAACTGAATATCATATCAGAAGTACTGCCCTGCTGCACAATTTTGCCATTTATTTCGAGCCTGAAGTCAATACTTTTTATATCCTTCAGGGAGGCGACCGGAACGAATTTGCCAAGCGGCGCTGCATTGTCAAAGCACTTGGCCAATTCCCAGGGCAGACCGGCCGCAGAATTCCTGTTCTGAATATCACGGGCAGTAATATCTATTCCCAATGTAAGTTCGTCGTAATACCTGTGAGCATATTTTACAGGGATCCCTTTCCCGAGCCTGTTGATCTTCAACACGACCTCTGTTTCGTATTGTATCATTGACGAAAATCCGGGAAGAAAAAAAGGTTTGTTGTTTTTAAGCAGGGCTGAATCAGGCTTCAGAAATACAATGGGTTCTGCTGGGAGCGGTCTGCCCATTTCCATCGCATGTTTTCTGTAATTGAGTCCTATGCAGATGATCTTCATCTCAGTTTTGTTTATTCCCGAATGCTCTCAGTTTGATCTCGGTGAGTATTTTTTTTGTATAAAGGGGAAAATCCCCGTTCATCATCCATGCATAGTATGCCGGTTCCTCCCTGAAAACACTCTCTACAGCTTTTCCCTTATGCTTGCCGAAATTAAATGTTTCAACCCCGTTTTCGTCAAGGATTATCCTTCCTGCAAAATCGACATTGTTATTAAATGAGCTGTACCCGGCCAGTTTTTCCACATCATTTTCAAGATCGTCATATCTGTCAAGCTGGGCTTTCAGTACTTCATAAGTTGCTGCAGTGTCGGCATTTGCTGTATGGGCATTTTCCATTGCTTTGTTGCAGTAAAACTTGTACGCGGCTGCCAGCGTCCGCTGTTCCTTTTTATAAAAGATCACCTGCACATCAATATATCTTCTCTTTGTGAAGTTGAAGTCAACGTTTGTCCGCAGAAACTCCTCTGCCAGGACCGGAATATCGAATTTCATTGAATTATACCCGGCCAGATCACATCCTTCCAGGAATGTTGTAAGGTTCTTTGCGATCTCCCTGAATGTGGGAGCACCCGTGACATCGCTGTCGGAAATGCCGTGAATTGCCGTTACCTTAGGAGGAATGGGCATTTCGGGATTGACGAGCGAGGTCATCAATTGTTCACTTCCGTTAGGATTGATCTTAAGTGCTGAGATTTCTACAATACGGTCAGACGAAACATTGATACCCGTAGTTTCGAGGTCAATAAAAACAATCGGACGTTTGAGCTTAAGTTCCAAGACTCACGCGTTTATCATCATAGGCATAAGGAGCATCAGAAGATCCTCAGATTCGTTTTCCGACTCAGCAGGCAGGAAAAGACCTGCACGGGTCGGATCAGCCAGCTCGATCATAACATCCTGGGAAACAATGTTTGCAAGAATCTCAAGAAGGAAGACCGATTTGAATCCGATCTCGATCTCCTCGCCCTCATACTGGCATTTTATGCGTTCGTATGCAGATATTGAGAAATCGATATCCTGCGCCGACACCATAGCCTGGTTGCCCTTGAGCTGCACCTTTACAAGGTTGCTTGCCTGGTTTGAGAATACCGAAACTCTTTTCAGTGTATTATAAAATTCAACCCTGTCAATAGTGATCTTCCTTGGATTATTTTTCGGGATCACAGAATTATAATTTGGATAGTTACCTTCGACCAGACGACACACCACCTTGTATTCATTCAGATTAAAGAATGCATTCTTATCATCAAACTCAACAATAAAGGGGCCCTCCTCCCTTGGCAAAATATTACGCAGCAATGATGCCGGTTTTTTGGGAAGAATGAATGATGCATTATCATCGGCCTGAGCGTCGGTTCTCTGGTACCTCACCAGTTTATGGGCATCGGAAGCAACAAAAGTGATCTTTTCAGGTGAAGCTTCAATAAAGATCCCTCCCATTACCGGCCGTAGTTCATCATCGGCAGTAGCAAAAAGTGTTTTGCTGATCCCTGCCAGCATAACCTCAGCATTAATGGTGAAACTGAATTTCTTATCCTTCTTTATAACAGGCAACGCCGGGAAATCAATACCATTTTGTCCGACCACATTGAACTTTCCGTTCTCTGAACTTATGACAACCGCCATCGTTTCATCATTGATCTCAAATGTCAGAGGCTGAGCAGAGAATTCCTTCAGGGTGTCAAGCAGTATTCTTGCGGGAAGTGCTATCATTCCGTCGCCCTCGGTGTTATCAAGCTTCATCCTGGTTATAAGTGTCGATTCAAGGTCGGAGGCAGTTATCTCCAGATCATTCCCTGAAAGGTTGAACAGAAAATTATCAAGAATGGGAAGGGTATTCTTTGTACTGATTACCCTGCTTATTCCCTGAAGATGACCAAGAAGTTCAGTGCTGGACACAACAAATTTCATATTGATACCGGTTTAAATTAGTTTTTGTGAATTCAGTTTTCTTATATAATTATATATGAACGAATTAAGTCGATTTTTTAAATTAATTACCAATTATCAATATTACAAAAAATAAATATTCCCTCAAATAAAATTCTGACTATTAAGATTAACAGGATTTATGAAGAAGCCGGAAGTCAGAAGCCGGAAGCCGGAAGTCAGAAGCCGGAAGCCGGAAGTCAGAAGTCAGAAGCCGGAAGCCGCAAGCCGCAAGCCGCAAGCCGCAAGCCGCAAGCCGCAAGCCGGTAGCCGGAAGAAATTACCTTCGAAACTTCGGACTTCGGTCTTCGGACTCCCGACTAATCCGGAAAGAAATAATCTATCTTCTTGAGCAGCGGATCAACATCAAAATACCTCACAACAAAATACTCATCACGCTCCTCCGTTTTTCCCCATAACCTGTCCGTATCCTTGTTCCCTTCAAAATATCTTTCCCACAGGGTAAGTTTTACTTCTTTCCCGTCACTCATAATCACTGTTATTCTGAAAACCGGAATTTCTGCTTCAACTTTCTTTTTCTCCGGTTCACTCATTTCAAATGCCCAGGATTCGAATGGAACCAGGGTAAAATAGGAAATATAACGTCTGACACGCGAAGAATCCCACCCTGAAAGATTATTTTGCAGATCCGACAAACGGTATTTTCCTCCCGAACAGGAAATATTAAAGGATGATGAGGGCTCTGCTATATTTTCGAAGGTAACGGATGTGATTTCCGATGGCAGGACATTGAAGATGATATTGGGCAGCCAGTAAAGTTCAGCAGGATTGAAAGCTGATCCAATGTCCTCTTCAAACCCGGGCACATGAACTATAAAAGGTCTTGTTCTCTGATTCCTTTTCATGATATTGCCGTAAATGTTCGATCCGGTTATATACACATAAAATGTTTTTAAAAGCCGCCAGTTTTCAAACACTCTGACCCTGACAGGTTCTATTCCCTTTGAAATGATCTCATTATCGAACAGTTCAGGTGAAACAGTGGATTTGATCTTCATTTCTTTCAAAATACGGATAAGAAACATAACATTGCTTTTCCTTGCTTCCTTACTTCCGTTTACTCTCCATCCATCTTCTTCCAGTACCAGCGTTACGGTTTCACTATCCTGCATCAGCTCTATCCTGGTGATCTGCCCGGTGGGCACAACGGCAAAAGAACTCTGACGTTTTCCGAAAGGTGACCGGCCCCTGATAAGAAGTATCAACACCATCAGCAGGATCAGTATAAGAGCCAAAATAAGGTTTCTAATGAATATCTTATTCATTATCACTATTTTGTATAAATCCTTTTTCGGAAAAGACTGTAAATCAAACCTGCAATAATTACGAGGAGGGCCGGTCCGGCTACATTAATGACCTGCCACATTGTTCTTTCATTCTTTATTCTCGGTTTGTCAAGCAGTCTGAGTTTCAATTCCCTCGATCTCAGCTCCATTATCCCGTTGTAATCCACGAGGTAATTCATGCAGTTGATAAGAAAATCCCTGTTCCCCATCATCTCGCTGGTAAGTCTGTCCTGTCCCAGAGGGTAGGGAGTCACGGTGGTTCCCATACGACGGACTTCATTTCTTATTATGTCACCGTCAGAAATAACTATCATCTTCGTATCGACACTTTCTGTTATCAGCTTAAAGGCTTTATCATCAACCAGATTTCCGATCATCCTGTTCCTGAAAGCTGATGGAAAAACTCCTTCAAGAAGAAGAGCGACAGGAAGCTCCGATTTACTGAACTGTTCCTCATCAGGAATATCTTCAGCTTCCTTCAGTCGTATTAAAAGCGGTGGTGTAAGTGTACGTGCATTTTCAGATGTAGTCAGGAGGACTCTCTTTTTGATGGCCGGATCGAGGCCTACTGTGTCGAGTGAATTGACAAATTCACCTTTCACCCTGTTGAGGTTTTTCGTTATCGGATGATCCTGGTTGGGAATCAATCTCGGGTAATAGACCCAGGGAGCCTGGACAAGCTGTTTTTGCCCGTCACCGGCATTCACCGCCAGCCTTATAACCATGCATTCGATGTCCTGGATTACCTCCGGATTTATCCGGGCTCCGTACCTGAAGAGCTGATCTTCGATATTTAAAGGACGGTACAAGCCGATGGTTTCTCCTGATGCAAGGCTGTCGGAGTTGACGGCAACTTCCTCAACAAGCCACAGCACTTTCCCTCCTTTCATAATATACTGATCGAGCACCAGCTTGTCTGTTTCACTGAATTGCCTTTCAGGATCTGCAACAATGACGGCCACATATCTGTCAAGAATTCCGGATTGTCCGTTAATTGCGCCCCTGTCGATTGTGAAGAATTTTGCCAGGTGAATCGTTATATCAGCAACATCGATCTCAGCAAGTTCGCCCTGCCCTTCCAGGAATGCAACCTTATATATTGTATCGGAACTAACTGTCGCGATTGTCTGGATTATCTCATATTCAAGTCCTTCCATCGAATTGAGGATGTTTTGTTCATATGAGACTGAAATATTGTTTTTCAGAAGATTGACCGGAACCTCGATCCCGTTATAGTTAATTATCATTCCCGGATAGATCCTCTTTCTGGTTTTGCCGCCCTCATCATCGCTTGCCTGTACATCGACGGGATTGAGTCCTTTATTATAAAGCTCCAGAAACCGGGCTTCTCTCTGCCTGGCATCTTTTGTATCAGCGGGATTTATGAACTCAAAGGCAATTTTCCGTTTCGATGCAACTCTGAATTCATCCAGCATTTCCTTCACTGACCTTCTTAATCGTTTTAATGGGATTGGCATCTCACCATCGAGATACACCTGAACATAAATATCATTTTTTAACCCATCCAGTACTTTACGGGTAGGTTCCGAAAGGGTGTATCTATTATCTTCAGTCAGGTCGAGTCGTATTCTGAAAAGTGATATGAATGAGGCGACAACAATTATTCCCGCAACTGTCAGAATGAACTGCAGCCAGCTTTTCAGCCTGATATTGTTACTGTCAGAAATTGATCCCATTGCTCAACTGTTTTTCTTCCATTTACGTGACAGAAGAACCAGCCTTGCTGCCTCTGTGAAGATAAGAGAGACTGCAACAAAATAGGCAATATCCCTGATGTCGAGCACTCCCCTGCTCATCGATTTATAATGTTCATTTATCCCCAGGCCGATAACGGTTTCATCGAGTTTTTTAAAACCTGGCAGGTAGGCAAATGAATCGAATCCTGCGTACATAATAAAGCATAGCACCACTGCAATTATGAATGCAATAACCTGGTTGTCAGTAAGGGATGAAGCAAATATACCGGCGGAAGCATAGATCGATGCCAGAAAAAAGAGTCCGATAAATGCTCCCCAGGTTCCTCCCCTGTCGAGATTTCCGGGTGTTTCTCCAAGGATAAAAACTGACATAAAGTATATCAGACCGGGAAGCAGTGCCAGGAGGACAAGTGCCAGCGATGCCAGATACTTCCCCCATATTATTCCCCGTTCTGTCACCGGTTTTGAAAAGATCAATTCTATAGTTCCAAGTCGCTTTTCTTCAGCAATCATTCTCATCGTCACTGCAGGAACCAGGAACAGGAAAACCCAGGGGGAGAGAAAAAACAGCGTGTCGAGGCCGGCATAGCCGCTGTCGAGAATATTCCACTCACCCGTAAATACCCACATGAAAAGGCTGTTGACAAGCAGAAAAACAATGATGACGATATAGCCGGTCAGGCTGCTGAAAAAACCGTTGATCTCTTTCCTGAATATCGCAAACATAGTTTACATTGAATGGCAAAAATAATCAAATTTGTTGGGATCAGGTATACGTGATAACGGCTATCTCCCTCTCGCCCTCTTGCTCTCACCTTGTCTCTATGTCACTCATTCTCAAACGCTTCACCATTTCCCTGGCAATCCTTTCTGATGCACCTGCCGGACCCAGCTTCTCCTTCAACCGCTTATAATCGGCAAGCATTTTTTCATGCTTCCGCCCTCCCGGAAGAATATTTGTCAGCTCGTTCACCAGCTTCTTTTCGTTCAGGGCATACGCCAGGAGTTCCCTCACAACCTCAGAATCCAGAATCAGATTGACAAGTGAAATATATTTGACTTTCAGAAGCATCCAGACCATCAGCATCGAAAACTGATCCCCTTTATAACCGACGACCTGTGGAGTATCAAAAAGTGCAGTTTCGAGGGTTGCTGTACCTGAGGCCACTATTGCAGCATCAGCCAGATAAAGTACCTCATAAGTCTTATCCTTTACAAGTTTAACCGGTTCGTTTCCAATTATCTTATAATAGAGATCGTCCGGCAGATTTCTTACTCCGGCCAGAACAAACTGGTACTGAGGAAAATGATGCACTACCCTGACCATTTCGGGAAGATTGTATTCAACTTCGAACTTCCGGCTACCTGCAAGGATCGCAATTACAGGCTTCTCAGATATTCCAAGTGATTTTCTTATTTCTGATTTTGAAGGAAGAGCTGATTTTTTCCGTTCAACCTCATCAACAAGCGGATTACCATAATACTCTGCTGAAATATTGTGCTTTTTGTAAAATTCAACTTCAAAAGGAAAGATGATAAATATACTGTCGGTATATTTTTTCATCTTCTTTACTCTGTATTCCCTCCAGGCCCAGAATTTCGGTGAGATATAATAAAAGACTTTGATTCCCGATTTCTTTGCAAATCTGGCTATCGGCAGATTGAATGAGGGATAATCAATAAGAATAACCACATCAGGCTTATTTTCCCTGATCTGCTGTTTACACAATGTGAAGTTCCTGTTTATTGTTCTGATATTCTTAATGATAAGCAGAATACCCATGACTGCTGTATTCCTTATATGCATAAGGATTTTTGCACCGGCAGATTCCATGAGATCGCCTCCCCAGCAGACTATTTCTGCCTCCTTATCTTCAACATAAAGCTCCCTCACAAGATTTGAGCCGTGAAGGTCACCCGATAGTTCTCCTGCGATAATGAAATACTTCATACGTATATAACTTTGTTTTTAAAGGTCGTATGGAACCTCCATGTTTGTAAATTATATTCATGCTTATTTTTGTTTTTTAAACATGGAGGTTTCATACCAGCAATTTTACCCCGAAAACGACAGCGGCCCACATGATTGTAACACCGAGAACTCCCCGGGATGCCTTTAGCATATCAAAATGGTTGAATATCAGAAAGATTATTACATTCGGGAATACACACAGGGTTATTACCTTGGTTACAAGATCAGCATCCGAGATTTTCATGAACCATGTATGCAACGAGGGATTTCCCTTTGCAGCCAGAAAAACTATAAGTGCAACCAAAAATGGCAACAAAAGTCCTGCAATCGCACCGGCTGCAAGTTTATCGTATCTCTCTGATGAGATCATTTAACAAATCTTTTCCCAAGCTTTTCAAGATATGCGTATGCTGTCATGTCAACGGTCACCGGAACCACAGATACGTAATTATTCCTGAGTGCCCATTCATCAGTATCCTGTGCATCTGGTTCATGGTTATTATAAAGTCCGGTAAGCCAGTAGTATGTCTTACCCATTGGATCCTTTCTTTTTTCAAACTCCTCCTTCCAGTTCCCTTTGGACTGACGGCATATTCTGATCCCCTTAATTTCACTCCTGTCAACTGCAGGGATGTTTACATTTAAGCAGATCCCGGGAGGAAGAGGTTCCGTCAACAGGGATTTCATCACGATCCTGATATACTCCCTGCAGCCGGTAAGGTCAGCATCCCGGGAAAAGTTGTTCAGAGAGAATCCTACTGAGGTGATACCATAAAGGCACCCCTCAAGTGCAGCGGCCATAGTACCTGAATACAAGACACTTACAGAGGCATTAGCTCCATGATTCACACCTGTAGCAACAAAATCGGGGTGTCTGTCAAGGAGCTGATTCACTGCAAGCTTTATACTGTCGGTCGGTGTACCGTTGCAGGAATAAATCCTGTGCTTGTCACTTTCCTCAATAAGCTTGACCCGTAGAGGGATCCTTACCGTAAGAGCCTGGGACATACCCGACTGGCTTTCCAGAGTTGAAATGACTACTACCTTGCCGAATTCCTCCATCGTTTCAAACAGAGCCCTCAGTCCCGGAGCATATAAACCATCATCATTCGTAACCAGGATAAGTTTATCATCCTTTTCAATAATCATAAAAAATAATTTGGCTATAAAGATATAGAAATACCATACCTCTCAGTCATATAAATTTGCCGAAACAGTAAATCAGTCCTTGCTGATTTAGCACGGAGTTAAAAAGCCCGGATTGCACGGACACGGAAAGTACTGTTTTTTATGTTTGCGATCTGAGCGCCGTTGGTGAAGTCCTGGCTCCAGACATTGGGGTTACTGTCCTCAGTAGAACTCCAGTAAATATTATCAGTTATTCCGTTAATTACGCTTTTATTTATGAACATCAAATTCAATTCAAATTTCGAAGGCAAATACCAGTCACCATAAATCGAACCGGAAGGGATTAAATATTCGTTACAAATTCTTGCAGCATAAGTAGCACCATCGCCATATCCCTGCACAGCAATTATTATGGCACTATTTGTCTTACCTGCACCGATACCGTCAGACCTTGCCGCTGTACCTGTATAAATTCCAGGATCACCTCCTGCATACCACCTGATACCTGCACTCAGATCGGCAGGTGAGGCTATTAATCCATGCTGGCCATTATCATAGACATAAAAAACAATACCTCCACCATAATTTTCACCAATGAAATGGGGAGTCGTCATAGCGGCTGTGTTTGCGTGCAAAGCATAAGGTACGCTCAGAATCTGGCTTACACCTGAAAAAGTATAATTTGTACCGCCAGAAATATCAGTTTCAATTTTGATAAAGTAGGGTCCTTTCCCCCAGTCAATGCCACTAAAAGTCCCTGCAACAGGATTACCGCCTCCTATGGCAAGTGTTACCAATCCGTTAATATTTGTTGACGTAGGATGTTCCTCAATATAAACCGCCGGTCCGGCTTCTGAAGTCATTAATATTTGTATCCGTATGCCGACACTCTGATTTTGAACAAGCGTTCCGTTTCCGTCTCTCATAATTGCCTGATAACTTATTCTTTCCGGTGACTGGGCAAAAACCCCTGTAGTCAGTAACAGTGCTAAAGAAATGGTGTAAAATTTTTTCATATTGTATTATTTTTTTATGATTTTGAATGTTTTTAAATCACGGGTGTTATCGGAAACTTTCAAAATGTATGTTCCTGATTTTAGATTTCCCATTTGAATTTGCGTTTGATCGCCATCTGCTCTCCTTTTCAGCAATAGATCACCACTTATGCTAAAAAGTTGATAATAAAGCTTTTCAAAGTTAAAGCCATTAACTTTCAGCATTATGAATTCACCAGCCGGATTGGGATAGACTCTCCATTCAAGAAGGATCCCTGATTCTTCAAAGCCTGTTACGACGGTCATTTCGTATGGCTGCTGAATACCTTGTGTGACTGTCCCGGCTGTTCCTGTTATGGTCATGTACACAACCTGACCCAGTGTGTAGCTAATTGTTCCTCCCGATCCGGTTGCATTTCCACCCGTGGTTGAAATGACATTCTGTGCCTGAATGGTTGCACCGGAACCAAAAAGGTACAATGCAACGATAATTCCTTTTAGATTTTTCAAAGGCAGTTTTATTAGATTAATATACTGTTTTTGTATTGTTTATTATATCTGTAACAAAACGAAAAAAAAATTGTTCATATCCGGGTAGGATATTCAGAACCGGATGTTAAAACATGACAAATCGATCCCGATCCAGACAGGCGGGACATCTGATCAATCGTTAGAATTTATAATTTACTATAGAAATCAATCAGAGATTTAAGATTGATAATAAGTTCATTATAAAATGGAAAATTTCTCCAGGGAGAGTCTGGCGCTTCAAAAACATCAATACTCTCCTTTGTAATTTTTATGAGATCAGGAGTCACTTTTGCTCCTTTTGATATCAATAATTTTGCGATCCAGGTTGTATTTTTATATGGCCAGGAAAATCCATATGCTACTCTTCCCAGTTCAGAAAGTGCAGTACTTCCGACATCGTCCTTTGAATTAGGATCGGCTTTAAAATCCAGAAGAAGACTTATGACTTCAATATCACGGTAATCGGCTGCACGAAGTAATGGAATTCCGCCATAGCTATAATCAGTCGATACATTAGGTTTTGCACCATTTTGTAAAAGAAACCTGATGATCTCAATATAGTCACGGCGTAATTCCTTTATTGTTCTGCCCGAATATACCTCGGATCCATAGTCACGTATTTGAGATGTTATAATGCTTTCCTCATCAGGAAGCATCGCATTAGCTGCCTGTGTTATTGCACTGACCAGAGGCATGGTATAAGATCCGGCATGCAATTCCTTATTTAAATCAGCCCCTTTCGCAATGGCCGATTTTATAAGTGCCAGATCACCATTACCTATTCCAAAACCAAGCAAATCCTGAGGAGGAATATCTACCCCCGCATCTGAAAGTTGCCTGGTATCAACATATTGACCAGAGACTTCCATTATTAAGAAGATAATATAGCCCAGGGTAAGGAGTTTTTTCATTTGAATAAGTCTTTTATTGCTATTTAATTCAAGTTGCCAGATATTAGTTCCGGCTTCCGGCTTCCCTCTACCAGATTCAGAATGCCGCGTACCGTATACCGCAAGCCGGTTGCCGGTTTTATTTCCTGACCAGTTCAACCCTCCTGTTTTTAGCCCTTCCTTCTTCAGTATTATTGTCTCCAATGGGTTTATCCTGTCCGAATCCTGCCGGACTTAAGCGGTCAGCGGTTATTCCCTGGGCAGTTATTCCTGAGACAACCGACTTTGCCCTTGCTTCAGAGAGGGTTTTATTTGATGCCGGTGTACCTACATTGTCTGTATGCCCCTCAACGCCAATTTTAAGATCCGGATTTGACTTCATCATCTGGACTATCTGATCGATAATTGGTTTGGATTCATCCCTTATGATTGATTTCCCGGTGTCAAAGTTTATGTAAAGAGCTATATGGCCGTCACGGTTCAGGGCTTCAAACATAGAACTTGCAGTTACATCCTGCTTCATTAGTTCTTTTAATACAACAGTGAGATAATAGTCATCACCCCCTAGTGTGACCACTTCAACCCATAACTCATTCCCATCCTTAACGGCCTTCCCCACAACCATATTTAAACCATTGTTATCAGCACATTCAGCATTCTGAGGCATTCCCTCGTAAATGACAGTTCCGCCGTTGTTCTTTATTGCGTTCGCATAGTTGCGTATAATCTGAGTAACGCTCGATTTCTGCGCATCTTCCTTAAGCGAATATGTCCTTTTATATTTCTTTCCTTCAACTGCAGTACAATTTTTTCCGTTAAAGAAATTGTAACTGTCAAATTCAACATCTTCAGCATCATAGATAGTGAAGTTAGGCATCCCCGAAAAATATGGAGTGTCTTTAAATTCGGATTCCTGAGCCTGAAGACTCAGCATCGAAATGGCCGATAGAAATAGAATTGTACCGGTCACTAATTTTAGTGAATGCATTTTAGATTTCATGATGGGGTACTTTTTGGTAATCGGTTACAACTTAATTTACTATGAAATTTACAAAGAATATTAAAACAAGTCAAGTTTTATTTCACCCCTGCGGGGCTTTTAGACTGAGGAGCGGCCATTATGATAGGCGCTGCCCTGCTTTACCGTATGCAAGGCCTACCGCCTTTTTGGTACATGCTGGTTCAGCCTCAGAGTCAGCTCCAACCCGTGGGAGCGTTAGATATCTTCTCCTTTAAAAATGCAAATAAGTCTCAAAACTTCTTCCAAAATTCTTACTTTTGCCTTCTGCTAAGAAGACGGAAGACGGAAGACGGAAGCCGGGAGTCGGAAGACGGAAGATGGCAGTTGGCAGTTGGCAGTTGGCAATCAAAAAACTTCTGACTTCTGACTTCTGACTTCTGACTTCTGACTTCTGACTTATTTAAAGAATATATTTTATTTCCAAATGAAGATCTCATACAACTGGCTTAAAGATTACCTTGATCTCGATATTGAACCGCATAAATTGGCAGTTATCCTTACCGGACTTGGTCTTGAGGTTGAAGCTATGGAAGAATGGGAATCTGTGAAAGGCGGATTGAAGGGTGTTGTAATAGGAGAAGTTCTGACTTGCAAAAAGCATCCTGATGCTGATAAGCTGACGGTTACAACCGTTGACATCGGTGCTTCTGATCCGCTTCAGATTGTCTGTGGTGCGCCCAATGTAGCTGTGGGGCAAAAAGTTCCGGTGGCCATCGCCGGCACCTCAGTCTTTAAGGGACAAGATAGCTTTGAGATAAAAAAATCGAAGATAAGGGGAGAGATCTCCGAAGGGATGATTTGTGCCGAAGATGAGCTCGGATTGGGAACTCTGCATGAGGGTATCATGGTGCTTGATAGCAATGCAGTTCCGGGAACACCCGCTTCAGAATATTTTAAAATTGTAAAGGATTTCGTTTTTGAAATAGGACTTACACCCAACAGGATCGACAGCGGATCCCATTTCGGTGTTGCCAGGGATCTTGCAGCTTATCTGAACATCAATGAAGGATCAGCAGTAAAGGCAAAACTTCCTTCGATTGAAGGTTTTAAACCTGACAATAATGACAATCCGTATGAGGTGATCATTGAGAACAGCATCGATTGCCCACGATACACGGGCATAACCATAAGCGGAGTGAAGATCGGTGAATCACCTGAATGGCTTAAGACAAAGCTGAGAGCCATAGGACTCAATCCGATAAACAACGTTGTCGACATAACCAACTTTGTCCAGCATGAGATTGGTCAGCCGCTTCATGCCTTCGATGCCGACAAGATTGACGGTAAAAAGGTCATTATCCGGAACCTTCCCGAAAAATCAAAGTTTGTTACGCTTGATGAGATGGAAAGAAGCCTGTCATCAAGAGATCTTATGATCTGTAATGTCAGTGAAGGGATGTGCATTGCAGGTGTATTTGGAGGGATAAAATCAGGAGTAACGGAAGCCACAAAAAATATCTTCCTTGAAAGCGCTTATTTCAATCCTGTTACTATAAGGAAAACAGCGAGACGCCACGTACTTAATACCGATGCCTCTTTCAGGTTCGAAAGAGGCGCTGACCCTGAAAGAACAGTATGGGCGCTGCAGAGGGCAATACTTCTAATTAAAGAAATTGCAGGCGGAAAAATTTCTTCGGATGTAAGGGATGTTTACCCAAATAAGATCAACAGGACAAAAATAGAGGTCAGTTATAAGAATATAGCCAGGCTGATTGGAAAACAGATCGATACAGGGATCATAAATAAAATCCTTAACCTGCTGGATATGAGCATATTAAATGAAGCCGGTGATACTCTGACACTCGAAATTCCCTTGTACAGGGTAGATGTTCACCGTGAAGCGGATGTGGTTGAAGAGATTCTCAGGATCTACGGATATAACAATGTGGAGATTGATAATCATGTAAATTCCACACTTTATTATGCCGATAAACCTGACAGGGAAAAACTCCAGAACATAATTGCCGATATGCTCACAGCTAACGGGTATGCTGAAATAATGTGCAATTCGCTCAATCCTGCTTCCTTTTACGAAACAGGTGATTTTGACAGGGACAAGCTTGTACTTCTTGCAAATCCGCTCAGCTCGGATCTGAATGCGATGAGACAATCCCTGTTGTTTGGCGGACTAAGCTCTGTAGCATGGAACATAAACCGGCAGAATCCCGACCTTAAGCTGTACGAATTCGGAAACTGCTATTCATATAAAAAATCAGGGAGACCTGTTCCGGACGTTGATGATTACGTGGAAAAGAGATCTCTCGATATCTTTATCTCAGGCAACAGAGGGCGGCAACAATGGAATTACAAAACCACTCCATCTGATTTCTATAATATCAAGTCTGTTGTTGAAATGGTACTCACCCGCATGGGCATGCAGACAGGTGATCTTCAAACCGGGGAAAGCGGGAAAAAATATTTTTCCGAATCCGTTACATTTTCGAACGGCAACAAGCTCATCGCGGAAGCCGGTAAAATCTCAAAGGAATATCTCGAAAAATTCGATATCGGACAGAGTGTTTATTATGCACACATCGACTGGGACCTGCTTTTAGTGCTGGTTAAAAACCATTCCGTTTCATACCGTGAGCTTCCGAAATACCCGTGGGTCCGGAGAGATCTTGCACTGCTCCTGGATAAGGGAGTGAAATTCGGGCAGATAAGGGAGATAGCCTTCCGGACAGAAAAGCATATCCTGAGGGATGTTGACCTTTTTGATGTTTATGAGAGCGACACTCTCGGTCAGAATAAAAAATCGTATGCTGTCAGCTTCATCATGAGGGATGACCTGAGAACTCTTACCGACAAGGCCATTGAAAAAACCATGAATAACCTGATCACTGCTTTCCAGAAAGAGCTTAATGCCGTTATCAGATGACAAAGAAGACCAGAATTGAGCTGATAAAAGGTGACATCACCACTTTAGATGCTGAAGCAATCGTAAATGCAGCAAATCAGACTCTCCTGGGCGGTGGCGGTGTGGATGGCGCAATTCACAGAGCCGCAGGCTCCAAACTTCTGGAAGAGTGCAAAAAACTAAATGGTTGTCCCACGGGTGAGGCAAAAATAACCGGAGGATACAACCTGAAAGCAAGAAATATAATTCATACTGTCGGACCTGTATGGTACGGTGGTTTCCGTGATGAGAATGAACTGCTGGCATCCTGTTACAAGTCGAGCCTCACACTGGCAAAAAAGAACAATATAAAGACGATAGCATTTCCCGGTATCTCAACCGGTGTATACGGATTCCCAAAAGATCTGGCAGCAGCCATTGCCGTAAAAGAATCAAAAAGATTCCTGAACAATAACCCTGTTCCCGAAAAGATAATCTTCGTCGCATTTGACGATGAGAATTACAACATCTACCAAAAGCTCCTTGATAAATGAGCTCATTCCTGAAATCCTTAAAGGATTATTTTTCCCTCGTCAGGTTCAGCCATACTGTGTTTGCAATGCCGTTTGCACTCATCGGTTTTTCACTTGCTGTTTCAGGGGAAAATCAATCATTCAGCCTGCGGTTGCTCCTTCTCATTGTTCTGTGCATGATCTTCGCAAGAAATGCTGCAATGGGATTCAACAGGATCGCGGACAACAGGTTCGATGCACTCAATCCGCGAACCAGAAACAGGGAAATTCCTGCAGGCGCTATAAGTATTAAAGCAGCAGCAATTTTCGTAATAGTCAATTCACTTCTTTTTATTATCACAGCCGGTTTTATCAACACACTTACGCTGATTCTTTCACCTGTAGCCCTGCTTATAATTCTCGGCTACTCACTTACAAAACGGATAACCTCCCTCAGCCATTTTATTCTGGGCCTCGGGCTGAGCCTTGCTCCGATAGGTGCATATATCTCTGTAACAGGCACTTTCGCTCTCCTGCCGGTAATTTATTCCCTGATAGTAATTACGTGGGTGAGCGGATTCGATATTTTATATGCTCTCCAGGACGAAGATTTTGACAAATCAAACCGGCTCCATTCGATTCCGGCGGTTACAGGAATCAGAAGAGCTATTATTATATCCATCGGGATTCATATCCTTACAATTATTCTGGTAATAACAGCCGGATTTCTGGGTAAAGGAGGAGTACTTTACTGGATCGGTACACTGATCTTTGCCTCACTTCTGATATACCAGCATATTATCGTAAAACATGATGATCTGAGCAGGTTGACAGTGGCATTTGGCACAACAAACGGAATAGTCAGTATCTTCTTCTCATTATTTGTAATAGTAGATCTTATTGCAAGGCATTCATAATTACATATATTTGTTCTGAAGGTTACACATTCAGGAAATTTTTGTTCCTTGGTACCGAAAAAATAGTTAAATGGGCTCCGTCACGATCAAAGAAGTAGAAACCAGGAAAGACCTGCGCGTATTCATTTATCTCCCTGAAAAGGTTCACAGGGATGATCCCACCTGGCTCCCTCCAATATATTTAGATGAATGGGAATTGTATGACAGAAAGAAAAATTCGTCCTTTCAGTATACTGATGCTGTACTTTACCTTGCTTACCGGGACGGAAGGCCTGTGGGAAGGATAATGGGAATTATCAATAAGAGGTATAATGAAATCCATAATGAGTATCATGGCCGCTTCTGCTTCATGGAATGTTATGAAGATACTGAGGTGGTTCATTCTCTAATTTCAAAGGTTGAAGAATGGGCCCGTCAGAAGGGTATGGTTAAGGTTGTGGGGCCGCTTGGTTTTTCGGACAAAGATCCACAGGGATTTCAGATTGAAGGATTTGAATACCCCAAATTCATCGTTGCGCCAAACAATTTACCTTATCTGCCACAAATGATCGAAAATGAAGGATATGATAAAAAGGTGGATCTTGTAAATTACAGAGTCAAAGTTCCGGAAGAATTGCCCCTGATCTATCAAAAAGTACTATCGAGGGTAGCACATAATACAGAGTTCACAATAGTTGAGTTTTCTGCTAAAAAAGAGCTTAAACCATACATAATTCCTGTACTGGGATTAATGAATGAAGCTTTCATGGAAATTTATGGTTTTGTCCCACTGAATGATAAGGAAAAAAATGAAATGGCTAATCGCTATATGATGATTGTTGATCCCAGATTCGTTAAAATTGTTGTTGCAAAAGAGGAGGTAGTGGGATTTGCTGTTGGTGTACCTGATATCAGTCCGGGTATAAAAGCTGCAAATGGAAGGTTGTTCCCTTTTGGATTCCTTAAAATAATAAGGGAGGCAAAAAGAACGACGAATTTGCTTATGATGCTGGGAGGTGTTAAAAAGTCATTCAGGGGACAGGGTATTGATGTTCTGATGGCAGTTAAAATTCTTGAGTCCAGCATCAGGTCACGTATTGAAACACTTGATGTTCACCTGGTTCTTGAAACCAATACAGGAATGAGAGCTGAATGCGAAAGAGTTGACGGTCAGATCCTCAGGAAGTTCAGGATTTTCCAGAAAGATCTTTAAAACCTGAAAATAAAGGAGAATCCCAGCAGTTCTTTAAACTGAATCCGTGCGCTCTTCTTTCCTGGAATCGGATTTCTGTCATCGTCAAGTGACGGAGTTTTTGTGTCATCATCAAAAATCAGATGGGTGTTGAACCTGACATCGGTAAACCAGTTCAGGCTTGCTGTCAGGATCATTTCCCAGTCAATATCTATATTTTGCGGATTGTTGATATAGTTTGTAAATAGCTGCAATCTGTTCGTGACCGACACTGTTTTAAACGGTTTGTACAGATGGGTGATCAGAAAGCTGGCTCCCGGTTCATTTTTCGACCTTTTATCCTTTGCAATACCGTACTTGGTCTGGTCAATATCCGAAGTATCCGGAACAAATGTCCCCTTATATGAAAACGGTGAAAAGTTTATGGATGTATTCTTATTTGGCTTATAATCAAGTCCTAATCCAGTGGTTAATATTGCAGGGTTCATAAATTTTGAAACAGGGACAGAATCATTCGGATAGTTGTATCCCCTTGCTACCTGTGTTTTGAACAGTAGGATCGCACTGAAGTCAAATTTTCCAAAAGCTTTATGATTTACCTTGGAGTTGGTCTCGAGCAGGTCAAGGTTCTTTCTCACCTCTTTCTCTCCTTTATCGCCCGAAACGATCAGCCCGTACTTGATCCTTCCGAAATTGTTTGAGGAAATATTCAATGGTTTATTTGCATAGTCGGCATAACCGGTTATATCAAAGGATGTCGATATACTGCTTTCACCACCCTTCACCCAGTTGCCCATCGATGCCTGGTTCAGTGCAAATGCCGCCTCGGAACGGTACTTCCAGTACTCTGATTTTATTGTTATTTTTTTAACGGCAAGCAATTTTGACTTGTCGATTTCCTTCACTTCAATCCTTGCATCTGAATAATTTCCTTTTCGTACAGGTCTGGAAAAGCTTACACCATTTTCAAGATAAATACCAATTGTATTTCTTCCCTGAGCTCCTATCCACACTGTAACCGAATCTGCAAGATCAGTCTTAAGCCAGAGTCTGTGCATAATACCCGATTTTGAATTTACCCAAACCGATGTAACTGCTGTTCCTGTTCCTCCGAAATTTATCATGCTTGAATCGCGCGCCTGAACAAATTCAAGCAGGGAATTTACTGCCGCTTTAATTGAATCGCTCTGATAAGGGTATTCATAATAGGTAAACGGGAAGTCAGGATGAAGTGAGCCCACCTCCTTAAGAGTGTCAACAACAACAAGTATTGTTGTATCTTTTAATCTGACAACCGGTCTTGACGGATGTATACTCTCAGGAATCTGCAGATCTATAACTTTTGCTGAATCAGGGCGTATCTCAGTTTTGAGAGTGTCGGCCAGTGCAAGAGTGTCAACAGGTATCGGAGAAACCGGTAGTTCGATCACGGGTATTTTGAGCTTCAGGGGCTCCCAGATATAGAACTGGTCCCATGAAACATCGAGCGAATCAAACGGATATTTCCTGATGAATGCTTCTGCGGAATCATAAGGCAGATGGGATGCTTCAAAAACCAGCTGCCCCAGGGCTATCCTTAAAGGATCTCTTAGGTCCTTCCAGTATTCAGCCTTCGTTCTCTGTCTGAGAAACCTTACAGCTTCATCAGTCGACAGAACTACTTCAGGTTTTATTTTCTTTTCGTTAAATATTATACCGCTTTTTCTCAATGAGTCGCCAGTAGTGGCAGGGAGAACACTACTCTTGCTAACTTCCTGTGAAATTCCTGAAATACTGATACTTAATAACGAAATAACGATAAAATGCTTAAAAATCTTCAAAATCATTCTGGCCTGTTTGCTTAAAATTTCCGGGGTGAAGATATCACAAAATACTTACTATTTTTACCATACATTTAATTCCTGAATTATGTCCATCCTTCTCTTAACGAAAAAAAACCCGTCTGACGTATACAGGAATATGAAAAACCTTTATGAAATTACCATTATTTGAACCGTTCAAAATCAAAATGACTGAACCTGTGTACACCAGTTCACAGGATCAGAGGGAAAAGTGGATCAGTGAAGCCGCATATAACGTATTCAATCTCAGGTCAGAACAGGTCACAATAGATTTGCTGACAGATTCCGGCACAGGTGCCATGAGCGACAGGCAATGGTCAGCGCTTATGCTTGGTGATGAAAGCTATGCCGGTGCGTCATCATATTATAAACTAAAACAAGCAGTTACCGAAATTACAGGATTCGCATGGATACTTCCGGCACACCAGGGCAGAGCAGCAGAAAACATCCTGTTTTCGGTTCTTGTGAAGGAAGGTGATATCGTACCCGGCAACTCACACTTTGATACAACAAAAGGGCATATCGAATTCAGAAAGGCAATTCCGGTTGACTGTACTGTTGATGCCGCTTCCGATATTACTGGCTGGCATCCTTTCAAGGGGAATGTTGATCTGGAAAAACTTGAGGCGGTCCTGAGGAACAATCCATGCGAAAAAATTTCCTGCATAATCGTTACAATAACCAACAATACTGCCGGAGGGCAACCTGTAAGTATGGAAAACCTCAGAGGTGTCCGGAAACTTGCTGATAAATACGGTATTAAATTCTTTCTGGATTCTGCAAGGTTTGCTGAAAATGCATGGTTCATAAAAACCAGGGAGGAGGGTTATTCCGGCAAATCGATAATGGAGATAGTACGTGAAATGTTCTCATATGCCGACGGCATGACGATGAGCGCAAAAAAAGATGGGATCGTCAATATGGGAGGCTTCACTGCATACAGGGAGGAGGATCTCTTCCGTAAGGCTGTTCCATTCAACATTATTTATGAAGGATACATAACCTATGGAGGAATGTCCGGACGTGATATGAATGCACTGGCGCAGGGACTTTATGAAGCCACCGATCCGGATTACCTGAGGTCAAGGGTAAGTCAGGTATCTTACCTCGGAACAAAGCTGAAAGAGTACGGGATACCGGTGCTTGAACCTTTCGGTGGTCATGCAATTTTCATTGATGCAATAAATTTCCTGCCCTTCGTACCCAGGGAAGAATTCCCGGCCCAGGTGCTCGTTTCCGAAATTTACATTGAAGGAGGGGTAAGAGCAACTGAAATTGGAACACTGATGGCTGACAGGGATCCGGTAACACGCGAAAACAGATTTCCTGTAAATGAATTTGTCAGGCTTGCAATCCCACGGAGAGTTTATACAGACAACCATATTGATTATGTTGCTGCAACTGTTGCGAATGTATATAAAAGAAAAGATCTGATAAACAAAGGATTCCGGATAAAGAAAGAGGCACCCATCCTGCGCCACTTCACGATAGAACTTGAAAGAGTTTAAGAACAGCTTTTATTTGACCGGATAAATCATTTTCTTTGCACCCTACAAATTCAGGATGCAGGATCTCACAACAGGCAGGGAGGGTAAGCTTATATTCCAGTTTGCGGCACCGATGCTTATCGGAAATATCTTTCAGCAGTTATTCACTGTTGTTGACAGCATTGTAGTAGGTAACTTTATCGGGAAAGAGGCTCTCGCCGCTGTGGGAGCTTCTTTTCCTGTTATTTTCATGATGGTCTCCCTTATCGTGGGTTTGGTAATTGGTACAACCGTTGTGATCTCACAATATTACGGAGCAAAGGATTATGAAAGGGTAAAGAGAGCCATTGATACCATGTATATTTACATTGCCGGTGCTTCAATAATTATCACTGTCGCAGGATTGCTTCTGGCAGAACCTCTGCTGCGCCTTCTGGGGCTTCCCGAGGAGTTAATGCCTCAGGCAACTACATTCCTTCGCATATATTTTTCAGGTACAATTGTCTTTTTCGGATATAACGGTACCAGTGCGGCCTTAAGAGGCCTCGGTGATTCAAAAACCCCTTTATACTTTCTTATTATTGCCACATTAGCCAACATTATCCTCGTTCTCCTCTTTGTCGGGTTATTTAAATGGGGTGTTGCCGGAGCTGCCTACGCGACACTGGTGGCAAACGGCATAGCATTCGGCCTTGCTGCTTTCTGGTTAAACAGAACACATAAACTTATCAGGATCGGGATAAGGGGGCTCCGGTTCGACAGGGAGATTTTCCTGCACAGCATCAAGATCGGGTTGCCTACCGGAATACAACAGACCTTTGTTGCGCTGGGAAACCTTGCTCTGTTCAGTATTGTTAACAAATTCGGTACCAATGTGATAGCTGGATTTTCAGTTGCAAGCAGACTTGATTCGCTGGCAGTGGTACCTGCAATGTCATTCTCCCAGGCACTTTCCACTTTTGTCGGTCAGAATATAGGAGCAAGAAAAACGGAAAGGATAAGGAGCGGACTTCTGTCAACACTCAAGATGGCTGGTAGTGTTACAATCACAACCAGTATTTTTATTGTTTTATTCGGGCACTTATTAATGAGCCTGTTTACCAGCGACAGTGATGTTATCAGGATCGGTGACCAGTATCTCACAATCGTCAGCATATTCTACTTCCTCTTCACCCTGATGTTCATGTATAATGGAATTATGAGGGGTGCCGGAGACACACTGATACCTATGTTCTTTTCACTTATCTCGCTCTGGATAATCAGAATTCCTCTGGCCTATTTTTTATCGGGCAAAATCGGGGCTACAGGCATTTGGTGGTCGATCCCTGCAGGATGGTTCATAGGTCTTGCTCTTTCATTTATCTATTATAAAACAGGCCGATGGAAAACACGGTCAGTTGTTAAATACAACGAAAATCCGTAACTTTAATTTTTGTACTTACCCGCCGGAATATGATTAAATCAATGACAGGCTATGGGAAATCTGTAGCCGAAACTCCTCAAAAAAAGATCACTGTCGAAATAAAATCACTCAACTCAAAACAGTTCGATCTTAATTCAAGACTTCCCTGGCTTTATAAGGAAAAAGAAGCAGAAATCAGGAATATCATCAGCCGGAAGCTTGACAGGGGCAAAATTGATCTGAATATCTCTTTCGATTTGATGGACAGTGAAATAATTCCGGTAATCAATAAAACTGTTGTTAAGAACTATTATGACCAGATAAAAGAAATTTCTGCAGAGCTGGGAACAGGATCTGAGGAAGAACTTCTGTCAACAATACTCAGGCTTCCGGATGCACTCAAAACTGAAAAACCTGAATTGCCGGAGGAAGAATGGCTACTCGTCAGAGAAAAAATTGATGAATCCCTGGAGTACCTCGACTCATACAGGATTGAAGAAGGCAGTGCGCTTGAGTCTGATCTTAAGGGATGCATCGGCAGAATAACCGGATTCCTGGATGAAATAAAAAACTATGAGTCCGATAGAATAACCAGAATCAGGGAAAAGCTCATAAGCTCACTCAACGAGAGCGTGGGAAAAAATAACGTGGATATGAACAGATTCGAACAGGAGCTGATATTCTATCTCGAAAAGATGGACATAAATGAAGAAAAGGTAAGACTGGGAAAACACTGCGAATACTTTATGGAAATGGTCGGATCGCAGCCTCCAAATGGCAAAATCCTGAATTTCATTTCCCAGGAGATCGGACGTGAGATAAATACAATCGGTTCCAAGGCCAATGATGCCTCAATCCAGAAACTGGTCGTGATGATGAAGGATGATCTGGAAAAAATCAAGGAACAAACCCTGAACATATTATGAAGGATAAACTCATTATCATAGCAGCTCCTTCCGGTGCGGGTAAATCCACAATTGTAAAGCATCTCCTCGACAGCGGGATCAATCTTGAGTTTTCTATCTCGGCAACAACAAGGCAGCCCAGGGGTAATGAAAAGAACGGAAGGGAATATTATTTTCTCACCTGCGATGAGTTCAGAAAGAAGATCAAAAACGGGGACTTCATTGAATGGGAGGAGGTTTATAAGGATCATTTTTACGGCACACTGAAGCAGGAGATCGAAAGGATCAGAACTAAAGGTAACCATTTGCTTTTTGATGTTGATGTAAAAGGCGGGATAAGTCTGAAAAAAATCTTCAGGCATAATGCTATTTCGATTTTTTTAATGCCACCCTCAAAAAAAGAGCTCGAAAAAAGACTTAACCGCAGAGGAACAGATGATCCTGTAAAAATAAGGATGAGGATGGATAAAGCACAGGAAGAGATGAAGCTTGCGGATCAGTTCGACAGTATTATTACCAACGACAATTTGGAACAAACTTTAAGTGAAGTGTATAACATAGTTGCCAGTTTTATTGGTAGTTAGAGAATAAATCCCTTCCCTGCCTTCCCTCTAGGGAGGAAGGTGCCCTCGCGGCAGGCTGGCCCCCTGGGGGAAAATAAAAGGGGGTAAAAACCATATAAATGCAAACAAATGAAAATCGGCCTTTATTTCGGATCATTTAACCCTATTCATATCGGCCATATTGCGATTGCAGGATATATGACCGAATTCACCCAGCTTGACGAAATATGGTTCGTTGTGAGTCCGCATAATCCGTTAAAAAAGAAGGAAACGCTTCTTGACAATTACCAGCGGCTACACATGGTTAATCTGGCAATTGGCGATTATGAAAGGATGAGAGTCTCCGATATCGAGTTTAAATTACCGATACCGTCTTATACAATAGATACTCTTTCCTATCTGGGTGAGAAATACCCTGATAATAATTTCTCACTCATTATGGGGGAGGATAATCTTTATACACTTCATAAATGGAAGAATGCAGAAGCACTTGTAAGAAAGTGCAGGATCTATGTTTATCCCAGGTATGGTGTAAGAAAACCTTCTTCAGAAGTTCTTGAAAGTATCCTTTTAAAAGCCGACATTCATTTTGTCAGGGCACCTTATATGGATATATCAGGTACATTCATCCGGAACGGAATAAAGAAAGGGAAAAATATGTCGTATTACCTTTCCGCACCGGTGTGGAAGTATATTGAGGAGATGCATTACTACGAATGAGCCCCCGTCAGACCTGCTTTATGATCTCCATCCCGCGTTGAAGCGATTTCTCATTTATTGGGATGAGGTTATGATATCTCTCAGGTAGTGATTTCTTTAATCCTTTTATAACATTTTCAAGTTTGATGATCGGCTTTATTTTCAGGAATCCTCCGAGCACGATCATATTGAATGTCTTGGGACTGTTCATTTTACCAGCTTCCTCAGCAGCATCGACCCTGTAAATTGTAATATCTTTTCTTTCAGGATGCCGTGTAATGCCATTGCTGTCGTAAATAAGGGTTCCGCCTGGTTTGATCGATTCTTCAAATTTATCCATCGACTGCTGATTCAGGATTATCGCAGTGTCGAAATGTTTTAAAATCGGAGAGCTGATCCTCTCACTGCTGATAATCACTGTTACATTGGCTGTTCCTCCCCTCATCTCAGGACCGTAAGACGGCATCCAGCTTACTTCCATATCCTGCATTACCCCGGAATATGCCATTATTTTGCCCATCGACAGGACTCCCTGTCCTCCGAATCCGGCAATTAAAATTTCTTCAGTCATTTTTTTCGGGATTTTTGGTTTGTTGGTCTGGTTCTTCTGCCGGCACCTTAAGATCACCCAGCGGGTAAAAAGGTATCATGTTTTCTTCCATCCACTTGTTTGCCTGAGTGGGGGTCATTCGCCACCCGGAAGGACAATTGGAGATGATCTCAATAAAACATGTGCCCTTGTTAAGCTTCTGATACTGAACAGCTTTTCTGATGGCTTTCTTAGTTTTTCTGACATTTGCAGGTGTATGGACACTTTGTCTGGTCACGTAATATGTTCCCGGCAGGGTTGCCACAATGTCGGTCATTTTCAGGGGATTTCCCATTATCTTTACATCCCTTCCATAGGGTGATGTAGATGTTTTCATTCCGGGAATCGTTGTCGGAGCCATCTGTCCGCCAGTCATCCCGTAAATACCATTATTTATGAAAATAATGAGAAAATTCTCACCTCTGTTGCAGGCATGTATTGTCTCTGACGTTCCGATAGCTGCAAGGTCTCCGTCGCCCTGATAAGTGAACACGAATTTCTCCGGCATCAGTCTCTTGATTGCAGTTGCCACTGCCGGAGCCCGGCCATGAGCCGCTTCCTGCCAGTCAATATCCAGATAATAATAAAGAAAGACAGAACAGCCGACAGGAGAAACACCTATTGTTTCTGACTGCAGGTCTTCTTCATCTATTATCTCAGCAAGTATCCTGTGTGCTGTTCCGTGACCACAGCCCGGACAATAATGAAGCACATTGTCGGTCATGATCTTTGTCTTCTTATAAACCAGATTTTCAGGTTTAATGAACTCTTTTATTCCTGTTACTTCAGCCATTTCTTAACCTCTTATGATTTTCGATTTCAGGAATTCCAAAACTTCTTCAGGTTCTGTCACAATCCCTCCCATCCTTCCGAAATGATACACGGGCACTTTGCCGTTCACTGAAAGAAGTACATCTTCCACCATCTGCCCTGCACTCATCTCTATTGACAGCATCATCTTTACCTTACCGGCGAGTACATTTATCCGTTTTGAAGGAAACGGAAATAGCGTTATTGGCCGCAGGAGTCCGACCTTCAGTCCCTCAGCTCTTCCCAGCTGCACAGATTTCTGACAGACCCTAGCGCTTGTTCCGTATGCAACAAGCAGATATTCGGCATCGTCGCACTGAAATTCCTCAAAGCGCACTTCTTTTTCCCTGATCTCATTGTACTTTGCAATAAGCTTCCGGTTAAATACTTCCTGTCTGGCCGGATCAAGGTCCAGTGAAGTTATAATGTTCCTTTCCCTGGTGGGAGGTTTTCCTGTTGTAGCCCATTCGGGTACTGTTTTAGACCTCTCTTTCTGAGGACCGAGCCATACCTTTTCCATCATCTGGCCGATAGCGCCGTCGGAAAGCATCATCACCGGATTTCGGTATTTAAATGCAAGATCGAAACCGAGTTCAACAAAATCAGCCATCTCCTGAACTGAAGCAGGGGCAAGAACAATCAGATGGTAATCTCCATGTCCGCCGCCTTTAACTGCCTGAAAATAATCGGATTGTGCAGGCTGTATTGTACCGAGTCCGGGTCCGCCCCTTACAACATTGACAATCAAGCAGGGCAATTCAGCTCCGGCGATGTAAGTTATCCCTTCCTGTTTCAGGCTTATCCCGGGTGAGGATGAAGTTGTCAGCACTTTTTTTCCGCAGGCTGCACCGCCGTAAACCATATTTATTGCAGCGATCTCACTTTCGGCCTGAAGAACCACCATACCGGTTGTATTATAAGGTGCAGCCTCCATCAGGTATTCCAGTATCTCACTCTGCGGTGTGATAGGATACCCGAAATACCCATCGGCACCGGTGCGGATTGCAGCCTCGGCAACAGCTTCATTGCCTTTCATTAACCTTAATTCCTTTTCCATCACAAAGTTATATTTTTGTTTTATAAACAGTTATAACTCCATCCGGACATACCATTGCACAGTTTGCGCAACCAATGCATAGCTCCGGATTTGCAGGATATGCATAGAAATAGCCCTTGTGATTGACTTCCTTTGCCATAGCAATAGTGCCTGTCGGGCAGTTAACCATGCACACCTCACATCCCTTGCACCTGTCAATATTTACAACAATACTGCCTTTTATCTTTGCCATTTTATCAAATTTAATTCTTTTTAATCGGGTGATTTTCCCTGAATTTTTTAAGCCGTAATTCCATATCGCCGAATAACTCTCTGGGAACCAGGGATACACAGGCCCTAAGACCCTCTTTCCTTTCGCTTCCGGTTATATTGAGTGTAATTGCACTTATACCGTAATATATTAATTCCTCCAGCAATTTGCTTCCGTCCATTCCCGGATAGGAAATTGTAAAATAGAATCCGTCAGCAAGAGGCTGATCAAGATCCCGGTCATATACTATATTAAATCCGTTGGAAACAAACAAGTTCTTCATTATTCGTGCTTTATCGCCATATTCCTGCAGATCATCACGGAATTTGTAAGTACCGTCGTTCACCGCTTTCAGCAGTGCTGCAAGGCCATACTGGACTGAATGAGTCACCCCGGCTGACAAACCGTATAAAGCTCCAAAGATAGCTGAATGTCCGAATTTGTCAGTAGAGTAATATCTCAACAGATCCGGATAGGAACGGTGAAAAAGATGATCCGAAATTGCCATGATCCCTATTCTTTGTCCGGCATAACTGAAGATCTTTGAACTAGAAATCAGCAGTACATAATCATCAGTGTACCTTGCAACTGTTGGTTGGAAGGGTGGTTTTCCGGGATTTGAATAATCCTTCCTGAAATCCATTCCGAAATATGCAAGGTCCTCAATTACGATAACATCATACTTCTTTGCCAGCTCACCAATAACTGCCAGTTCATCCTCGTTCAGGCAGATCCATGTCGGATTATTTGGATTTGAATAAAGCAGTGATGATATTTTTCCAGTTTCGAGATACGATTCAAGTTTTGCCTTCAGTTTTTTCCCCCTGAAGTTATAAACATCAAAGGAACAATAATTGTGTCCGAGCATCTTCACCTGCTGTTTCTGAACCGGGAATCCTGGATCAAGAAAGAGTGTACCCTCCTTGGTTCTGTCATTCCTGTTGGCTACAAGGAAGCTTACCATCCCTCCCATCATGGAGCCAACCGTGGGGATGCATCCTTCAGGTTTGATGCCTGTATTCAGGAATAACCTGATGAACCTTGAAGCCTCCTCTTTAAGGATGCCTATGCCGGAAATATTCGGATAAACGGCTCCCACGCCATTTTTAAGGGCAGCTATTTCGGCATCCACTGCAATTGAAGGACAGGGCAAACCCGGTTCTCCCATCTCCATCCGGATAAATCTTATACCCGTCTTTGCTTCCGTAAGGTTCACAAGATGGTTAATCTCACGAATCGATGCTGAACCGGCATCAGGAAGTCCGTTTTCATGGGCAATTGATTTAATTAATTCGGATGGAATCGGAATATTATTCATTTTATTTTTTCAGAATTTTCTTTTGTCAATTACCCGTTGTGCCTTACCCTCGCTTCTTTCAATGGTTTTCGGTTCCACAAGTGTTACCTTGATAGTGAGACCGGTGGCACTTTCAAGGTTATTTTCAAGTTTCCCGGTCAGTGACTGCAACTGGCTGATCTTATCCAGGAAAAACTCTTCATCGACCTCTACCTGAAGTTCCAGAGTATCAAGGTTGTTTACCCTGTCAACAATGATCCTGTAATGCGGTTTTATTTCGCTCATTTCAAGAAGTACTGTCTCAATCTGTGACGGGAACAAGTTCACACCCCTGACAATCAGCATATCATCGCTTCTCCCGAGACATTTATCCATCCGGACAAGTGTTCGTCCGCATTTGCATTTTCCATAGTTGAGCCTTGTCAGATCGCGGGTACGGTAGCGGATAAGGGGCAATCCTTCTTTGGTGATTGTTGTAAATACCAGTTCTCCCAGAGTGCCCTCGGGCAGAACCGCCCTTGAGTCGGGATCTATTATCTCCGGATAGAAATGATCCTCATTGATGTGCAAACCTTCCTGTTTAATGCATTCACTTGCAACTCCCGGTCCTATAACCTCGCTAAGTCCGTATATATCAATCGCTTTTATTCTGAGCTTACTTTCAATCTCTCTTCGCATGTTCTCAGTCCATGGTTCAGCTCCGAATACACCGGCTTTAAGCTTAATTGTATTGAGGTCAATCCCGTTGTCCTGTATAGCTTCGGCAAGGAATAATGCGTATGACGGAGTACATGCAAGAACGGTTGTGCCAAGATCGCACATAAGCTGAATCTGACGCACAGTATTACCTCCCGAAATAGGAATTACAGAGGCTCCAATCTTTTCCCCGCCATAATGCAAGCCCAGTCCACCCGTAAAGAGTCCGTAGCCATATGCAATCTGAATAAAATCATTCCTGTTGGCGCCTGCACTGGTCAGGGTTCTGGCCATAACTTCCGACCATGTTGCAATATCGTTGCGTGTATACCCTACAACAGTCGGTTTGCCTGTAGTTCCCGAAGATGCATGCAGACGTACAATCTCGCTCATCGGGACGGCAAAAAGTCCGAACGGGTAATTATCACGAAGATCAACCTTTGTTGTAAAAGGAAGCTTTGTCAGATCTTCGACCGAATTAATACTTTCAGGGCCAAGACCTGCTTCCTGCATTTTATGACGGTAGTACGGAACATTAAAATAGACTCTTTCAACCGTTTCCCTCAGCCGTTCATTCTGAACCTGCCTGAGATCGCCTCGATCCATACACTCAAAATGCCTGTTCCAGATTTCCATTATTAAAATAAAAATTATTCCTTATGTCAGCTTGTTTCACCTGTCTAAATCCTGTAAAGATCACTTGCCCGGAGTAAGTCCATCTCGTGATCTTTCAGTGCTTTGATTGCTTTTTCATTGTTGCTGCACCTGAGCACGATCACCGATTTTTTTCCTGTAGTGAACGCATAGGTATACTCAACGCTGATGTCGATATCAGAAAGTATCCTTAGCACCCGGGCATAATATTGTGCTTCATCCGGTGCAATGACGGAAATAACTTCCGTCATGTTCACAGTGAACGATTGTTGCTTAAGGATTGCTTTTGCTTTTTCGGGATCAGAAACAATGAGCCGCAGGATCCCGAATTCCGATGTATCGGCAATACTAAGGGCAGTGATTCTGATTTTTTCTTTTCCCAATGTTTCCAGAACCTCTGTAAGCCGACCCGATTTATTCTCAAGAAATACTGATAACTGTTGGATTATCATGACTTTGTATCAAATAGTCAATAATTTGGTGGCTCGAAGATACTAATAATACCTGTTCATTATAAACAAAGTATGAAAGATCACTTTTCTATCCTTATCCTGGCATCAACTACAGTAATGTCTTCAGGGCTGCCAACCAGTGGATTAAGGTCTATCTCTTTAATTTCAGTTGCAAACCTCAGCAGGGTTGAGAGTCGTACTATGATCTCGGCAAACTTCTGCTCATTGACTCCCGGTTTTCCACGTGTTCCACGTATTATCCTGTAAGCCTTCAGGTTTCGTATCATTGATTTTGCTTCATCGAAAGTAAGAGGAGCCAGACCTGATGATATGTCTTCCAGTACCTCCACAAATATTCCTCCCAGGCCGCATAGAATAACATGTCCGAATTTTGGTTCATACTTGGCGCCAATGAAGAGCTCAGTCCCCGTCAGCATCCTTTGGACAAGAACCGCCCGTACGCCTTTGATCTTCATCATTCTGTTGAATTCGGCTTCAAGGTGTGCCCGCGATTTGATGTTAAGGGTCACTCCGCCAACATCAGATTTATGTACGGGTCCCACAACTTTCAATGCCAGAGGGTATCCTGACCTTTCCGCAAGCGCAATGAGTTCTTTCCTGGTCTTTACAACCGCTTCTTTAACCGTTGGGATGTTTGCTGCACGAAGCAGTTGCTGAATTATATCAGGATCAGCATATCCTGAGGGGACTTTTTCAATAATACTGCGAATCAGCTGAACGTCGATATCCTTGAGAAATATCTTTTCTTCAGCAGGAAACGGAGTATTGGAAATTTTTGTCAGCGCTCTTCCCAGTACGACTTCATCAGGGAAGTTAACATGTCCTTTTTTAAGGAAATAATTGAGTTCGGTCTGTGAGCTTGAAACGGATGGTAAGATCGGAAAGAGGGGTTTGGTGCATTCCTCTATTTTCCTGTGCAGCAGGTCGTAGATCACTGCCATATCGTTAAGTCCGTTGCTGCCGAATATTACTATCATACCGTCAATCTGGGGCATCTGGCTGTCGACATAACTTATTATCCTGTCAAGCTGTTCGTCAGTTGCCGTGGCAATCATATCGATCGGATTACTGGCAGATGCACCCGGATTCATCATTGCCAGCAAATTATCGTGATGCTCACCGGTGATCTGAGGAATGGTCATCCCCCCTACCGAAAGGGCATCTGTAAGCATCACTGCCGGACCACCGGCATGTGTTATTATCGCTATATTTCTGCCTTTCAGGTGTTTATGAAAAAACACAGATGCGACGGTTGCAAGTTCTTCTCTCCCCGAACACCTTACTATCCCGGCTTTCCGGAAAAGGGCTTCCACAGCCGAATCGGATGAAGCCATCGCACCTGTATGGGATGAGGCTGCCCTGGAGCCTGCTTCACTTGTTCCTGCTTTTATCGCAGCAATTCTGCATCCTTTGCGGATGAGCGAGGATGCATGATGAAGGAGTTTATCGGGATCGCGGATGCTTTCGACGTAAATAAGCTTTATCAGGGAACTTGTTGCCGGATCGAAGGTATTATCCCAGTATTCCAGAACATCTTCAACACCTGTCTGGGCACTGTTGCCAACTGAATAGACGCTTGAGAAATTCACCCCTTTAGGAATGGCTGATTCAAAAATGAAGACTGCCGTAGCTCCGGAGCCTGAAACAAAATCGCAGCCTTTACTGTTAAGTCCCGGAACCGGAGTGGTGAAGATCCCGCTGTATGACTGACTGATCACCCCGATGCAATTGGGCCCGATCAGAGCTCCACCGGCATCAGTTATTATATCTGCTATCTCTTTTTCAAGCTTCCTCCCCTCTTCCCCGGCCTCGCTGAATCCGGCCGAAATTATTATGAATGCCCTGGTATTCTTCTCCTTAACA
>Ga0105095_10000092_pt1 | contig 33591 bp, 29 predicted proteins | sample PPLLak2March2015_2_FD_79180 | JGI IMG/M metagenome (GOLD analysis project Ga0105095, IMG submission 79180) | Freshwater sediment microbial communities from Prairie Pothole Lake near Jamestown, North Dakota, USA - PPLs Lake P8 Core (3) Depth... | ecosystem: Environmental > Aquatic > Freshwater >...
AAAAGCTGAAAAGAGTGAAGAACCTGTTGAGGATGTTAAGAAGATAACAGAGGAACCGGCTCCTGAAGAGGAAAAATAAATCAGGAAAAGAATTTAAAATGAAAGGGATTAGTCAATGAGGTCATGATCCCTTTTGTTGTATATTGCCACATTGTTAAATTTTAAAAATAAATTTCTATGAGTCAAATAGTTAGTGTACATGCTCGTGAGATTCTTGATTCCCGCGGTAATCCTACAATTGAAGTTGATGTTACAACAGCCAGCGGCTATTTCGGCCGTGCTGCGGTGCCATCAGGCGCATCCACAGGCGAAAACGAAGCTCTTGAGCTGAGAGATGGTGACAAGAACCGCTATCTGGGCAAAGGAGTCCTCAAGGCAGTTCACAATGTCAACAATGTAATTGCCGAAGATGTAAACGGTATGGACGTAACTGACCAGGCAGGTGTCGACAAAAAGATGATCGAACTTGATGGTACACCTACAAAAAATAATCTTGGTGCAAATGCTATACTCGGTGTCTCCCTTGCCGTGGCAAAAGCAGCTGCCCAGTTACACGGTCTGCCACTTTTCCGTTATATCGGCGGTACAAATGCAGTTACCCTGCCGGTTCCGATGATGAATATAATCAACGGAGGTTCGCATTCAGATGCTCCGATAGCGTTCCAGGAATTTATGATCAGACCGGTTGGAGCTCCTTCATTCAAGGAGGGTCTGCGTATGGGTGCCGAAGTATTCCATTCTCTTAAAAAAGTATTGAAGCAGAGAGGTTTGAGTACTGCAGTTGGTGATGAAGGCGGATTTGCCCCTACACTTAACGGCACCGAAGATGCACTTGAAACAATACTGAAGGCAATAACCGCTGCAGGTTATATGCCGGGTACTGATATTACAATTGCACTTGATCCTGCAGCGTCGGAGTTCTACAAAGACGGTATGTATGATTATTCGAAATTCGAAGGGCCGAAAGGTGCCAGGAAAACCTCAAAGGAACAGGTTGATTATTTCGAGAAGCTGATCAGCACCTATCCTATTGATTCAATTGAAGACGGGATGGCAGAGAGCGACTGGGACGGATGGAAGATGCTTACCGACAGGATCGGTGCAAAATGCCAGATCGTGGGTGATGATCTGTTCGTCACCAATGTTGAGTACCTGAAAAAAGGCATTGAATTGGGTTGTGCTAACTCGATTCTTATAAAAGTGAACCAGATTGGTACACTTACCGAAACCCTGGCAGCTATTGAAATGGCTCACAGGGCAGGCTATACAAGTGTCACATCGCACAGGTCGGGAGAAACGGAGGATTCGACAATTGCAGACATTGCAGTTGCTACCAATTCGGGACAAATTAAAACAGGTTCTTGCAGCCGTACCGACAGGATGGCAAAATACAACCAGTTACTCAGGATTGAGGAGATGCTTGGCGAATTGGCAGTGTACGGGTATAAAAAATAAATTCACGTTTGAAAATACCGGAAGGCCCGACTAAATGCGGGCCTTTTACGTTATTAACAATTTGTTAATAACTTTTGTTAATACACCGTTTACAACAAAGAAGCTATTATCTTTGTTTATATAATGGATTGAATTAAATTTGATCTATCGGGTGAGCGATAAAAGGTTGCTTGAACGATGTGGAACCGGAAAAGGTTACTTAAATGAAGCATAATCCGGTTCGGTCAGACCTTCGGGCCTGCGCATCATGAGAGCCGAAGCCTGAACGATGGGACCAAAAGTCCCGGGTGTTCAGCAGGTCGCCGAAAGCCGGAAACGTTCTTTCAACGATTGGGTCACAGGGCTTCAGAAAAGCGGAGGGCTTCGGCCCCGAGTCAACTGAAACCGGAATCGGATCCTTCGGGAATCGGTACCGGAGCCTGAAGGACGCTTCGTCCTGGAAAGTCCTGCCGAAGGGCGGGAACAAAGGGACAGCTGGAGGGTTTTGCTGTAACAGGCATGACCTGAAAGCCCAGGGTTGCAGGAACAGATCGTAAGACCTGGAATGCAACCGATCAGAATAACAGTAATCCGACGCCGTGAGTGGCTTCGGTTGCTTACGACGGATGGGAACTACTCCTTGTGATTAGTTCCCATCATTGTTTGAACCCTATTCTCACCTTATGTCATTTTCAGGACTATCGGATTTTATTGCCTTACTGGATAAAAAAGGTGAACTCAGCAGGATTAAGATCTTTGTCGATCCTGTACTTGAAGTTACTGAAGTCACCGACCGCATAACAAAATCGTATGGGAAAGCCCTGCTTTTCGAAAATACGGGAACCCGGTTCCCTCTCCTCATAAATGCCTACGGCTCCGATACAAGAATGTCCATGGCTATCGGCAGAAACAACCTCGATGAAACCGGAAAGGAAATAGAAGTGCTCTTTAATAACCTCACAAGCACAGGAGGAGCACTGATAAGTAAACTCACCATGATCCCCGGACTGGCCAGACTAACCGGATTTCTTCCTTCAAGAGTCAGCAGGCGTGGATTGTGCCAGCAGGTAGTACAAAAAGAGCCTGATCTTGGTATTTTGCCGGTATTGAAATGCTGGCCTCATGACGGGGGACGTTTTATCACCCTTCCGGTGGTTCATACTGTTCATCCCGTAACGGGAAAAACCAACGCCGGGATGTACAGGATGCAGATACTGGATAAAACCACTACGGGTATGCACTGGCAGCGTCATAAAACCGGGGCCGGTCATTATGAGGCCTGGAAAAAGACCGAAAAGAGAATGCCGGTGTCTGTTTCCCTGGGTGGAGATCCTGTTTATGCATATGCCGCTACGGCACCATTACCCGAAAACATCGACGAATACATTCTTGCAGGCTTCCTGAGAAAGAAAAAGGTGAAACTGGTAAAATGCATTACAAATGATCTTTATGTTCCGGACGATGCTGACATTGTAATAGAGGGTTATGTCGATCCTGCGGAAGAAAATGTCCTTGAAGGACCTTTTGGTGACCATACCGGTTTCTATTCGCTTTCCGATTTCTATCCCCTTTTTCATGTGACCTGTATAACCCATTCGGAAAATGCAGTCTATCCTGCAACAGTAGTCGGGATCCCTCCCTGTGAGGACGCCTGGCTTACCAAAGCGACCGAAAAGATATTTCTTGCCCCGGTGAAGCTCGCCCTGCAACCTGAAATTCAGGATTTTCACATGCCTGATGCAGGTGTTGCTCATAATCTTGTTATTGTTAAAATCAACAAGACATACCCCGGCCAGGGGAAAAAAGTGATTAACTCCCTCCTTGGGGCGGGCCAGATGATGTTTACCAAATACCTTGCTGTTGTAAGTGGTGAAACAGACATCAGAAATTACAGGGATATCCTTCTGGAAATATTCAATAATACAGATTTCCGTACGGACCTTCTGTTCACTTCAGGACCGCTTGATGTGCTTGATCATTCATCCGATATTCTTTCTCTGGGTGGAAAGCTGGGTATCGATGCGACCGTTAAAATGCAGGAGGAACTGGCCGGCAAAAAGGTTTTTACCGGTGATTACATGGAAGAGGCTATTCTGGCATATCTTAAAAAGTTCCCTGAGACAATTGTTAATATCGGTGTACTACCCGGGCTACCTTTAGCTGCCGTAGCTCTGAAACAGTCGGAAGATCCGCAGGCAGTTGAAACGGCGGTAAGAATTTTTTTGGATGCTCCTGCAGAAAGTGTATCGCGGCTAATTCTCACAGTAGATAATGCAGTTGATATAAATGATTGGTATACAGTGGCATGGCAGATGCTCGGGAACACCGATCCTCAGAGGGATATACGGATTATTTCTGATAATTCCATTCTCATTGATGGAACTGTAAAAGCATTCCGAAAAGGTGGTTTTCCCCGCAGATGGCCAAATATTGTCTGCTCGGCGGAAGAAACAATCAGAACAATTGATCAGAAATGGGAATCCCTGGGAATCGGAGTCTTTATTCCTTCGCCGTCGCTTAAAAATTCAAAACTGTTCCGTGAAGGAAACTCTGAGGTGATGGCTGGTGAGGAATCCTAAATATATTTCTTTATTTTATCAATAAGGTGCGAAGGCTGGAAAGGTTTGCTTATATAGTCATCAATACCTGCCGAGATGCACTTTTCCTTATCACCAAGCATGGCATTTGCGGTGATTGCAATAATTGGAATATGGGTTTCCAATGATGCTTCAAGCACCCTGATTTTCTCCGCTGCAATAAGTCCGCTCATGACCGGCATCTGTATATCCATAAGGATAATATCGTAGTTACCTGAGGTAAATTTATCGACTGCCTCCTTACCGTCAGAGGCGGTGTCAATACTGCTCACCAGAGGCTTAAGGGTAAGAAGCGTTATTTTCTGGTTGATCAGGTTATCTTCAGCCAGCAATATATTAATGTCTTTCAGCTCCTTATGTACATAGTCCTTCCGTGGCAGCTCGATAGTCTTTGCAGTTCCTGCCTGTCCCCCCTGTTCATAAGAAACGTTGGTGAAAGGAAGGCTGATGGTAAGGACCGTGTAGTTCGTTCCGAATTCCTGGATATAAATCCCTTTCCGTGCAGTAATCAGTCTTGCCGCAAGGCTGTACTTCAATTCTTTTTCATCGATAAGCACTATATCCTTGTCGGTTTGAATTCTTATTCCTACAAAGACTTCACGTGCGGTTTCTTTTTCCTTTCTGAGGCTGATATTGACTTTTGTCGGTCTTTCGGAATCATGATTTTCAATTGTGTTGAAAATGTCGAGAAGTATCTGTTTGAGTGTGATCGGATCCCCAAAGCAATCGAAGCCTGATACATCTTTCTTATTCAATATAAAGTCTATGTTGGACTTATCTTTGAGGTTGTAAAGTTCAATTGTGTGCTGTATTGTGGAGAACAGATTAAACCTGATGTGTTTTCTTGATTCAAAGCTCAGATGTCCTGCCGATTTCATTGTTAATTCATTAACAGAACTAACCATGTTTTTGGTTGAGGCAACAAACGTTTCGAGCAGCTCTTTCTGTTTCTTATGCAGATCCGACTCCATGAGCATGTCGGTAATGATTACCAGGTTGTTAAGGGGTTCTCTTATTTTATGTGAGAAGTCGGTTATTACCTTATCTTTAATCTTGTTGGATGCAGCTACATCAAAAAGGGATGTCTTTACTGAACTCAGAAGGTTTGTGGCTTTTTTAACCAGGAATATTCCCAGGGCAGCCGTGGCAATTATCAAAACTCCGGCAGGAAGTTTCAGGTCGAGCAGGATCAGGATGATTGCTACTATGAGTCCCGATATTGCACCGTATGCATAAAGTACTAAATTTTTGAGGTTCTTCTCATAAGTCTCTCCGTCCGGTTGAATAAAATCCCCATTATTCTGGTTTCCGGTATCATTGATCATAATTCCCTATTTTTGACATGTGGTAAAAATAAACAAAATATATGATAAATATACCGGGACTATTATTAACACTCTTTCAGGGAAATCGTTAATTTTGCAAATACGGTATGAATTTTGCGTAAAACAATTAAAGGATTAAAGTGAAAAAGTGATGAAAAAGTTATTCAGGAAAATCATTTCTGTAACTGCTTGTCTTTTAGCAATTTCACTCATTCCGGTGATTGGACAGGTAGCGGAGCAGAAGCAGGAACTGGAAGGGATGGTAAAATACACTCCTGATTTCAGATTCAAGGATGGGATATATATTAATTTCGATCAGGTTAAGCTTAACAGTCCAATTCCAAAAGCCAAGCTGCTTACATCGGCAGATTACAATGATAAGGAATTCTTTAAAGAGCTCATGGAATCAGAAAAGGTCTATTTCTATGATAATATGGGAATCAGACAGGAGATTGACAGGTCATCGATCTGGGGATATGCACGCAACGGAGTGTTGTACATTCAGGTACAGGAAAATTTTAACAGAATTACCTTCGTAGGCAATATAAGTCATTTCGTTGCCGACATAACAACTTATGACCCAAGGTATTATAATTATCCTTATGGTTCTTACTATGATCCGTATTATTCATATTATTCTCCGTACAGTTATTATGGTAATTATTATAATCCCTACGGTTCATATTATTCTCCATATTCAAGGAACCTGGCAAGGAGTGAGATCAAGCAATTCATAATAGATTTTGAGACCGGAAAAGTGATGGACTTTGAAATGGATAACACAGAACTTCTGCTGATGAAGGATGCTCAGCTATATGAGGAATATGTTCAGCTTCCCAGGAAGAAGAAGAAGGAGCTTATGTTTGTATACATCCGGAAGTTCAATGAAAAGAATCCTCTGTATTTGCCTGAAACCGAGTAAAATATGAAAAAAACAATTCTCGCCCTGCCGCTTGTTTTATTAACTTTAATCGCTGGCGGACAAGCCCCTTTTCCCTCTAAAAATGAAATAAAGCAATTCGGCGCTTCAAAAACCTGTGTGGTTCTTGAAGATGATCCATTCTCTGCATTTAATGTGTACATGAAAAAGTGCATGAATGAATTCTGGACTGTAACGCCTTTTGAGTTTATTGAAACCGACGAATTTAGTGTCCGGATGCTCAAACCGGAGTATTCGTTCATTATTCTTACGGAAACAAATTATGACAAGGATAAGTCGAATTCGGTATTTAATTTCATTAACCTGTTACTGGGGAAAAATGTTGAAAAGCTCGGACAGATGCCGGAGATATGTGCAATTCCCCTTTCATTTGCCGGGGAAGATGACATTGAATACGGATATAAGCTGGGTGCCATCCTGATGTTCATTCAAAAGCATGCCCGGCTCATCATGGAAGATCCTTCAAAAACTGGAAGAAGATATCTGAAATTCTATAATGAGAATGTCCCTCAACTTGTAAATAAAACTATTCTGGTGAAACAGGAAGATCTTGCACCTGAAATTGGGACGATTGACAGGATAAAAGCGATTTATTCAAACAAGATTGAAATTGTTCCTGAGGAATCGATTGTAAAAGCAATAGAGTCCAGGGCTGCTTCCACTGTTATCCTGCACAAAGTTGGCCCGGTTGGAGAGATGAAGAAGGATGAGGGATACTGCTTTAAGATGCTGATAGGAACAGACGATGCCAATATGTATTATTACAACCTGCATAGCATCGATAAAGCAAATCCTAACGGTTTGCTTCCGGCCGATCTGGCACGTATGGCAAGGTTTGACTAATGCAACAATTCAGTAAACCTGCCGTCTTTTCAATAAACAAACAACATGGAAGAAGTTAGAATTTATTCTGAAACGGAAAGAAACTGGGCGATGCTCTGTCATTTATCAGCCTTTGCCGGCTTTTTCTTCCCGTTTGGCAGTATAATTGGTCCGCTTATCTGCTGGCTATCGCGTAAGGACGAATCGTCATGGGTCAACGAAAACGGTAAGGCAGCGATGAATTTTCAGCTTTCACTTCTTCTGTATATATTCCTTTCTATCCCGTTAATTTTTATAATATTGGGTATACCCATTATCATATTTCTTTATATTCTTAAAATAGTCTGTATCATTATCGGAAGCGTCAAAGCCTCAAAAGGTGAAATGTTCAAATACCCGTTGGCGATTCCGTTTATACAATGACCCACCGTCAGGGGTGTTGAAAAAGATTCTTTGTCTTTATTTTTATACTTTTAAACCCCATCCCCAGCTTCCCCACAAGCTGGCTCCTTCGCTAAAATTGCCCACCGGGCAATTTTTACGCTCGGCCCTCCCTTAAGTCTAAGAGGAAGGGAGTAAAACAATGATATTTAGAATTATAAAGCCCTCCCCTTATTTTTTAAGGGGAGGGTTGGGTGGGGTTTCCAAGAGGTCTATTTCACTTTCTTATGAATTTTTCTTACCTTTCTTTTTTAACGCTCTCCTATATGGGATCAAACGATAAAAAGAAGAAGATCCGAATAGAAAAATTCAGGAAAAAAGATCTTTATCACGATTACCAGCCTGAAAAGAAGAAAAAACTTGGTCGCAGTGAATTTGAAAAACTGCTTCGCGAAAAGGAAATTGAGCTGGTAAAACTCCAGGAATGGGTCAAGGCAAACAAGCTTAAGGTGGTTGTAATTTTTGAAGGACGCGATGCTGCCGGAAAGGGCGGAGTTATCAAAACCATCGCGGGATGCCTTAATCCCAGGATATGCAGGATTGTCGCTCTCAGCATCCCTACTGAAAGGGAAAAGACACAGTGGTATTTCCAGAGATATGTTACTGAACTACCGGCTGCCGGAGAAATTGTTCTTTTCGACAGGAGCTGGTATAACAGGGCCGGTGTTGAGAAAGTGATGGGATATTGTACAAATGAGGAATATGAAGAATTCCTTAGATCCTGCCCTGAATTCGAAAAAATGCTGATCAGGTCGGGGATCATTCTGGTTAAGTACTGGTTTTCTGTGAGCGATCATGAACAGGAGAAACGTTTCCAGGACAGAATCCAGGATCCGACAAAACGATGGAAGATCAGCCCTATGGATGTTGAATCGCGCGATAAATGGGTCGAATACTCAATGGCCAAGGATAAAATGTTCTCATTTACCGATACCAAACAGTCACCATGGTATGTCGTAAGGGCCGATGATAAAAGCAGAGCAAGACTCAATACTATTGATCATTTTCTCTCCCTCATACCATACAAGGATCTTACCCCCAAGCCGTTCAGGCTCCCTCCTTTAAAACATGACGTTGCTTATGTAAGGCCGCCTGTCACAGATCAGACTTTCGTTCCGGAGAAATACTAATATCCTGCCATCTTGCGATCGTACAATACTGCAATCTTATTACATTCACGATGGCATGATCGCACGAGGGCACGATTGCATGACATTTAATAATTCTTTCTTACTTTTACCCCTTAACCTACTATAAGATCAGATGGCGACAAAGCCCTCCATACCAAAAGGAACACGCGATTTCTCAACCGAAGAGATGCTTAAACGTGAATTTATCTTTGAAACTATAAAAAAGGTATTCAGGCTATATGGCTATCAGCCGATTGAAACCCCGGCAATGGAAAACCTTTCAACCCTGCTTGGAAAATACGGGGAAGAGGGTGATAAGTTATTGTTCCGGATACTTAACTCCGGAGATTTCCTTTCAGATACACCGGATGAGGATCTGCTTAAACGCGACACGGGAAAACTATCGGCCCGGATATGTGAAAAAGGTCTGAGGTATGATCTTACTGTTCCTTTTGCCAGGTATGTGGTCCAACATCGTGAAGAGATCACTTTCCCGTTTAAAAGATACCAGATCCAGCCGGTGTGGAGAGCCGACCGGCCGCAGAAGGGAAGGTACCGTGAGTTTTTCCAGTGCGATGTTGATGTTATCGGCAGCGACTCACTGCTGAATGAATTTGAACTCATAAAGATCATTGATAATATTTTTTCTGCCCTTAAGATAAATGTAATCATCATTGTCAATAACAGGAAGATCCTCTCGGGCATTGCAGACTTTATAGGTGAAGGAGGGAGGATGACCGATATTACTGTAGCGATCGATAAGCTGGACAAAATTGGTACCGAAGCCGTCAATACGGAACTAAGGGATAAGGGAGTCTCAAACTCAGCAATTAAAAAGCTCCAACCTTTCCTCCGGCTTAAAGGCGGAACCGTTGAAAAGCTGGGGACTCTTGAAACGCTGCTTAAAGATTCGGAAACAGGAATGCTGGGCATTACCGAACTCAGAACATTGTTCTCATATATCGAATCAGGTGAATTGAAAAGTAAAGTCAGATTTGACCTGACACTTGCCCGCGGACTCAACTATTATACAGGTGCCATTATTGAGGTCAAATCGGTTGATGTTGCAATCGGAAGCATCTGTGGGGGAGGCCGCTATGATAACCTCACGGGGGTATTCGGGCTCGATGGAGTTTCCGGTGTCGGTGTCTCATTCGGCGCCGACAGGATTTATGATGTAATGATGCAGCTTAATCTGTTTGGGAAGGAGAGTTCTTCTTCAACCGATGTTCTTGTACTGAACTTCGGTGAAACGGAAACCAGATATGCACTTAAAATCCTCTCCCTGCTGAGAAGTCTTGGGGTGCGGTCTGAGTTCTATCCCGACCAGGTGAAGCTGAAGAAACAGATGTCATATGCCGATTCAAGAAAGATCCCTTATATTATTATTGCGGGGGGTGATGAAATAAAAAGCAACGACCTCATTCTTAAGGTAATGACGTCGGGAGAGCAGAAAAAGATTCCTTTTGATGATCTTAAATCAGTTATTTTGTCGGAACTAAAAGTTAACCCGAGGTAAAAACCTAACTTTGCCATATAATACCTTACGGCAATAAATCCTCTCTTTGCCTCATGTTATCCCTTTGCGGATTCCTTTGTTGCAACTGGTTCAGAAGCTGCAGCCTGTACTGATTTTCAGCCTGATATACTTTTATAACCTTTGCGGGAGGGAGAGCTTCTTTCAGATGTTTGTGGAATGTCACTGCAAGTTCTGTCTCTGCAACCTGCAATTCAATAAGTTTGTCGCCTGCTGCTGACAACTCATTATCACTGAGTGTCGCTCCCTCCTGATTAACTCTTCTGTTCAGTTGCACTCTTTCCATCTGGATCTTAGCCTTCCGGTCCTGGTAATCGTTATATAATGGCCAGAATTTTTCTGCTTCACGCGGAGAAAGATCAAGCTTCCTGGTAAAAAACGCAATTTTATATGATGTGAGCTTCTCCCTGTTCGGATTCTGCGCAAAGGCAGATGAGAAACAGAAAACCAGTAATGCAAAAATTATAGTATACTTTATTTTCATGGCGACGGGTTTATAACAGTTCATAAATTTCATTTTCACTTATATCTTCAAGCATAAGATATTCAATTAATTCTCTGCTGTTTACATCCGGTCCTTCAGGAAAAGGGATTATTGATGCGACACTCTCTTCAAGGGTTGAAAGATCAATATCGTCAAAGTAAGTTTCCGTGAATTCCTGCAGGCTTATCTCAGGTACTTCCATGTTCCTGTTGCCGGGCAGAAAAACCTTTACAGCACCATAGCCAAGCAGAGTGAATACTGCGACCGAAGCGGCAATTGCCAGCCATGGCCTCAGCTTGCGGTATAATCCTTTCTTAAGTACCATTGGTTCACTCCCGGCAGTGGCAGACATAATTTTCCGGTTTACCTCTTCAAAATAATTTTCAGGTATTTTAAACGGATTCTTACGCGGTATGTCTTCTGTTGGTTTCATCTCAAATTATAGATAGTTAATCATTGAAAAGGTTTAATCACCTCCAAGCATTTTTTCAATTTTCTTAACAGCATGGTGATAGGAAGCTTTGAGAGCTCCTTCAGAAGTATTAAGCACTTTGCTCATGTCCTCATATGTCATCTCCTCAAAGTATTTAAGATTGAATACTATCCGTTGCTTTTCAGGAAGTTGAAGGATGGCATTCTGAAGTTTTACTGTTGCTTCATTACCATCGAAATATGTGCTTCCTTCCGGTGAACAGGCAAAAAAGCTTCCAAGATCATCCAGAGAAACGGCTGAATTCCTTTTTCTTTTATTTATCAATGCCAGTGATTCATTTGTTGCGATCGTATAAAGCCAGGTGTAAAGCGAGCTTTCGCTACGGAATTTACCGATATTCCTCCATGCGTTCAGAAATGTATTCTGCAGGGCATCATCTGCATCATCATGTAGTATTACAAGTCTGCGGATATGCCAGTACAGCTTTGGAGTGTATTTTCCGACAACCAGACGAAATCCCTTATTGATATCGGTCTTAAGAACCCGGATTATATCGTTATCCTGATCGAAATTGCTCAATGAATTATCGACTTTATTCTTTGATAGGGAAACTCAGTAAAGGTTTAAAGTTAATTATAACTTTGCTTCCAAAATAACTCTTACCCCGATGGCTCTTCAATGTGGAATAATTGGCATTACCAATGTCGGTAAAACAACGATCTTCAACTGTATGTCCGACACAAAAGGTGAAACAAGCACTTTTGCTTTCGGTGCTTCCAAATCGAATATTGGAATAATACAGGTCCCTGATCAAAGATTATATGAGCTTGAAAAACATCAGGTTACAAATAAGATCGTTCACACCACTGTCGAAATTGTAGATATTCCCGGTCTGGCAAAAGGCTCAAACAAGGGTGAGGGTATGGGCAACAAATTCCTTGGAGATATAAGGAACACTGATGCCCTGATCCATGTCCTCAGATGCTTCGACAGTGAGGCATTACCTCATATTGATGGATCCGTTGATCCTGTAAGGGACCTCGAAACAGTGGGTCTCGAACTGCAGGTGAAGGATCTGGAATCAGTCGTAAAAAAGACTGAACGTCTGAAAAGGGCAGCAAAATCAGCCGACAAGGATGCGATGCATGGAGTAGAGGTGCTGGAGCGGTACATTGAACATTTCGAAGGTTTTAGCGATGCAAGGACACTGGCCGTGAAGGATGAGGATAAAAAATATATTGACGACCTGTTTCTCCTTACAATGAAACCTGTAATGTATGTGTGTAATGTGGATGAGAGATCGGCTATTGCCGGCAATCATTTTGTTGACAGGGTAAAAGAATATCTTAAAGATAAAGACACCGAGATACTCGTTATTGCCGGTGCCATTGAGGCGGATATAGCTGAACTGGAAAATATCGATGACCGCAAAGCGTTCTTAAAGGACATAGGTCTGGAGGAGCCGGGTGTTGACAAACTTGTTAGGGCAGCTTACAGACTTCTGGATCTTCAGACGTTTTTTACTGTAGGCCCGAAAGAGATAAGGGCCTGGACAATAAAAAAAGGAATGACTGCCTCAAAAGCGGCTGGTGTGATTCACAGTGATCTTGAACGGGGGTTTATTAGAGCAGAAGTAATGAGATATCAGGATTTTATTACACTGGGTTCAGAGCACGCCTGCAGGGAAGCCGGAAAGTTACTGATAGAGGGCAAAAACTACATTGTCGGGGACGGTGATATTTTGAACATCAGGTTCAACGTCTGATTATGGTGTATGATAAAACGGTTAAAGATCATATTGTTACTTTTGCCCTTAATTACATTCAGGTGTTTTCCTCAGATCACTGCCGGTGATGACCTGCTGAGGGAGGTAATCAGGCAATACGGGCAGGTCAGGATCACTCTCCCGTTTCCGGGAACCGAAAATTTCAGCGAACTTTCCCGAAACGTATCCGTAAGTTCATTCAAAGAAAAAACAGTTGAAATTGTTCTTTCGCAACTGACTGTTGAATGGTTCATTTCGCAGAATATTGACTATCAGATTGTTGAGAGAGCTGATAGTAAGTCAATAATTACATCCTCAGATCTGAAGAATGCGATGGAGTGGGATAGCTATCCCACATATACGCAATATGATTCCATATTGAAAAGCTTTACTGAATTGTATCCGGATTTGTGCAACCTGGATACCATAGGGACAAGTATTAGCGGTAAACTGGTACTTGTACTTAAGATTTCCGACAATGTATCAGCTGATGAAGATGAGCCTGAAACCTTTTATACCTCATCGATACATGGGGATGAAACCGGTGGATTCATACTGATGCTTCACCTTGCGGACTATCTGTTAAAGAATTATAATTCCGACAACAGGGTCAGGAACCTTGTCGATAATCTGGAGATCTGGATCAATCCTCTTGCCAATCCCGATGGTACCTACCCGACAGGAAATACAATTTCCAATCCGACAAGGGGAAATGCTAACGGTTATGACCTGAACCGGAATTTCCCCGATCCTGAATTGCCCGGAATGGTAATTCAGAAGGAAAATGTGGATATGGTCAGATTTTTGAGGGAACACAGATTTACAATTTCATCAAATTTCCATTCCGGAGCTGAGGTAGTTAATTATCCCTGGGACAGCAGGTGGTGGCTTCATGCCGACGATGACTGGTTCTATTCCATCAGCAGAAAATATGCCGACACTGTCCATAATCATTCGGTCGCAGGGTACATGACATTTCTTGATAATGGCGTAACAAATGGATACGACTGGTACACGATAAACGGTGGACGCCAGGATTTTGTTACTTATGAACTGCAGGGCCGGGAGGTCACGATTGAACTGGATGATGCATACATTACTCCTGCTGCACAGCTCAATTCATTGTGGGAGTACAACTGGAGGTCCCTCATTGGTTACCTTGAAAATGCACTCTATGGAGTCCATGGACTAGTAAAGGATGCTGATACCGGGGAGCCTGTTCATGCCAGGGTATTTATTACAGGTCATGACAGGGACAACTCACATGTATATTCCGATTCAATAACAGGAAGGTTCGTCAGGCTCCTGGAGCCAGGTACCTGGAATCTGGATTTTTCGGCTGAAGGGTATGTTGATAGCCATGTAAGGGATATAATTGTTAATCAAGACCATGCAACTGATCTTACTGTTGAGATGATCCCGTTCATTAATCCGGTTGATACGACCGATACACCGGAGCCCGTTCTTTATCCCAATCCCGCCAATGATTTTCTGAAGGTCGTCCTTCCTCAAACCCTGTTTGGAACGGTTAGCATCCGTATATATAATACCAAAGGAATTAAGATGAAAGATTATATCGCACAGACAACCGGGGATATACCTTTGCAGATTGATGTTAAAGATCTCACGGGAGGTGTATATATTCTGATAGTCAGAAATATTGTTACGAACAAAACAGAGAAATGCAGGTTCGTGGTCGCCTTGAAATAATATCCTGCTTTTACAGATTATCATTTTCCGTTGCTTCTCCGGGTAAAAAAGTTATTTTTGAGCGATTATTCGGGAAGCAAAATTAATATTTAAAAGAGGATTCGTTTTTATGATGGAGAAAAAAATTCTTAAGTATACTGGCATAGTTTTTATATTATCATTTTTATATCTGAATATTTACGGGCAGGGTGCTTATCTGCCTCCGGAAAAACCAAAGCTTGTTATCGGAATAGTGATAGAACAACTGCGGTATGATCAGTTGGAAAAATTCCGGAACAGGCTAAGTGAGAACGGCATAAGGAAATTGTTGAATGAGGGAGCCTATTTTCAGAATGCAACATTTCAATTTATGCTCCCACAATCTGCCCCGGGACATGCGACGATAGCCACGGGTGCAGAACCTTCCCAGCATGGGATTCCTTCGGATAACTGGTATCTTCCGCTTAAAAACGAACTTATTTATTGTACGAAAGACCTGTCTGTCGATCCGGTGGGCGGAAGCTATGAGTCGGGCCTCCATTCCCCTGTGAACCTGCAGTCTTCCACCTTCTCCGATGAGCTCAAAATGGCAACTAACAAAAAAGCAAAAGTATATTCGGTCGGACTGAAGGAGAACCCGGTCATTTTCTCGGCAGGTCATGCTGCTGACGGAGCTTTCTGGTATGACAGAATAACCGGGACATGGATGACGAGCACTTATTACACCGACTCTCTTCCAGGATGGATAAATGATTTCAATGCGATGAGTTACCCGGATGCGTACCTTAACAATTCATGGATGCTGTTTATGTCGCCGGAAAATTATGCCGATTGTGTTCCTGATACCAATGAGTATGAGGCAGGTTTTGGCGGAATAAATTATTTCCCCTATGATCTGAAAAAACTTAGCCCTCCGGCAAAAGGGAAAAATATCCGTGATTATTCTTTACTCAGGGAGACACCGTTCGGAAACACGTTGACAACTGACTTTGCAATTAAGCTAATTGAGAAGGAAGGATTGGGTATTGATGATGTAACTGATTTTCTTTCAGTTTGTTATGCTTCAACTGATTATATTGGTCATCGTTTTGGTCCATCCTCGTATGAGATGGCAGATGCAATCCTCAGACTCGACAGGGATATTGAGACCCTTATGAAGTATCTGACCGATAATCTCGGAAAACGTAATATTCTGGTCTATCTGACCTCCTCACATGGAGTGGCCGAAATACCGGCAGTTCTTGAAAACAACAGGATCCCAACCGGCTATTTCAGGCCAAATCAGGCACTGCAGCTTCTGAGAAGCTATCTGAATGCAATTTACGGTGAGGGAGACTGGATTAAGGGATATGTAGAGAATCAGATTTTTCTGAACCGGACTCTTATTGAAGACGCAAAGATACCTATCGAGGAGGTTCAGAGAAAAGTTGCAAGATTTTTAGTACAGTTTTCAGGTGTTGCATCAGCCTATCCGTTTTCTTCATTTGAATCAAATGATTTCGGGAACGGAAACCTTAAAAAAATAATTAACAATTTCAGCCACCAGAGATCAGGCGATGTTATTGTGACTCTAAGTCCCGGGTGGGTTGAGAAGGAAGATGACTATGTTACGGATCATACTTCTCCTTATGAGTATGATGCTCATGTACCGCTTATCTGGTATGGCTGGGCGATTAACAGGGTTACGGTTGCAAGAAAAGTGAACATGACTGATATTGCAGTGACACTTTCAGCACTTTGCAAGGTGCCTTATCCGAATGCATCCACCGGGGAACCAATGTTTGAATTATTCAGATAGCCGTATTTTATCCCTTACTTCGCAGGCTTCGGTCAGGAACCCGGGATTTTTCTCGCATTCGTTGCCAAGGACAATAAGGTCGGCACCTGCTTTGAAAATCACTTCAATTTCGGTTTTATTCCTGACGCCTCCGCCCACAGCCAGCGGGACAGATATGTATTCCCTGACAGTTCTGATGACATCAGCAGGCATGGGATTAAACGCTCCGCTACCTGCATCGAGGTATATCATACTGAGTCCCAGCATCTCTCCTGCAAGGGCTGTAACTGCAGCGATATCTGGCTTGTCAGCAGGAATTGCTTCAGTCTGGCTTATATATTCCACCGATGTTTTAGATCCGCAACCGATCAGAATATATCCCACGGAGATCAGTTTTTCCCGGACACCCTTAAGATACGGTGCAGCGATCACATGATTTCCGATGAGCAGCTCCGGATTCCTGCCCGAGATAAGGGAAAGGAGCAGGATGGAATCCGCTTTATGGCTAAGTTGCAGGAGATTACCCGGAAAAAGAACCACCGGGATTGAGCAATATTTTTTGATTGAGCTGATCAGATAGTCTATATTGTTGAAAGTGAGACTTCCGCCGGTCATTATATAGTCGACCCTGCATTTGATAGCAATATCAAGGATCCTGTTCAGCTCATCACTGCTGACCTTGTCAGGATCGAGCAACAAGGCTATGCTGTTCTTTCCCGGGAACTTTATTGTTTCCATAATTCTTTTTTGTCCATACTATTGCATAATTATCGTACCTGGAATAATAGAGAACAAATGATTCATTGATTTTCACTGTATGAACCTTCCCTGTTATTTCCCCGGATTCCTTTACCTCGAAGGGTTCAATAGTTAAATTCTTCCTGATGCTGATCCCTTCCTTGTCGCAAATCTTGTAAAGGGATTCCTTTGCGCACCAGTGAATATACAAGTGGTATTTCCGGTCGTTGACGTTTTTAGTTACTTTTTCCTTCCTGTTAAGGAATTTGAATGCAATTGCACCAATGTTTGTGCTCATGTATTCCAGATCGATCCCGACTCTTTCATTACCGCTGCACAGGATCGCTGTCAGCTTATGGGAATGCGAAATGCTTATAAATCTTGAACCGTCTTTCAGAAAAGGTTTATTGTTTTTATTGTAAACGATTCTTGCATCCTTTCCGAGCATTTCGGCGAGCAATGCCCTGACACTCAGGAACTCCAGCCTCCTTGATGTACTTTTGAAAACCTTGTATCTTTTCCTGTCTTCTTCATCCAGATCCACCATACAGAGAAGAGTCTTGATGTCCTCTTCTATTTTCCAGACTCCAAGGATAGTGGATTCGTTGAGAATATGTTTTGTGATACAACCCATTAGTTATGTTCCCTGTATTATTCCCATTTCAGGGTTTCAATCAGATGAACGACATCTTCTCTGAAAAAATCAATAACCGGTGCCAGTGAATCGGAATTCGGCTGTGCGGCAAAGTAGAGTGATCCTCTCAGGTAGTGGTTAATACTGTCGGTTACAAAGAACTGAACAGCCGTGGCAGTATTGCCTTTTAGATCATAAAGGATCCCGAATACCCTTTGCTCCGGATTATTGATAATATGTTCATTAATCGCATCTGCTTTTATAATATGATTTTTAACATTCATCTGATAGGTTTGTTCTATCAGGTTCTCAAGATCGTTATTAATCTCCATATATGTCAGGTGGATCTTTGCCTTGTAAGACGGGAACTCAATGTTGAACCAGCCCGGTTCGGAAAGGTTATCAGGATTTAAGGAGAGCTTCCCGTATGCGGGATATTCAAATGAAAGCGGCAGCCCCGCAGCCCTGGCAGAGCTCTTTTCCAGGTAAATATATCCGCGGTCCGGGAGATCGATCCTGAAATAGCCCTTTGGTCTGGGAACTGCCACGTCTCTGCAACCCCAGGGAATGATAACAATAATTATAAATACCAGAAGATTACTCTTTCTCAGGTTTACCATTATATGCTTTTATTTCGACGCGTATCTCCTTGATTCGTCTTCTGTCGGCTGATTCTATTGTGAATGTGAAATTCTTATATTCAATTGTCTGATCCTGTTCAGGTATTTCACCTGTTAATTCAAGAATAAGACCGGCAAGTGTTTCGGATTCTCCCCTGACATCTTCGAACGGATCGCTTGTAAGGTTGAGTATCCTTATCAGGTCGTACAGCAGTGTTTTCCCTTCAAAAACAAAGGTTTTTTCATCGATTTTCCTGTAAAGAAACTCATCCTCATCGCTTTCATCGGTAATTTCACCTACTATCTCTTCAAGAATATCCTCAAGCGTAACTATACCGGATGTGCCTCCGTATTCATCAATTACAACTGCCATATGGTTTTTTTTTAACTGAAATTCCTTCAGCAGGTCATTGATTTTTTTTGTTTCCGGCACGAAATAGGGAGTTCTGAGAAGAGATTGCCATTTAAAGTTGCCGGGATTATTCATATAAGGCAGGACATCCTTTGCATACAGGATACCTTTCACGTTATCGAACGATTCCGAAAAGACAGGGATCCTCGAATAACCTGAATTAATAATAACCGAAATCACCTGGTTGAATTGTGACCGGATATCAACTGCCGTGACATCGATCCTCGGGCACATAATGGCGCTTACGTTTATATTGCCAAAATTTACTACCCCTTTAAGTATTTTTTCATCCTCATCAAGCTCGTCTGTGGTTTGTTCCAGGGCATCTGAGATCTCATCCATGCTGATGTTTGTCCGCAGAGTACCTGAACGCCGTTTCAGAACCGAGATGGAATGAACGAATAATGCTGTTAAGGGGCGGAGTATAAATTCCAGTGTGGCAAGGGGAAATGCCATAAAGAGAGCCAGAGAAACGTTATTTTTCGGATTGAACAGTTTTGGCAGGATCTCACTGAATAGAAGAAGCAGTAATAGGATTACCACAGCTTCAAAAAGGAGAATGGTGAAAGGCCTGGTGCTTAAATCAAAGATTCCGGCACCGAAAAATGCTGCCATCAGCACAAATACAACATTAATTATATTACCTGAAACCAGTATAGTTGACAGGAGTTTCTCAGGCATACCACAGAGCCTCGCTACAGTTCGCGACCTTCTCGTATTTTTTTCCCTGAAGCTGTCAATCTCATCTGAGCTGAATGAAAAATAAGTCATTTCAGACGCCGACAGCAATGCTGAGGCAAACAGGAGAATGATCAGGATAATGAGTCCTGTAACTGTTTTAAAATCAGGAGGATTGATAATTGATCCAGCAAGAAGTAAAGAATATGAATGTGCATATTCCGTTTCCAATTCAATAAATTTTAATGAAACAAATTAAAAGGGCAGATCATCCTCATTTTGTCCTGTTTCGGGCCCGATGCCGGCAGGTCCGCCCGGTCCTGATTCATCTCCGTTTGCAGGTCCGTTACCGGCCATGTTCTTGTCAGTGTATGCCCCCGGAGTTTGGTAGGAGGTACCCGGTTCACTTACCTCTGAAGCCGGTGAACCTTTCCCTGAAGCTTCATTTCTGCCTTCCGTTTGTCCCTGGTAGGTCCCCGGTGCCTGTTTCCTTTCAAGAACCAGCATGGTATCGGCCAGGATTTCGGTTATATACTTGTTATTTCCGTCTTTATCAACATATGACCGGGTTTTAATCTTCCCGATAATATAAAGCTGGGAACCTTTCTTTACTGTCTTTTCGGCGACCTCAGCAAGTGCCCGCCAGAGAACTATGTTATGCCATTCGGTTGATGTGATTATCTCACCCTGCTGATTGGTATAGGTTTCACTTGTGGCGAGGGGAAAGGTCGCTTTTGCAACACCTTTGTCGAAATACCTGACAACAGGGTCCTTTCCAACATTTCCGACGAGTATTACTTTGTTGATTGACATGTAGTTATCCAATTAAATATTTCGAACTATCAGGATTGTAAAGTTAAGAAAAAAACAGCTTTCTGCAATTCCGGGGGGATTAATTGGAAAAAACGCACTATATCAGCAATTTATATTATTTGTTTGCGTATCTTTAAATTATTGTCTTTTTGATGCAAACCCGTTGATTGTAAAAGGAGCATCTGTCTATTTCATTGGATTTAAGGCAATAATAAATTTTTTTTTGGAAAAATTATTATTTAACTGTTTGGCTTTAAATAAATAATATTTTTATATTTGCAAGATTGAAAAAAAACGTATACTCAAAATAATTTGTTGAATCTTAAACTTCAAGAAAATGACTAAAGCAGACATTGTCAATGAAATCGCCAAAAACACTGGTATTGAAAAGGTAACTGTACAGAAAACTGTCGAAGCCTTAATGGAAACTGTAAAGCACGCAATGGTAACCGGTAATAACGTTTATCTCAGGGGTTTCGGAAGCTTCATCGTGAAGAAAAGAGCTAAAAAAACTGCAAGAAATATTTCAAAGAATACCACAATTATCATTCCTGCACACAACATCCCGGCCTTCAAACCGGCCAAATCATTTATTACCAAGGTTAAATCACACGTTAAGAAATAATCCTACATGCCAAGCGGAAAGAAAAGAAAGAGACACAAGATGGCCACTCACAAACGTAAGAAGCGTTTGAGAAAGAACAGACATAAGAAGAAGTAGCAGATCGCGAAGTGGTCTTTAATAAGATATACAGAACCTAAAGGTCGCACGATCTTTAGGTTTGTTGTATATAAATGTGGGTAAGGTTGGTAATATATTAATTCTGATTAATATAGGAAGTGGCAAATAAGGATCTCATCATTGATGCGAGTGATTCCGAGGTTTCTATAGCGTTGCTTGAAGACAAGCAGTTAACAGAGCTAAACAAGGAAAAACGTACTGTCCGGTTTTGTGTGGGGGATATTTATCTGGGTAAGGTAAAAAAGATTATGCCCGGATTGAATGCGGCATTTATTAATGTCGGCTATGAACGCGATGCATTCCTTCACTATCTGGATCTTGGCGCCCAGTTCAGAACTCAGCAGAAATATTATTTAATGGCGTTGCAAAAACAGGGGAGAGTCATCCCTGTTAATAAATTCAAGCCCGAATCCGATATAGATAAGGATGGTAAAATAACGGATGTTCTGCAGGGAGGACAGACCGTGATTGTCCAGATTACAAAGGAACCGATCTCCACAAAGGGGCCCAGACTCGCATCGGAAATCTCACTTGCAGGAAGAAACCTTGTTCTGATGCCATTTTCCGATAAGGTATCCATCTCAGCAAAAATAGAAAACCCTGAAGAGAAAAATCGTCTTAAGGCCCTCCTTCAGAGCATAAAGCCAAGGAATTATGGAATAATTGTAAGGACGGCAGCGGAAGGGAAGAAAGTTGCTATTCTGGATGCTGAACTCAGGGAACTGGTCAGGAAGTGGGAATCGGCATTCTCATCAGTAAAAAAGGAAACAAAGTCCCCCAGACTCTTTATCGGGGAGATGAACAGAACATCAACTATTGTTCGCGATATTCTCAGTGTCAGCTTCAACAGCATTCATATCAACGATCCTGTCCTCGCCGATGATATAAGGAAATATATCAGGGAAATCGCCCCCGAAAAGGTCAAAATTGTTAAAGTCTACAAGGGGAGCCTACCCATCTTTGATCACTTTGGCGTCAACAAGCAGATAAAAGCCCTCTTCGGTAAAACTGTTTCGTTCAAGCATGGTGCATACCTTATAATTGATCATACCGAAGCTCTTCATGTAATTGATGTGAACAGCGGGAACAGGTCACGATCGGGCAACGACCAGGAATCGAACGCACTGGAAGTAAACCTGGAGGCAGCGGCTGAGATTGCACGTCAGCTGAGGCTGCGCGATATGGGGGGAATAATTGTTATCGATTTTATCGATATGCAATCATCTGAGAACAAGCAGATTCTCTTCGACAGAATGAAGGAGTTCATGGCTGCCGACAGAACAAAGCATAACATACTTCCGCTGACAAAATTCGGACTGATGCAAATTACCAGGCAAAGGGTCAGACCCGAAATGCATATAGTAACCAACGAAAAATGTCCAACATGTGAGGGAACAGGAGAGGTGAAACCAATAATTCTTTTCACCGATAAGCTCGAAAGGATCCTTTCATTTATTGTTGATAAGATCAAAACCAGGAAACTGATTCTGAATGTCCATCCGTTCGTCGCATCCTACCTCAGGAATGGATTGATACCTCTCTACCTGAAATGGAACTTCAAGTACAGGATAATCCTTAAAGTTCAGGCAATTACTTCTTATCATATGCTGGAATTCCATTTCTTCGACAGATATGATAATGAAATAGACCTGGTCTGAACACTTTTACGCTCCGGAACTCTTCCTTCAACTTTCCTCCCTTTTTTTTGTTTAACTATTTACTACTTTTGCTGTTAGCAATCATCAGTATTATAATATTATGTATAAAGCGAGGTTTTTGCTTCTACTATTGAGCTTTCTGACCCTGTCAGTTCACTCACAGATTTATGATCCCGTAACCTGGGAATTCAGTTATGAGAAAAAGGGTGATAAGGTTTATGAACTGATTTTTGTCGCAGATATCGGGGAAGGATCGCATATCTATTCAATGGATATTCCTGAAGGAGGACCGATCCCGACATCCTTCAGCTTTGATACGGTACCGGACTTTCTGCTTGTCGAAAAAGCCTTCGAGGTCACAAAACCCGAAGAGATCTTCGATGAAGCATTTGAAATGAAGATCAGGTCATTCAGCAATAGGGCTGAATTCAGGCAGAAGGTCACCGGCAATTCGCCTTCATTTACTGTTTCAGGAGCAGTCAATTTCATGGCATGCAATAATGTTACCTGCTCCCCTCCCAAAGATGTGGAGTTTGTAATTAAGATTTCTAATGATCGGCTTACTGATGATGCTACAATTGGCACCGTTCAGGGAGATATAAATGAAGAAAAAGGTTTGTGGAAGTTTTTCATCGGAGCATTTCTTCTTGGTCTGGTCGGCGTCCTTACTCCATGCGTATATCCTATGATCCCCATGACAGTTGCATTTTTTACCAGGGAGTCAGAAAAACAAAGCAAGACTCTTTTCAATGCGCTTCTGTTTGGATTATCTATCGTTGTTATTTATACTTTACCGGGAATAATTATTTCCATCACTGGCGCCGGCGCCGGTTTTGCTAATGCGTTAAGCACGCACTGGATAGCCAATACGATCTTCTTTCTTCTTTTCCTTCTGTTTGGCATCTCTTTTCTTGGAGCATTTGAGATAATGCTGCCAAATAAATGGGCCTCAGGTGCTGATTCGCGTGTCGATAAGGGAGGAATTATGGCATCCTTCTTCCTGGCACTGACAACTGTAATCGTATCATTCTCATGCACTGGTCCGATTGTAGGCGGACTGCTTGTTGAAGCCGCAAGGGGTGATGTACTGAGACCTTCGATCGGAATGTTTGCATTTGGACTGGCCTTCGCACTTCCCTTTACTCTCTTTGCACTATTCCCGTCCATCCTTGGCAAACTGCCCAAATCGGGCGGATGGCTCAATTCCATCAAGGTGGTTCTGGCATTTATTATGCTGGCTTTCAGCCTCAAGTTCCTTATGACCATTGATGCCGTCTACTCTTTTAACCTTCTCTCAAGGGATATATATCTGTCGATCTGGATAGTGCTCTTCACCCTGCTTGGTTTTTACCTTCTCGGAAAAATAAAATTCGCTCATGACAGCGATCTTGCTCATATCGGAACATTCAGATTTTTCCTGGTAGTTGCAGTGTTCAGCTTTGTTGTCTACCTGATAACCGGACTCTTTGGCGCACCTCTTAAAGGTATTGCGTCTCTGTTACCGCCGCAGGAAACATCATGGTTCCGGGAACGGAATATAATATCGGAAAAGCCGGCTCAGACAGCACCTGTATTCCCTGCATTTGAACTGACACAACAATGCTCGGAACCTAAATTCGGCGATAAATTTAAAATGCCACACGGACTGACAGGTTACTTTGATTTCAAACAGGGGCTTGCCTGTGCAAAAGAACAGGGTAAGCCTGCGCTTATTGATTTCAAGGGACACGCATGTGCAAACTGCAAACTGATGGAAGCCAGGGTATGGTCAGATCCGGAGATCCTGAAACGGCTGCGGGAAAACTTCGTGATCATTGCACTATATGTCGACGACCGTACACAACTTCCTGAAGACGAGTGGATTGTTTCGCTGCTTGACGGGAAGCAGAAGAAAACAATCGGAAAGATTAATGAGGATCTTGAGATAACAAAATTCAAAACAAATGCACTCCCGCTTTATGTAATTGCCGGCCACGACGGTAATCCGGTAAATACTCCGACACCGACAAATCTGAATGTGGAGGAGTATAAACAGTGGCTTGACGAGGGGCTGAGATTATTTAACAGTAAAAAATAAAAGTTTCCCGCAGATCCCTCAGATCAACACTGATCGAAATCTGTAAAAATCTGCCCTCCTGAAAGCTATCGGAACTGCAGGAAAAACATCTTCAATTATCTCAAATGAATATTACCTCTGTTGGCATCAATCAGGACCTTTATATTCCCCGGATTAGTACCAACTGTGCCATATGTTGTATACTCTTTCCTATCCTCATTTATCGTCCTTTTTTGGATGTCAGACTTTTTTTCCGGAAGGACCAGGAATGCATTTAAATGTTTGATATCCAGATTGTATGAGGCCATCTGATGGAAAGTGATGTCAATGTCGGCATAGGTTGATTTCAATGAAATAAGCCCGAAGCTTCTGTCAACAAGATCTATTTCCAGATCCCCGTATTTTGCATCAAGATTCACCTCTTTCAGAAGGTTATCTATCTTGTAATCTGTGAAATATGAGATGCCTTTGATGGACCCGGCAGTACCTATGTAAAACTTATCCCTCCTTGAATCAATATTAATTTTTTCCGCCTGTTTAAGGTATAACTTCGAGGAGACTGAAGTAATGGTAAGGTCTTGTGATTCATTTATTTCCACATTGGCGAATGTAGTATTAATGATTCCTTTGTTAAGTTTATTTACAGCGATATCTCCGGATATCAGGTCAATTTGTCCGGCCTCATTAACCGAATTTGCCTTAAACGATCCGTTGGACAGATCCAGGATTAAACTACTTGTACAGTTTCCTATAGTGACATCACCGTATTTATTGATAATCTTCAAATTGATGTATTCGGGAGCTGTGATAAAATAATTTACTTCGATCCCTGATTCATAGGGGATTACTTTACTTGTCATTTCCTTGAATGCCTCAACAATGTTGGTAATACTCTGTGAAAATTCAGTTACGACCCGTACCAGGAGATCGGATTCTGAGATTGATACATCAATTCCTTTGATCAGATTACGGACTTTTTCCTGATTTTGGGCAGAAGCTTCTATTTCAGCTTTAACAGAAATAACATCCCTGACCGATGGAGTGATGTTGACAGAACCGTACCTATTGTCGATTTCGAGTGTAACCTCTCTGTTCACCTGAATGGATTTGGAATAACTCTTTTTCTCCGTGAATGACTGGCCCTGTGCTGTGCCAATTAAGAAAAGCAGGATCAAAGGAATCACAGATAGTCTGTGCAGTAATGCTGGTGTTTTGTTCATCTTATATCTTATTTCTTAGCTAACGTTGACTAAACAGATTTATGAGAAATGTACTGCGAAAAATTCACTGTTCAGGTGAATCATAAATAAAGACAGCCATGAGATCCGAAAGCTGCATTATTTTGATCCCGGGGTTGAAAATCTCTTCCTGACAGGTTTTACAAGAAAAACATAGATCAGCATCAGGACACTGATCACGGAGGCTGTTTTCAGCAGGTAATCACCATATCGGATATAAGGTGTAATTCTTGTTTCGGATCTTATTTTACCTGTAAGTACTGCCTTTGTCCACCATTCAGTTTCCTGAATTCTTTTTCCACGGATATCAATAATACATGAAACCCCCGTGTTTGCACACCTGGCGACCATTCTGCGTGTCTCGATTGCTCTCAGTGAAGCATACGTAAGATGCTGACTATAACCATTTGTGTTTTTCCACCAGCCGTCATTGGTGATTATAAACAATGCTTCTGCACCTGCCCTTACATAATCGGCAACATAGTCTCCAAAGACAGATTCATAGCAGATTATCGGGGCAGCAATCTGTCCTGCAGATGAGTGTCTGAAGCACTCTCTGGATTCCTGGACCCCGTAACCCCATTTTGTACCTCCCATATCAGGAAGTATTTTGTCGATGAGGTTTCCAAAACCTGCCGAGAATTGCATTTCAATACCTGGTACAAGCTTTGATTTATGGTAGATATCGGCAGATCTTCCGGTATCAATTCTAAAAGCAGAATTGAAATGATCGTAGTAGGTTCCTGAAGCATCAATTTTTCTTGCAGTGAAGGTGGGTGCCTGTTTTACGCCGGCGTAGCTTCGGAAGCTTACCAGTCCGGCAATTACGTTAATCCCGGGATGTTGGTCTGCAAACTCCCTGATTATATTTATGTATTTATTGTTTTTAGTATCATCCTCATTTACAGGATCATCCACAGTTGTTTCAGGTGTAAGAACCCAGTCAGTTTGGTCCGAGACAGCTTCTCCGGCCATTTTGAGGGCAGTATTAAGCTGATCCTCAAACGGGATAACATATTTTTGTGTATATGGATCTATGTTGGGCTGAACGATTACCACTTCATGTCCAACAGTTGCCGGGTCATTAAGGGTGTAAAACCGGAGCAGGGAAATCGCAGATGGAATAATGATAAACGACCACCAGATTGTCAGGTAAATTCTGAATGTTCTCCTGCCATGTGGGTAATTCGTGATAAGGATGGCCAGAAAAAGGTTTGAGAGCAGGATCCAGAGAGTGCCTCCTCCGACACCGGTTGTCTCATACCATTGGATGAAATGAATATCTTTTGCGAGCCCGTTTCCCAGATTAATCCAGGGAGAAAGATAAATTGAATGCAGGGAGAGATATTCAAATGCCATCCAGAATGTGACAAGAGCGATGGATCCCGCAATATTGCCTGCCCTGATCCTGACAACCTGGGCTAGCCAGAGTACAAACGCCATCAGGAACGACAGTTCTAAAACTACACTGACGGCAGCCGCAATATTTGCTGCCCTTACCCATTCCAGGGTAATGATGTTGAATATTACAAAACCCGGAAGGAGAAATGTGAAGTAAGCATTCGGGCTGAATCGCCGGCGATTGTTGAATATGTGGTTTCCGATCAGAAAGTACGGGACAAAAGCAACAAGCAGAATAAGTCCCGGGAACCAGCTGCTCCAGGCCAGACCGGAAAGAATGCCGCCCGCAAGAGAGAGTGCAACAAGAGTAAACTTATTCATAGATACAAACTTATCCTGTTTTGCAGAAATTTGACATCATAATTCGTCATTTCATCCTATATTTCCAAACACTCATGAAAATCGGCAAAATTTAATTGTTTTTTAATAGTGGATGCTTTATTTTTACTACAGAATCAGGTCGATAGAATAAAATATCCCGGAATGAGACGTTTCATTATTGTTATTATGGCAGCACTTTTTGAATTATCTGCCGGGGCGCAGGTTAAGCAGGAAGTGATTGCAAGTGCCGGCGGATATAACGCTGCATCAGGCATTTCACTCAGCTGGACACTTGGAGAGACGATCATTCCGACCTTCACTTCACCAAATCTTATACTGACACATGGATTTCAGCAGCAGGTTGTGGTTACTGCTGTTGATGAAAACCTGGAGGATCAGGTCAGGATTACTGTTTTCCCCAATCCGGCAAGTGATATTGTGAATATTGAATTCGGGCAACCTGTTGAAGCTGAAGTACAGGTTACGATTCTTAATTCCCTGGGAAATATTGTAAGAACCGAATTCATTGAACCCGCAATGGTTGAGAAGCAGATAAATCTTCAGGATCTGCCTGCCGGAATTTATTACTTTAAGCTTATCAAGGGTAAACTTGGCAACATATATAAAGTTGTAAAACTTTAAAGAAGCTTTTACTGTCCATAAGCAATTTTTCCATTCTTTTCATGGCTGCCCCTGGCTGAAACGTCAGGGGCTTTTGCTTTATAGGTAACGGTTGTTCATAATTATTTAACCGGAAAAATGTTCTAAATTCGGGCATGAACTTAAAACAAAAATATGGACAGACAGCTCTTGTTGCGGGCGCTTCGGAAGGGATCGGTGCAGCATTTGCAACCCGTTTAGCCGCCGAAGGTATGGATCTTGTCCTTATAGCCCGCAGGATTCAACCCTTACAACAACTGGCTGATTTACTGGAAAATAAATACAAAGTAATTGTGCTTTGCATTCCCTGTGACCTGGGAGATACAGATGTATTGCACCAAATACAGGAAACCTTGAAAGAGCGGGAAATAAATTTACTGGTGTACAATGCAGCAGTATCTTTTATTGGTCCGTTCATCGCCAATTCAACCGGAGACCACATCAGGGCAGCTCAGGTAAATATGTTAACACCTTTGAACATGGTTCATTTTTTCGGAGAAAAGATGCTCACAAAGGGAAAAGGTGCAATAATTCTTATGGCTTCCCTGGCGGGATTTCAGGGCAGCGGATATATATCCGTTTATGCTGCAACTAAAGCTTTCAACAGGGTGCTGGCCGAAAGCCTCTGGTATGAATGGAAAAACAAAGGTGTTGATGTAATCGGCTGTACCGCCGGGGCGACGGCAACACTCAATTACATGAATACCAATCCTGAAAAAACAGGATTCCTTACCCCAAAAGTATTGGCTCCGGCAAGGGTGGTAAATGAGTGTTTCGGGAAGCTGGGTAAACAGCCTTCCTTCATCACAGGAAGAGGAAACAGGCTTGCTTCGTTTATTATGCAGAGGTTACTGCCCCGGAAATTGGCTGTAAACATAATGGGAGATAACATAAGGAAAATGTACAGACTCTAGATTCTGATTTTCTCCCTGATGATTTAAGTTTTAGTAAATGTAAGGGATGATCCGGTACGGAACTTTTTTAACATAAGTTTTCCAGAGGTCACCATATTTAATAGCACATCGCTTATCATCATCTCTCTGGCGCGGGAAAAGAAGAACAACATAGTAAAATGGATATAGCCATGGCCAGATCAGCATCGGATACCCTGTACAGAGAATGATACCCATTGCCTGTAAAATTTCACCTGAATAGTTTATATGTCTGCTGATACCCCAGAAGCCGTTGATCAATAAGCTTTTTCTCCCGTCCGAAATCGTTTCAGCCTTGATCCCCAGAAAAGCTTTTCCGGGATATTTTTTAAAATAATACTTCTGCATATTGGCACCACGCGCTAAAATCCAACCGGTAAGAAAGATAAGAACATAAATAACCAGTAACCAGCCGGGAACCTGAGGAGCTGGCAAATCCACTGTTGCCCATAAAGAGATTGAATAGAAATAGGGATAAAATACAATGCACCCCCAGCCCAGCTTGAATCCGACTCTTTCTGCAAACAGGTCATAAGTATAAAGATGAACTTCTTCAAAGATCAGATAATCAATGACGAACCATGTCAGCAATGCAGCAGACAGAAGAACTCCGGCTGACGACTGATCTCCAAAAGTTAACAAGTGATGAGCAGTAAAGCTCAGCACATTAAGTTCCAGCATAATGGCACCTGCCAGATAGAGCCACATCTTTGCATCAACCCTTCCGCCCCAAAGCTGAAGGTTCTCCTTTCTCCCCAGGAAGAGATCCGTCAAAAAAAACTTTCTGACACCGGGAAAAGGAAATACAACTGCCAGTGAAAATATCAATCCAAACATAAAGGCTCCTGCCAGTCCATACCACCGGTAAGCGTATAAATAATCAAAAGGAATTAAATTAAAATAACCCGGCAGGAACCAGATAATTACTACAACTGTAAATACAGATATACCATTAAGATGATATCTCATTTTTTCGGCGGAATCAGGTCTGGTTATGTAACCTGTTACCCACCTGCCAGGTAATAATGCATTTAAAATGAAAATCAATACAAAGATCAAAACAGGAGCAAAGAAACCCAATACTTTTTCCATAGTACAAATTAAATGACTTAAAATTAAAAATGACTATCGGCAATCATGAATAATAAATTGCAAATTGCTTGAAAATCAATAGGTTTTTATGCATGATTGCCGATACTCATAAAACTAAAATTATAACCATTATTTTTGTCATCAAAATCATGGTTTCAAACCTGTAATAATGTTAATTAAAGTTAATTAACTTTCTTTATAAATTGTTGAAATCCAATTTTATTATCTTGCGCACTGTCAGATTGCTGAACGTATGAAGATAATTTTATCTGCCTCCTTCCTGACTTTATTGATGTTATCCGGCTGTGGCAACAGTGATGAAAAGCTCATGCGCAGGGCAGAAAAAATCCATAATGAATTTCTTACCGTTGATACACATTGTGACACCCCGATGAGGTTTGAGGATTCGGATTTCGATCTGGGCAAGAGATATGATGATGGGTGTGTCGATTTTCCGCGAATGGTTGAAGGAGGTCTTGATGCCGAGTTTTTCGCAGTGTTCATCGGCCAGGGTCCGAGAAATGATTCAGCTTACAACAGTGTCCACAAAGAGGCTCTTGAGATTTTCGATTCGATAAAGGAAAATATAACTAAGAATTCATCGGTTGCCGAACTGGCCTTTTCACCCGGAGATGCATACAGGCTGAAAAAGAAAAAAAAGATCGCAGCATTCATTGGGCTTGAGAACGGCTATCCTCTGGGTCTGAGCATTGACAGGATTAAAGAATACTATGACCTTGGAGCACGGTATATAACCCTTTGTCATACAAGCAACAATGATATCTGCGATTCTTCCACCGATCCCAGAGGTCCTGAACATGACGGGCTATCTGAATTTGGCATAGAAGTGGTAAAGGAGATTAACCGGTTGGGACTTATGGTAGATGTATCCCATATTTCAGATGAGGCATTTTTTGATGTTATAAATTCATCAAAAGCGCCGGTAATTGCTTCTCATTCATCCTCAAGGGCATTATGCTCAAGCCCCAGGAATCTGTCGGATGACATGCTTCTCTCGCTCAGGGCAAATGGAGGAGTAATCCAGATTTGTATCCTTAGCGGCTATATTAAAACACCGGAACCAAATCCTGAACTGGATGCAAAGATGGTGGAACTCTCTGCCAGATATGGGAACCTGAGGGAACTCTCCGATGAGCAGCGACAATCATTCCGCAGCGAAAGAAGGGAGATCATTAATAATTACAGAAAGCTTGCCACTGTTGCTGATGTTGTCGATCATATCGATCATGTGGTACAGGTAATCGGGATTGATCACGTTGGTATCGGAACCGACTTTGACGGTGGTGGCGGAGTTGACGGCTGCAGGTCAGTTGCCGAAATGAAGAATATAACAAAAGAACTGGTAAGCCGGGGCTATTCAAAGAGTGATATCGGCAAGATCTGGGGCGGGAACATCATGAGGGTCTTTCGCGAAGTGGAAAAGATTGCCGGAAAATAATCCCGGCGTACTACATTCAGCATCCGGCACAAATTACCAGTATCCAGGATCCAGTATCCGGTACCCTTAGTTTTTAACCCTTGAAAATCTTAACATCTTTATAATCCAGTCGGGCAATGGTTTTGATCCACGTTTACTGAGATCGAGATACCATCCCAATTTTTTCAGGACCGGCAGTTTGTGAGTTTCCACGAATTCGACGAGGGTACCATCGGGATCCTCAATGTATGAGAAGTGGCCTGCCGCTTCACCCATGTCAAAACTATTCCCTGCCTGGCTCTGTTTGCTGTCAACCGTGAACGGGAAGCCCAGTTTTAAACAGCGTGATTTCAATTCATCCATTCCCCTGATATCAAAACAGAGATGTATGAATCCGGGATCGCCCCAGAACCGGCCTTCATAAATTTTCTTACCCGGATTGCCGGCTGCACAGATCAGCTCGATCATGCTCCGGCCAAGAACCCTGCTGAATGGTCCGGTGAATGGCTCACTTGTTTTAAGAAGTACTCTTCTGAATTTATTTTTTCCACCCGGCAGGTCCGAAAGATCAGTAAAAATACCTGTTTCATCATACACAACTTCATCATAACCAAGGATATCTGAATAGAGCACCCTTGCTTTTTCAATATTCGAAACACCAATCAGTGCACCATATGCTCCGCCAGTCGGTTTATTTTCATTCATAAACCAATCCTTTGCTTCTACCATCTGGAAAATGTTGCCATAGGGATCTTTCAGGAAAAAACTTTTACCACCCGCCGGACCAACGGCAGGTTCATTTATAAGCATGGCTTTCTTTTCCTGAAAGAAGGAATACGCAGCACTTATATCCTTCACTTTGATTTTACAGCTGAGAATTCCAAGATCACCGGTTTGTATTTCTTCTTTCCTCACAACCGGCACCCTTCCCTTGTACTGCCACACTTCAAATCCTCCTCCGCCCTGCAGGTTCATCGCAAGCACCGCATGCCTGCTTCTTGGTTCATTTCCGGTATAGGGAAGCATCAGCTTAGCTTCCGCCTCTTCCTCAAAGATCCTGCAATCCATTCCAAACATGTCGATGTACCACTTCCAGGCTTCCCCGAGACTCGATACACCAATCCCTATCTGCTGGATCCCGCATATTAAGTATTCCTTCATAGCTAATTGTTTTGATTTATTCTGACTTAATTTTATTTGCAATCCTGAAAAAAAGCCACGGCCAGATCCTTCTGATATACAACATGGTCAGTTCACTGCTGCCAACAAGGATCTCCCTTTTGTTCCGTCTTACCCCCCTGAGAATGATCTTTGCGGCTTTTTCCGGGCTGATGCCTCTTGCTTGTCCCTGATCCATTTTTCCATGTTCCTTCCCTTCCCTGTCAAGGGCATGCAGTGAGATGCCGGTTCGGACCCTTCCGGGAATCAGAACAGAAACCCTGATGTTGTTTTTCTTATTTTCGAGATAGAGTGTTTCAAAGAAACCGTGCAATGCCTGCTTTGAAGCGGAATAGGCTGACCGCAGAGGAAATCCGAATCTTCCTGAAATACTGCTTGTTGCGATAATATATCCCGATTTCTTGCTGATCATATAGGGCAGAACTGCTTTTGTAAGCGCTATGGTTCCGAAATAGTTGATCTCAAATATTTTCCTGTCAAGCCATAATGGTGTTTCTACAATTGCGGATCTCTGGCTTATCCCTCCTATGTTAAAGAGGAAATCTAATCCGTCGCGCGTTTTCAGATGATGCCCGACCAGTTCATCGATACCTGATGTGTCTTCC
>Ga0105095_10000095_pt1 | contig 33228 bp, 27 predicted proteins | sample PPLLak2March2015_2_FD_79180 | JGI IMG/M metagenome (GOLD analysis project Ga0105095, IMG submission 79180) | Freshwater sediment microbial communities from Prairie Pothole Lake near Jamestown, North Dakota, USA - PPLs Lake P8 Core (3) Depth... | ecosystem: Environmental > Aquatic > Freshwater >...
ATACCGGCGCTGATGGTAAACCTGCGCCATTTTCTGTTGATAATATTCCCCTTAACCCAAAATACTGGCTTCCGGATTCAATTAAGGATCTCAACAAGGGCGATTTTGCCATGATCATGGGTTATCCCGGCAGAACCCAGCGATATGCAACCTCTTATGAAGTCGATGAACTGCTGAAGATCACCCACCCTAACAGGATAAAGATCAGGGGCACCAGGCAGGAGATACTTATGGCGGATATGCAGGCAGATCAGAAGGTGAACATCCAGTATGCTTCGAAATATTCAGGATCGTCAAATTACTGGAAGTATTCAATCGGTCAGAAAGCAGGACTTGAGCGCCTTTATGTGAAGGCAAAAAAAGAGCAGACCGAAAAGCAGTTCAATACCTGGGTGAATGCAGATCCCGGCAGGAAGGCGAAATATGGTGAAGCTCTCAACATGATACGCACAGCAGTTGAAGGAAGAGCAGAATATGCAAATGCTCAGCAATACTTAGGCGAATGTTTTATTCAGGGCTGCGAGATCCTGGCATTGAGCTCGGTATCAACAGCTCTGGGCAATGCCCTTAAATCGGGTGAGAACCAGCAGATTATTGACCTTACAAACAGACTGCAGAACAATCTCGGATCATTTTACAAGGACTATAATCCGCCTACCGACCGGAAGGCAATGAAAGCCATGTTAAAGCTTTACAGGAATGATGTGCCTGAAAAGTTCCATCCCGATTTCTATACTAAGGTCGTTGACAGGAAATTCAAGGGAGACATCGATAAATTTGTTGATAACATTTTCGAAAAATCGGTGTTCTCCAGTGAAGAAAGAGTAAATGCCTTCCTTAGTAAGCCTGTTCTGAAAGCAATCGAGAGTGATCCGGTTTATCTGACGGCAACCTCGATAAATAAAGTCAGCAGCGAGATCTCCAAAGAACTCAGCCAGTTTGACGGTAACCTTACAGCGGGACGCAGGCTCTGGATTGCAGCATTGATGGAGATGACCCCTGAAAAAACGCTCTATCCCGATGCAAACTCTACCATGCGTCTTTCATACGCAACCGTTCAGGATTATGATCCGAGGGATGGTGTCACATATAAATACTATACTACGCTTCAGGGTGTTATCGATAAATACAAACCCGGTGATTATGAATTTGATCTTCCGCAGCGGCTTATTGACCTGAACAACAGGAAAGAATTCGGCCGGTATGCTTCTCCGGAGGGTTATATGCCTGTTTGTTTCCTGACAACCAATGATATCACCGGCGGTAACTCGGGAAGTCCGGTAATGAATGCAAACGGTGAACTAATCGGACTCGCATTCGACGGCAACTGGGAAGCAATGAGCGGTGATGTGGCATTTGAACCGGAACTTCAGAGAACAATAGCAGTCGACATCAGGTATGTACTCTGGATCATGGATGTGTATGCAGGTGCCGGACATCTGGTTGATGAAATGACTATCAGGGAATAAACTTCTGTAAATGAACCTCAATTCCATCGAGATCCTGGCTGCCTTTATGGTCCTTTTTGCCATAATCGACATACCGGGTTCAATACCGATCATCATCGGTATCAAGGCTAAAACGGGTAATGTGCATCCTGCAAAAGTAACCATTGTATCCTTTCTTATTCTTCTTGCATTCCTGATTATCGGGAGTCCTTTGCTCGGGATCTTCGGGATTGACGTCTCCTCTTTTGCAATTGCAGGTTCATTTATCATCTTCCTTATCGCCATCGAAATGGTACTCGGTATCGAGCTCTTCAAACAGGATTCACAGGGAAGCGGATCTGTGTTCCCGATCGCTTTCCCGTTAATTGCGGGAGCGGGTTCTATAACCACGATCCTTTCGCTGAAGGCGGAATATCATACAATTAATATTTTCATAGCTCTTTTAATGAATATGGTAGTGATCTATCTTGTTTTAAGGTTAACTACAAAGTTTGAAAGGATCCTGGGGAAAGGCGGGTTGCAGATATTGAAAAAAGTTTTTGGAGTGATCCTGCTTTCAATTGCTATAAAATTATTCCTTACAAATACCGGTATTACGTTGCTTAATGGCAAATGAGATCACAATTTATTCCGACGGGGCTTCAAGCGGCAATCCCGGACCGGGAGGCTATGGGGTTGTCCTTATCTCGGGACGGCACAGGCTCGAGAAATCGCAAGGGTTCAGGCTGACCACAAATAACAGGATGGAACTGCTGGCAGTGATCACCGGTCTGGAATCATTGAAAATTCCCGGAAGCAGGGTGGTGATCTTTACCGATTCAAGATATGTTGTGGATTCAGTCGAAAAGGGCTGGGTCTTCCAGTGGGAGAAAAAAGCTTTTAAAAAGAAGAAAAATCAGGATCTGTGGAAAAGGTTCCTGAGAGTTTACAGGAACCACATCGTACGGTTTGTCTGGGTAAAAGGCCATGCAAATATCCCTGAAAATGAACTGTGCGACCGGCTTGCGGTTGAAGCTTACAGGAACGGCAATCTGTCGGAAGATCAGGGGTACAGTCCTGAAGAAGATACCGATGAATTATTTGGCGAAAACGGATTATGAGAGGACAAAAAGAACTTTACGATCAGCTCGAAAGGCTCGATATCAGCTTTGAATACCACGAGCATCCGCCTCTGGCTACGATCGGGGATGCAAAGATCCACTGGAAAGACTATAATTCAGGAAGATGCAAGAATATCTTTTTTAGAAATCATAAGGGCGACCGGCATTACCTGGTCATTCTCGAACATCTGAGACAGCTCAATATACATGACCTCGAAAAGCGTCTCAGGCAGGGCAAGCTGACCTTTGCATCGGACCAGCGCCTGATGAAGTACCTGGGTGTGGAGCCCGGCTCGGTTTCTCCCTTCGGACTCATAAATGACCATGAAAACCACGTTCACCTTTTCATAGATGAAAAACTCAATGAATTTGAACGCCTGGCATTCCATCCGAATGTCAATACAGCCTCAATAGTGATCTCAAAAACCGATTTCCTCAGGTTCCTCAGTCATACAGGAAACTCGTATGAGTTTATCAGACTGTATGATTAAGAAATTCAATTAAATATCTTTCCCCTACTTTTAAAGCTATTCTTTCATCACAAATCATTAATGGTTCCATATAGTTTCTGAACCCTATCCCCGACCCTTCTACTTAAAGGTTCTACCCTTTATACACATCTTTTGTTTTGAGGGAAACAAAGATCATTAGTGTTACAAAAGATAACAATTAAACCTGCAGTAAGTTGGGAGTAAGTTCCATTACAGCTTAATATGCGCTGCCTTTAAACTCGTCTCCGGAGGCTTATGTTAAATGCCAGCCTTGAAGGCTGGAAGTCCAATATCCATGGTTACATCCATGGCAAACGGTTAGATAAGTATGTCAACACCGGAGGTGTTGAAGAAATGGCTTCAACCCCTTCCGGGGTTGACTTTCTGAGAGCTGCCTCTACCCCGGATGTTACCGGGGACATTGGACTTTAAAGCCTCCGGCTTTAGAACAAAAATATTTAAAGCTCTATTAATAAATTATATACCAGTATGTTAAGAAGATGTGTACAGGGATTAGTTAGCCTTAAGGGGAGGGTTTGGGAGGGGTTCAGGAGGTCGCGTGGTGAGATGCAATCGGCTATGCCGTCAGCGCGGCATAGGGTCCGCAAGCCAATAAACGGTCTGTAAAAGAAACATCAACTTTTTAAACAATGTTGTTTGCATCTTTTTATAGACCATCTTTTAACTGTCTGTCATCCTGCAACATGCAACCTGCCACCTGCAACTTCCAACCTGCAACATGCAACCTGCAACCTGCAACTTTCATCCGGAACTGTTTACTTAAAATAATTCTAAATAATCAATCTGGCTGCAACAAATATTTGAAATGATCGTCATTACTCGAAACCAATTCAAAGGGAACCTTACATGAAAAGAATTTTATTTTCCATTTTTATTTTATTGATTTTTATCACAGGTGTCAATGGACAGTCACCTGAAAAAAAACAATACAAAGCCACCAAGCTTACGGTGGTACCCGTAATAAACGGTGTCCTTGATGACGAAAGCTGGAAAGAGGGGACCTGGATAGATGATTTTACGCAAAATGAACCCTACAACGGCGCCAGGGCATCGCAGAGGACCGAGTTCAAGATCCTGTTCGATGACAATAATCTTTATGCGGCTTTCAAGGTTTATGACACCAGTCCCGACAGCATCGTTAACCGGCTTACGAGGCGCGATAATATTGACGGTGACGTTGTCGGGATTATTCTCGACAGCTTCCACGATCTGCGTACAGGTTTTTTGTTCGGTGTCAGTTCAAGCGGAGTAAAACTTGACCAGATGTTCATTAACGACGGTGAAAAGGAGGATCCGTCGTGGGACCCTAACTGGTGGGTCAAAACCTCCGCCAATGGTGAAGGGTGGGTTGCTGAAATGAAGATCCCCTTCAGCCAGGTGAGATTTGAAAAGAATTCAGGTGATATATGGGGCCTTCAGGTTGCAAGGATCCTTTACAGAAAGAACGAAACAAGCTTCTGGCAGCATGTTCCGAAAGAGGCACCCGGATTCGTTCATCATTTCGGAGAATTGTCAGGACTTGAAGAGATAAAACCCCGCAAGATCTTCGATGTCACCCCCTATTCAGTCGGGAAAGCGGAAACATTCAAGGCCGACGCGGTAAACCCGTTCCTTTCGAAAGGCAGCAAGCTGGGGTTGAATGCAGGCATTGATGCAAAGATCGGAGTCACAAACAACATGACGATGGACCTTACCATCAACCCTGATTTCGGGCAGGTCGAGGCTGACCCGTCAGAAGTGAACCTTTCGGCCTATGAAACCTTTTTCAGTGAAAAAAGACCATTCTTTATTGAAGGAAACAATATAACAAACTTCAATATAGGCATAGGCGACGGGGATGTGGGGAACGATAACCTCTTCTATTCACGACGGATCGGACGAAGGCCGCAGGGAAATCCAACCCTTCAGGACGGATGGCACAGCGATATTCCAAAATATACTAATATACTTGGTGCAGCCAAGCTGACAGGAAAGACACAGAACGGCCTTTCGGTGGGGTTCGTTGAAGCAGTGACCGCAGAAGAAAAGGCTGAGGTTGATAAGGAAGGTGAACGGTCGTTTGAAACGGTTGAGCCTTTGACCAATTATTTTATCGGAAGGGTACAAAAGGATTTCAATGAGGGGAAAACAATAGTAGGAGGAATTCTCACCAGCACAAACAGGAACGTCGACAGCAATCTCGGGAGCTTTATGCACAAGTCAGCCTATTCGGGAGGAATAGATTTCGCACAATACTTCAAAGACAAGAACTGGATGGTCAGTCTGAATGCAGCTTTCAGCCAGGTAAACGGAACTACGGAGGCTATTGCGAAAACTCAGCAGTCGTCGGCACGCTATTTCCAGCGCCCCGACAAGGATTATGCTGTTTTTAATCCGGAAAGCACATCTCTCTCGGGTACCGGAGGAAAACTAATGGTGTCAAAGAATAACGGCCACCTGAACCTGATGGGCGTAGTCATCTGGAAATCACCCGGCTTTGAACTCAACGACCTCGGATACATCAGGGAAGCTGACCAGATCTTTTCAGTCCTGTGGGCAGGCTATAACCAGTGGGAACCGAAAGGAATTTACAGGAGGTTCAATCTTAATGGCGACGTAGTATCAGTGTTTAATTTTGGCGGAGAAAATGTGCTAAATATTCTTGAAGGAAATGCGAGCATGACCCTGAAAAACTACTGGTCTGCCTGGACCGGCGGCAATATCCAGGGAAATGCCCTTGATGCAGCTATACTCCGTGGCGGACCAATGATGAAAAGGCCGGGGACCTGGCATTGGCGTGCAGGATTCTCAACTGACTACCGCAAGAAGCTTACCTTCGAGTTTTTTACAAATTTTGGCGGTGGATTTGAAAATCAGTCGGAAAGTAATTATCTAAGTATTTCAGCATCATATAAGCCTACTGACTATCTCACTGTGTCCCTCGGCCCTGGATTTGGCAGGTCATTCAGTGAGCTTCAGTATGTTACTTTCCTGAAAAACAACGACAATGACAGGTATGTATTTGCCAGCATTGACCAGAAAACCATCAGCGCCTCTTTAAGGGTAAATCTTAATTTAAGCCCTGATCTTACGATCCAGTACTGGGGACAGCCATTCATTGCCAGCGGCAATTACCACGACCATAAATACATCCTTGATCCGATGGCCGAAAGTTACAGTGAACGTTTTCACACCTATACGGATGATCAGATCAATAACGGAGGCGATTACAAGGTCGACGAGGATCTTGACGGAGTGGTCGATTATCATATTGACAACAGTGATTTTAATGTCAGGGAGTTCCTTTCAAACCTTGTGATAAGATGGGAGTATAATCCCGGATCGACAGTTTACCTTGTCTGGAGCCAGACCAGGAACGGGTATGATAATTCGGGTGAACTTAATTACCTTGACAATATGAGGTCAATGTTCAACCGTGAACAGAACAATGAACTCAATAATGTTTTCCTTTTGAAGTTTAGTTACAGGTTTGGTTTAAAATAGATTTTGTGATCTTGAAAAAGGCTGCCAGAATTGGCAGCCTTTTTAGTTAATCCTGTTAAATACGAACCGGGATAACTTGTCTTTTTCAATACACGGGTTTTTTCCATTCCTCGAACGGTTCATACTTGCTCAGGGATGCCCAAAGAATGCCGCGTTTTTGTATTTCAAGGGCCTGTGCGACCTTGTAGTCGTCAGCCACATGGCCGAGTGAGGAATAGAAGACCCTTCCCCTGCCGTAGTATTTTTTCCACGCAACCGGAATGACAGCCCTATCGATCCAATCGGCCGATTTACCTGTGAATCTGGTGGTAGCCAGTACTTTTACATTAGGGTCAACATGCATATAATACTGCTCCGAATGCATGTCAAAATCGGTCAATCCTTTTGTAACCGGATCGTTATGATCAGTAATATTTACCCTGTAATCTATCACTCCGCCCGGATGAGCAACCCATTGTCCCCCCACCATAAACTGGTATTCGGTATTATTCCTGAATGAATCGCCTAGTCCGCCGTGCCATCCGGCAATACCTGTTCCGCTTTTTACTGCTTCAAGCAGTGCTTTTTCCTGATTACTTTCAATCTGCCCCATTGTCCATGTCTGCACTATCAGATCGAAATCCTTCTTCAAATCGTATTTCACGTAAGCATCCAGCGTATCCGCTACTGTTACCAGGGCGCCTTCGGTTTTCATCCATGGAACAAATATATCGCGGCATTTATCGGGTTCATGCCCCATCCAGCCTCCCCAGACAAACAGAACTTTTTTTCCGTTCAGAGCCGGGGCGGAAGCCGCATAAATTGTCTGTGAATAGAGTGAGGGAGCCACAATGGCTGCAGAAGCAGCAGCGGCTGCTTTTGAAAGAAATGAGCGTCGGTTTATCATGGTTTATCGATTTCAGGCTAAGATAATAATTTTTTAAATTGAAAATAGCAGCAACCGGTTAGCATATCCTTTGAGAAAATCATAAGAATGATCATATTTGGAATATAAATAAATAAGTATAAACCTGCATCAAAAAGCGAGGTTGTACGTCTTTATTAAGATAATTAACCCAGGGGCAGCCTTAAAGTGAAAAAAGTATTACTTGCTACAGTTGCAGCAGCCTTATTGTTTACGGGGATTTCAGGACAGGACCCCGTAAAAAAGAAGTATAATGCTGTCGGCATCGTTACTGCACCGGTCATCAATGGCATTCTTGACGATGAGGTCTGGAACGGGGGAGAATGGACCGATGAATTTACACAGTTTGAGCCATATAACGGAAGGGAATCATCGCAGAGAACAGAGTTCAAGATACTGTTCGATGAAAACAACCTCTATATTGGCATCAAGGCCTTCGATACCAACCCCGACAGTATTGTTAAGCGCCTGACAAGGCGCGACAACACCGATGGCGATATGGTTGCTGTTATCTTTGACAGTTTCCATGACCTGCGAACGGGATTCATGTTCGGCGTGAGCGCCGGAGGCGTAAAGCTCGACGAAATGATGACCAATGACGGGCAGAATAGTGATAATTCATGGGATCCGAACTGGTGGGTAAAAACATCCCTCAACAGTGATGGATGGATCGCTGAAATGAAAATACCCTTCAGCCAGCTGAGGTTTAAGGAGAATTCAGGGGATGTTTGGGGACTCGAAGTTGTCAGGGAGCTATACAGGAAGGATGAAACATCTGTCTGGCAGCCAATTGCTCAGGATGCTCCGGGGATTATTCATTTGCTCGGGGAAATGACAGGCCTTGAAAAGGTAAAGCCAAGGAAGATCCTTGATATAACTCCCTATGGCCTTGCAAAAGTGGAGAGATACAAAATGGAAGAGGGAAATCCGTTTGCAACAGGTAAAGGGTCAGATATCAACGCCGGGCTTGATGCAAAAATCGGGATAACAAATAATCTTACTGTCGATCTTACAGTCAATCCCGATTTCGGACAGGTGGAAGCTGACCCGTCAGTTGTTAACCTTTCTGCATTTGAAACCTTTTTTGAAGAAAAAAGACCATTCTTTATCGAAGGTAACAATATAACGAATTTTGGTATCGGCATCGGGGACGGAGGAATAGGCAACGACAACCTGTTTTATTCCAGGAGGATAGGACGACGCCCTCAGGGAGAGGCGGTTACTGACGGAGGATATGCCGATATGCCTGTCAACGCTTCCATTATATCAGCAGCAAAGCTTACGGGAAAAACGCAGAACGGGCTTTCGATAGGGATACTCGAAGCAGTTACAGCGGAAGAAAAAGCGGAGATAGACATTAATGGCACAAGATCGTTTCAGACAGTGGAACCCCTTACAAATTATTTTATCGGAAGGATACAGAGGGATATCAATTCGGGAAACACACTTATCGGAGGAATGGTCACTGCGGTCAACAGGAATATGAAAGAGATTCCCCTGACCGGGGATGAATCGGGGAACCTTATTAACAGGCTGCCGGGAACAGCCTATACAGGCGGAATCGATTTTTCGCAGTTTTTCAAGGATAAGACATATATGTTCAACGTGAATGCTGCCTTCAGCCAGATAGGCGGGACAGAACTCGCAATATTGAGGGCCCAGCGTTCTTCAGCAAGGTATTTCCAGAGACCGGGCAGCCATATATCCCTTGATCCCTCAAGAACCTCACTTTCGGGAAGCGGCGGAAGAATTCAATTCCTGAAGGCAGGGAAGGGACGTTTCCAGTATCTTGTCGCTCTTCTCTGGAAGACTCCCGGATTCGAGATCAACGACCTGGGATACCAGAGGGAGGCTGACCAGCTTCTTGAGGTTTTCTGGGTAGGCTACAGGCTCTATGAGCCCAAATCGTTCTACAGGTCGGTATACCTGAACTTTAACCAATATACAGCCTGGAACTTTGCCGGTAATCACCTTATGGATGGCGGAAATATTAACGGAAGCGTCAATCTTAAAAATTACTGGCAGGCAGGAGGCGGGGCTGAGCTGAACTTAAACCAGGTCAGCAATACAATGCTTCGCGGCGGCCCGCTGATGAAACTGCCCGGATCATTTGCCTCATGGGCGTACATGAATACCGATAACCGTAAAAAACTGATGCTGAGCCTTAACGCCAACTATAGCGCCATGTTCCAGGACGGCTCCCGGAATATCAGCCTCAGTCCGGGTATTACATACAAACCGACTAACACACTTAACGTTTCTGTCAGTCCATCCTTCAGCAAATCATTCGATGAATTGCAGTATGTCAGCCAGCAAAGTTTCGGTTCGGCTGACAGGTACCTGTTTGCCTCAATCGATCAAAGGACGGTCAGTATGTCGTTCAGGCTCAACTTCAATTTCACGCCCGACCTGACACTGCAGTACTGGGGACAACCTTTTATTGCCTCCGGAAAATATGATGACTTCAAGTATGTAACAAATTCTATGGCTTCTGAATATCACGACAGGTTTGCTCTTTACACTCCCGACCAGATCAGCCTTGTCGGCGACGAGTACTACAGCATTGACGAAAACTCGGATGATATTGAGGATTATACTTTTGACAAGCCCGATTTCAACGTCCGGGAGTTTCTATCAAACCTTGTCATACGATGGGAATACAACCCGGGATCATCTGTATACCTCGTCTGGAACCAGAACCGGAATGGCTACAACCCTTCGGGAACAATGGACTATTTTAATGACATGGGAGATCTCTTCAGGTACCGTCCGCATAATATCTTCCTTGTCAAGTTCAGTTACAGGTTCGGTTTAAAATAATTTTGAGCAATTCCGGGTCAGGCTGTCCGGTGTGGCAGCCTTTTAAAACTTTAATCTGAATTCTTTTCTCTTTCTTTGCAGTGACTGAAACGTTGAAATTTTAGATTATGCAAAGTATGAAATACTGTTCTCTCTTTTTGATCTTCATGATCCCTTCAACTCTTATCGCACAGGATAAACCTGCGTACAGGATCTTCACCGGCGAAGGAAAAAAGGCCGGTTACAGTGACATGCTGAAAAATGCAGCCAGGGCAGATATTGTTTTTTTCGGCGAGCTGCATGATAATCCCATTTCTCACTGGCTTGAACTTGAGATCACCAGGGATCTTTTTGCTGAAAAGGGAAAAGATCTTGTTCTGGCAGCAGAGATGTTCGAAACAGACAACCAGATCCTTATTGATGAATATTTCGGAGGGATCATAAAAGAATCATCCTTTGAAAGTGAAGCGCGGCTATGGACAAATTATAAGACTGACTATAAACCGCTGCTGAATTTTGCCAGAGAAAATAAGCTTCAATTCGTTGCCTCCAATATACCAAGGCGGTACGCCTCTGCAGTTGCATCCGGCGGATTTGAAGCATTGCAAAACCTTCCGGCAGAAGCCCTGGCTTATATTGCTCCCCTGCCTGTTGACTATGATCCTGAACTTCCCTGCTATAAGGATATGCTTTCGATGGGAGGGGAAATCGGCGGACAGATGGCTAAGAATGTAAATGAAAACCTTCCCAAGGCACAGGCAATAAAGGATGCGACGATGGCCAGTCTGATAGTAAAGTACCATCAGCCGGCAAAGACGGTCATCCATTTCAATGGAAGCTACCACTCCGACAGGTACATGGGTATCATATGGTATCTTAATAAGTACAACCCCGGGCTAAAAATTGTGACCATATCCACAATCCTTCAGGAAAATATTGATAAAATGCAGGAAAATGGCATTGGGCAGGCTGATTTTGTAATTGTTGTACCTGAGTCAATGACAAGAACTTACAAGAGTGCAGGAAAGTAAGACAATGGAATGATGGAATTGCGTAGCAGCACTGTTAAAAGCTACTATAATATTTCATCCATAAAACACCTGATTGGCACTCTTTTTGAGCGTAATCAGTTAATAGTCTCTAATTTGAAATAGTTGGCAATTCGGTTGTCCTGTGTTTGTTGAACAACTAATAACTATTGAAATGAAGAGCAATTCTGAAAAGGTGCCCGGATTTGATGAGATCATTTTCGAGAACCGCAACAAAAGTTACGGAGCTTACAAACTTCGTAAGGGTTATAAATTCATAACCAGCCTTTCAATCCTTGGAGGAGTCTTCCTCTGTTCTGCCACACTGATCCTGGTTTCGGCATTTACACCTCGCCAGGCCATCGCAAAAAGCGATCCGATTATAACCGTGGTTGTCAAACCCGACAATCTGATCGACCCTAACAAGATTGCTCCGCCGGTTGCTCAGAAACCGGTCCCGGTTGCACCGCAAAATCAATATATCGTACCTGATATTGTTGATGAGCCTGAGGATATTAACATCGTAATGATGCCTGCAGACTTTGCGCTCATCAGAGTTATAGATGGTCCGGTGACTGATCTGACCGACTCGGCGATTTTTGTTCCCATAACAAACGAACCGGCAGAACGTGAACCATTTACTTTTGTTCAGGAGCCGCCAATATTCCCCGGGGGAGTTCAGGCGCTTCTGAAATTTATTTCCACCAATATCAAATATCCAGCCGAGGCGATTGAGAATAATATACAGGGCAGGGTCTTCGTAAAATTTGCAGTCTGGTCTGATGGCTCGGTTAAGAGGATTGAGATAATGCGTGGCGTGCATCCCCTGCTTGACAAAGAGGCTGAAAGAGTGATATCGTCTTTGCCTTTATGGCGGCCCGGAAAGCAGAACGGAGAACCTGTTCCGGTGTGGTTTTCAGTGCCTGTTGACTTTCAATTGGTATTTAATTGACAGATACCTGATTACTTTAGGAACGGCTTGGGGAATCCTGCAGATCCCCTGTTTTAACGACCCCTATACCCGGACGGTCAGGCAGAGTGACTTTCCCTTCCACAATCTTCAATCCATCAAAGGGATCGTTACTTATCAGCAGGTTGCCGTCAAGATCGCACCAGTCGGCAAGAGGTGATAACTGGGCTGCAGCCGTGACAGCGCATGATGTCTCAGTCATACATCCTATCATTACTTTAAGATTCAGTGCTTTAGCCACATTTATCATCTTAAGGGCAGCGCTCAGCCCGCCGCATTTCATCAGTTTAATATTTACTCCTGAATACACATCTTTCTGATCAATAATATCACCGGCATTCTGTATCGCCTCATCGCCTATAATGGGCAGGGGACTGTTTTGCGTCAGCCAGGCAATATCATTCTTCCGTTCTTTCGGCATGGGCTGCTCGAGGAATATCACTCCCTTTTCCTTCAGCCATTTTGCCATTTCCAGCGCATGATCACGCTCAGTCCATCCCTGGTTGACATCGACGCATAACGGCTTATCCGTCAGGGATCTGATCACCTCGATCATTTCCCTGTCGTTATCCCTTCCAAGCTTGACTTTCAGTACCTTGTAAGGTCCGGCTTCGGCAACCTTCTGCTTTATTACATCCGGCGCATCAAGGCCTATCGTAAAGCTTGTCATTGGCGTATCATCCCTGTTAAGCCCATAAAGCCTGTACCAGGGCTGCCCGAAGAGCTTTCCTGCCAGATCGTGCAATGCAATGTCGACAGACGCCCTGGCAGCATAGTTGCCCGGGGAAACGCTGCCGACATACTGCATTATATCTTCAATAATGAGGGGATCGGTGAATTGTGAAAGATCCAGCAATGATAGAAATCTCCCGACTGATTCCTGGCTCTCCCCGAGATACGGCGGCATCGAAGCTTCGCCATATCCAGTTACGCCGTCATATTCAATTTCGGTAAGCATTACGGGGGTCGTGGTCCTGGAACTTGTGGCCAGGGTAAATGTATGCCTGAGCTGAAGTGTATAAGGAGTAAACCTTAGTACCAGTCCGCCCCTGATGCTTTTTTTACCTGTCCTTCCGGAACACGACAATAATGAATTCCCGGGCAGGAGATTCAAAAAAGCCCCTCCGGCCAGAAGGCTGCCGTACTTTAAAAATTCCCTTTTATTCATGGCTATACTTTTTAACCTGAGTTGCTGGTTTTATGTCGTGCGGTCCTGCAGTCTTGCAGTCAAATAAAATCAAAAATCCGCAATCCGAAATTCTTCGCAATCAGTAATCCGAAATTTTTCGCAACCTGCAACCTGCAACCTGCAACCCGCAACCTGCAACTCTTTTTAATAATACCAGTCATGTTCCCTCAAACTTCTGATGCCATTACCCTGTTCCGCCCCAATGACCCTTCTAACGCCAAGGAAGGTATCCCGGCGGTAGCGGCTGAAATTGCCTCGTGTTGAATCAAGGCTGTTCACTTTTACCATCCCGGAAGCATGGATGAACTCGCTGTTACCTATATAGATTCCAACATGTGTTGCCCTTGGTTCTCCGTCCCTTACCGAACCGAAGAAGAGCAGGTCGCCGGTACTGAGAGAATCCGGGTAGTCTGATTTGCTGATCCTGATCCCGTTCCTGAACTGGAGCGATGCATCCCTGGCAAGGATTAGGCCGCCGAGAAAATAAACTGTCTTCACGAATCCGCTGCAATCAAATCCCTTGACTGAAGTTCCGCCCCATAAATATGGTATTCCCGTGTAAGAAAGAGCTGTTGATTTCAGGTTTTCAGTTTTCAGGAGATTATCTGTCGTCAGTTCCCCGAGAAGGATACACTCGTCTTTTGGTATAAAACCAATGCGTCCGTCAGGAAGCCTGACCTCATAATGGTTTTTCTTTTCTCCGTTTGCTTCAGCAATGCAACCGGCAACAATATCGGAGATCACACCAGGATGAGACGGATCGGTAAAAACCTCGCCATTTTTTCCAAAATAGAAGATCCTCCGGGAGGATTTCCATGCAGTGTGTTCTTCAACAGTCATGGTGACAATGGCATCCGAATCGACCCAGCCTAAATACCTGTCGGGAGTCTGAACCAGAAACCAGCCCCCATCCTTTTTCAGGACTCTGACCGGAGTTCCCATCAATGCCTGCGAGACAAGCTCGGAGCTATATGAAGACTCTGCCCGTAGATTGCATACGCTCACATTGACAAGTCCCCAGGGCTTGCCGGCCAGGGTTGGGTCAGGCAATACCCCGAGGCTGTCGGCAAAAGTGATTCCGCGGCTTTCGAGCAGGGAGATTATTGCCTCCTTTGCCTCCCGGACATCAGTTTCACCTCTTAGAACAAGGGTGTTACCTGACCGGTCAAGTCGTGCACTGAAAATGCCTTCACGAGGCTCGGGTACATAAGCCTTACCGATTGAATCTAATTCATCCTTTGAAAAATTTGTTTCTGTCTGACAGTAGCAAACTGCTGAAAGAATTAAAATGATTGCAATCAGATATATTGGTTTCAAGCCATTTACTAAATTAGTGTTCATTATCAAGAATAAACTTAACAAGTCGGGAAAATGTTTCTTTTTTGACCGCAGAACGCTAAGATAAATCAACATAATTTTATCCTTTGCAATCTCCAGGATAAATCTTTGCAAAATCTGCGGTTAAGTTTTCATATGCGTTAATTTTTATATTCTATATCCATCTCATAATCCCACTTATCAAAGTACAGGTTCCCTCCTCTCCATTCCACCTCGCCTCTCTGAAAATCGAACGGTTCGCTCCTCAGGAACGTTTTTTCAGGATAAAGCGCCCCGGCAACACCGTCATTTATTATCAGTCTGTATGAGTCAATCCCTGAAATATAAAATTCTCTGATCCTGCGATCCTCAGAGTACTGCAATCCGTACGAAATATCGGCAGGCACCCACCCCACACCTTCATAGTAAATCTCGCACCAATCGTGAAGGTTTTTTCCTCCGGGAGGTACCTTCCAGCCGCTTTGCCACCTCACAGGTATTCCTTTATAACGCAGCATCGAGATGAACAGGAATGTCTGCATCCCGCAGTCCCCCCTCCTGTTTGAAGCCGTATATTCAGGAATGTTTGGAATTATCGAATATTCCTGGGCGCCTGCCCATGGAATGTTCGTGCTGAACCAAAGATAGATCTTCCTTACCGTTTCAAAAGGATTCTCTTCCCCCGGAGCAATGCTGTCTGCAAGGTTTTTTATCCTGCCTGTGAAACAGATATGGGGGGGTTGTTCGGAGGTATATTCCCTGTAAAGCTGCGAGTTTTTATCGTAAGGAAGTAATGCAAACTGATCGGGATTGAAATACTGACCTGATGACTTATATCTGAACGATACACTGAAGGTCAAAGGCTTTCCCTTTTCTGCAATTCCTTCAATGTAAATTGTGCGGTGAACTGCAGAATCAGGAGCAATAGTGTAATTTTCATCTGAAGCCGAAATAAACCTGATCTTTTGCTGTCTGGAATGACTTTCTTTCGGATATGGAAGCCAGCATCTTACTTTTTCACCCGCGGGAACGGCATCCGGTTCGACTGTAAGTGTATAATTGATAGCCATTTCCACAGGAACAACAGGGATTGTCATATCCGATCCCCTGATTACTGAAGCCGTATGCTTTTTCCGGAAAACAATCTCGGGATCCCTGGCTTCAGCCGAATCGCGCAGATCCTTTTGAAGATGGAAGCTTCTCAGAAGGTTCAGGTTCGAAGCAGCCCTGTTGAAGTATCTCTTTTCGCCGTTTATAATCCTCCATTCAATCCAGGTCTCCTTTTCCCAGAGCGCTCGGTCAACGGCCGAAAAATCGCCAATTCCATCCCTAAGCTGCCTGGCGAATGATTCTTCGGTAACTGAAAAATCAAGTGCAATCCTCTCAGCGATCTGTGATATTGAGTCGGCCTTATGGATCAGCCTCCGCTCACCGGGGTATCTTTTTGCAATCGAATCCGTGAGGAGCTTTACTTTTTCCAGGTTTCCGGCATTCAGCTCATTCTCAATTTGCACAATCAGGGCAGGGTGATCAGCAGCTTGTCCGCATCCGTTAAGAAGGCATATGTACAAGATTGCAGCTAATGATCCGGCGTTTTTCATGGAATCGGGGACGGCATAGTCCGGATTGTGGATTGTAAATTGCTGGTTTTAAATCCGCAATCCGAAATCCGCAATCCGAAATCACAGAGAAGCCCTGTTCTCATAGATCTTCGTAATCGCGTTCACAATGTCATCCATATCGGTTTTTGTACCAAGCAGTATGCTTTGATAAAATGTAACCGCCTGGTCACAGAGCTGATCATTTCCCGGTAGTACATTTTCTTCTCTCCATTGATCCAGTCTCGCTTCGGAAAACAACCTTTTGTATCCTTTCGAGGTAAGCTGTTCCTCTATGAGCCCGTCCTTGTTCTGCTTGCCGTACCCGGTGCTGCACGGAATTCCTTCGGCATTCAGGGCCTGTATGAATTTCTCCCTGGGAACGTTGTTGAACTCCTCCTTTATATATCTGAAAGGGTAAAGATGATAGACCGCCCGTGTGGCTCCCTCTGCCGCCCTGTAAGGAATGATACCGGGGATGGCTTTCAGTTTCTTATCAAGGTAAAGTGCATTTGAGAGACGGACATCATTATCCTTTTCAATGCGCTTCATCTGCGACATCAGGATAAGGGCCTGCGACTGCTGCATCCTGTAATTCAAGCCGTTGTACATATTCCCCGGGCCTGTTTTCATGCTTCCATAAGGTCTGCCGCAATTATGATATGCATGGCACCTGTCGATCATTTCTTCATTATTGCTTATAATGGCACCTCCCTCTCCGGCAGGCAGATGTTTTGAATTCTGAAAACTGAAGCAGCCGAGATCGCCGAGAGTTCCTGCCCTTTTACCCCGGTATTCGGCCAGCCATGCCTGGCAGGCATCCTCAACCACCATCAGGTTATGACTTTTTGCTATTTTATTCACGCTGTCCATATCGACAGGAAGGCCATAAATATGAACAGGTACAATTGCAGTAGTTCTTTCTGTGATCCTCTCCTCTATTTTCTTCGGGTTGAGAAGGAAAGTTTCCGGATCGCTGTCAACAAAGACCGGAAGCGCTCTGTGAGCAAAGATCACATTATAGGAAGCAATGAAAGTGTACGGTGAAACCAGAACTTCATCACCTGCGTCAACTCCTGCAACTTTTAGAGCCGTTAAAAGCGCCGTGGTTCCGCTTGCAGTTGCCAGGCAGCGCTTTGCTCCCATAAGTGCGGCATACTTTTTCTCGAACTCGGCAACATGCTCACCGTTGCCCCGCCACCACCTGCCCGAGCGGAACATCTCAATGATACCCTGTTCGGCCGACTGGTCCCATTCCGGCCAGGATGGCCATGCACCCGGATGGACTTTATCGCCGCCATTGATGGCAAGCTTTTTAATTTGTGCTGGATCAGCTATCCCGAACGGCCTGAAGGAGAAGTTCAGCATTGAGCCCAGGATCCCTGCCGAAGTTGCAGTTAAGACCTGCCTTCTTGTGAATTTTCTTGGTTTCATATCTAAGAGATTTAAATCCGGTTATATAACTTTTTTGCCTGAAGAAAATTGAAAGTTAAACCTATTTCCTGCAAAATGCAACAGAATTTTATTGCTTCTGCAGATCAGATTGAAAGTTTGGGCCGCTATTTCATTTCTGGAGTTTAATTCTTAATTTCATAGCACCCGAGACACCCGAAAACCAATGAACAGACGTAACTTTATTTCGCAGAGTGCCCTGATCTCAACGGGTTCAATACTGGTCGGTTCAGTGCCTATTTCTTTAAGGCCAGCCCTGGCAGATAATCCTGTAATTCATGATCAGGAACTATATGAGCTTTTCAGGAATCCCGGTCTGAATTATCACCCCTTTGTAAGGTGGTGGTGGAATGGTAACAAAGTCGAGGCAAAAGAACTTATAAGGGAATTGAGGCTGTTGAAAGCTGCCGGTATAGGAGGTGTGGAAATAAATCCCATCGAATTCCCGGTGCGGTTTGAGGGCGATGATCTGGGGAAGCCCTCGCTTAAGTGGCTGAGCGATGAATGGATCGGCATGCTTAAGGTTGTTTTTGATGAAGCAAGATCCCTCGGGATGATCTGCGATCTGATTGTCGGTTCGGGATGGCCATTCGGTGCCGAATATCTCGAAGGAGAAGAAAGATCGCAGATAGCTGTGATCGGAGTTAAAAAACTGACCGGACCTCTCGATTATGAAATCTCAAGGTTTGAGATCTTTAAGGAAGCCGATCCGGCTGTAAGCTCTCCCTTCCCCGGTCGGACGATGGAGCTGATGTCATTGCATCTGGTTCCTGATCCTCTTTCAGATTTTGACCAGGTGGTTGATCTGGGGGATAAAATTGATAACGAGACAATTAAAATATCAATTCCTGCAGGTAAACATGCGATGTATGCACTTGTCAGGATCAACGGATTTATGCAGGTCATAAATGGTGCCCCGGGAGCCACTGGTCCGGTACTTAATCACTATGATGTGGCGGCCGTTCGCAAATTTCTCCTGCGAATGTCGGATACTATTGAAAAGAAGACGGGGTCGCTTTCCGGAAATATCCGTGCTCTCTTCACCGACAGCATGGAGCTCGAAGGTTCGAACTGGTCAGCTGACCTGATGGATGAATTCAGGAAGAGACGCGGGTACGACCTGTTACCGTATCTTCCCTTCGTTCTTTTTAAGACCGGCGGAATGGGAAATGTCACTGACTTCAAATACGGAGTGAACATGTTGCCTGAACCGGAATCGATGACCAGGCGCATGAGGTATGATTTTGAGCTTACAAAAGCTGAACTTCTTGAGGAACGGTTTATCAGGACTTTCACCGCATGGTGCAGGGAACTGAAGGTAAAATCGCGTGCGCAGGCCTACGGAAGAGGCTTCTTTCCCCTGGAGAGCAGCTTTTATTATGATATCCCGGAATCGGAATCATGGACGATGAACTGGCTCAGGCACAAAGTGGGTGAAGAGATGCCTGAGGATGATTACCGCCGGGGAAGGGCTTATACCATGATAAACAAATACATTTCATCAGCAGCCAACCTCACGGGCAAGCGTGTTGTAAGCTGTGAGGAAATGACAGATACCTACACAGTTTTTAATACCACCCCCGAAAATCTGAAAATTGGCGGTGATCAGACAGCCATTACAGGTGTAACCCATTCTGTCTTCCATGGTTTCAACTATTCCCCTCCTGAAGCGCCCTACCCCGGCTGGCTCAGGTACGGAGGATATTATAACGAGAACAATACCTGGTGGCCCTGGTTCAATCTTTTTAATGAATACAAGGGCAGACTTTCGGCACTTCTCCAGAATGTCACAATGTACACTGACATAGCCATTCTGCCACCCGTGGATGATATGTGGAGCAATATCGGGGCGCAGATGGAACCCTTTCCCTCCATTACCCATGTTGATTACATGACCCTCGTGTGGGAGGCTGTCAGCAAAAACGGCAGTGCCTGTGACTATGTGTCACAAAGGGTGATCAGGGATGCCGAAATGAAGAATGGGTTCATGATCTTCGGCCCGAAAAAATACCACACGATTTTCCTGGTACAGGTTGACAGCCTTGATCCCGTTACTGCACGGAAATTGCTTGACTTTATTGAATCCGGGGGAAGGATTTTCTGCATCGAATCAGTTCCTTCCCGGTCATTGGGATGGAATGATCATGATAAGCGTGATGCCGCTGTTATTGACTTGATCGGGAGGATGGAATCATTTCCTGACAGATTTGTCTTTCTTAAACGCCCTGAAAGGGATTTCATAGGCTGGTATAAAGGCATAGGTGAGAAATACGGCATAGAACCTTATGTCAGGATCGAAAATCCGGATCCATATGTAATGCAGAGCCGCTATCAGGCTGACAACGGAGCTGAAATGATCTACATTATTCACTCGCATCTCCATAAATCACATCAGACAAAGATCACCTTTTCAGGTGCGATAACCCGTAACAGGCACGGATGGATCTGGGATCCGTCGGATGGCAGTCGTCACAGGATCAACCTTGAAAAGGATAACAGCATCAGCCTTGATCTTGGTCCCGCCGATTCATTCATGTTCGTGTTCGACAGGAACAAGCGGGGACCCGTATGGAAACCCCTGCCAACAGGAAATCCGTCTCAGATGAGCATTCCAACAGGCTGGATGGCGGAATTCAGGCACTGCAGGGACGGATCGGTAAAAAATCTGGAAATAGAAACTCTCAGGGACCTGAAGGATATTCCTGAAATGGTAAGTTTCGCGGGAATTGTCATATATCGCAACACTCTCACGATTGCTGATCCGAAGCCTTTATTCCTTAACCTGGGAAAGGTCTGGGGGATCTCCACTCTTAAAGTGAACGGTAAAGAGTGCGGGGTAAAATGGTACGGCCGACGAATTTTCCCGGTCGGGGATTACCTTAAGAGCGGAAGCAACGATATTGAGATCGGAGTGGTCACCACCATGGGGAATTACATGAAGTCGCTGACTGGTAATCCGATAGCCCAGTACTGGACAAATGAAAAGAATAAGGTTCAGCCCATCCAGTCGATGGGGCTGATCGGGCCGGTGACGATGTATTGAAAGGGACAGATGACAGGAGACAGGTGATGTTTTGGACTAAGACAAAAGATAAAAGTAAAAAGTTGAGGAGTGTAACTACGAAATCCCGCTAAGGAGGGGATAAAAGGTTGAGCACGCATGACTGCAAGAATGAAAGACCGCAAGACAATACTTTACATACAACACTTAAAACCATGAAACCAGTAAACCTTGTCCTGAGCTTAGTATTTTTCTTCATTTTGAATGATGTATCCGCAAAAGACTACAACGCCTCCATGTTCGGTGTAAAATCGAACGGGACCACTCTTAACACAAGTTCCATCCAGAAAGGTATCGATTTCATAAGTGAAAATGGCGGCGGAAGGCTGGTCTTTTATGTAGGCCGCTACCTGACAGGAACCATCTACCTGAAGTCGAATGTAACAATTCAGCTGGAGGAGGGCGCCATACTGGTCGGTTCGCTTAATCCGCTCGATTATGAGATGAACCGGAACTGGACAGCGCTGCTCTTTGCACTTGACCAGAATAATATCGGCATTACCGGAAAAGGCGTGATTGACGGTCAGGGATTCAGCGTTGCAACTAATCTGGTGGATCTTATCCACAAGGGGGTGGTCAATGATCCTCTGAAATATGACCGGCCGCGCGAAACTATCCGACCGCAGAATATTTATTTCCGTGGATGCAGGAATATTGTCATCAGGGGAATCACACTGAAAGATCCCGGAAGCTGGAACCAGCAGTACGACCAGTGCAGGAATGTCGTGATCGACGGCATAACAGTCGACAGTAAATCATACTGGAACAACGACGGTGTTGATATCGTTGACTGCGACAGTGTAAGCATTACGAACTCATTTTTCGATGCTGCCGATGACGGGATATGCCTGAAGTCGCATTCGGCCGATTTCATCTGCCAGAACGTTTATATTCACAACAATACCGTCAGAACGAGCGCCAGTGGTATTAAATTCGGCACGGCATCCTATGGCGGATTCCGGAATATTAACATCGTGAACAACCTGGTGTTCGACACCTACCGCTCGGCGATCACCTTTGCTGCGGTCGACGGAGGGGTTGTGGAAAACGTCACCGTCGACAGTCTGAGATCGATAAACACGGGTAATGTGATCTTCCTCAGGATAGGTGAGCGGAGGGCGGGGAAAAAGGGCAGAATGAACAACATCTCAATTTCCAACGTCTATGCTGAGGTGCCTGCAACAAAACCCGATGCCGGATATAATTATGAAGGCCCTGTCGAGGATATGCCGAGAAACATCTCCCCCGCATCAATTGCGGGTATGCCCGATGTTCCAATAGAAAATGTAAGGCTCAGAAATATAGAGATTCATTATCCCGGAGGGGGTAATCCTTCCTTTGCACGGGTCGGACTGGACGAACTTGACAAGGTACCGGAACTTGAAGCAAACTATCCTGAGTTTTCAATGTTTAAGGAGTTGCCTGCCTGGGGATTTTATATCCGTCATGCAAAGGACATCATCTTTGAGAATGTTACGCTTGTATGCGGGAAAAAGGATTACCGGACGGCCATTGTACTTGATGATGTGCAGGGAGCAACATTCAGCGGACTTAAGGTAACCGAGCCCGGAACCCGAAAAGAGCCGCTGTTTGCTGGAAGATCATCAGGAGTTGTTTACGGGAATAAATAAATCAATTACTTCTTCTATCTTTGATATACTAAACTTAACCTCAACCGGATATGAAGCCAACAAACCTGTTTTTTATTGCTGTTCTTGCAGGACTCTTGAATAATGCCTGTACAAGTGAGAAAGTACCTCCGGGATCCCTGGTGCTGAAGGAAAACTGGATGATCCGTTCTTCAGCAGAAGTAACGCAGGGGGGAACGACTCTCTCAGTTCCCGGGTATGTACCGGAGAACTGGTATCCTGCCCCAATGCCCTCAACTGTATTTGGCGCTCTCGTGGGGAACAACCTTTACCCTGATCCGTATTTTGGAACAAACATCGAGTCGGTTCCCGGTTATTTTACCCGCAGGGGAGGTGAAATACCTGATGACAGCCCGTTCAAACCCGCCTGGTGGTACCGGACAAAATTCTCCTTACCTGCTGATTACAGGGGCATGAATACATGGATAAAATTGCACAGCATAAATTATCAGGCGAATATCTGGCTGAACGGACAATTAATTGCCGATACGTCTGAAATTGAGGGCGCATATCGGTTATACAACCTTAATATTACTGATTACGCGCTTCCGGGAGAGGAAAACTGCCTGGCGCTTGAGATCTTCCCTCCTGAAAAAACTGATCTTACCATAACATGGGTTGACTGGAATCCGACTCCGCCCGACAAGGCCACTGGTATATGGTATGATATCACTGTAAGCTCAACCGGACCGGTAGCAATTGAAAATACCAGGGTAATTACAAAGCTCAACCTGCCCTCGACCGACACTGCAAAGCTCACAATAACAACGGAGCTGGTTAATACCACTTCCAAAAGGGTCACAGGAGTTCTGAACAGCAAAATCGGGGATATTATCTTCTCTGAAAATATAACGCTTCAACCTGACGAAAAGAAGTTGGTTTCCCTCGATCCTGAAAATTTCAGCCAGCTGGTTATTGCTGATCCAAAGTTATGGTGGCCTCACACTGTCGGACCCCAGAACCTTTACAACCTTGAGATGACATTTGAGACAAAAGGAAAAGTCTCGGATACTGATAAGGTCCGCTTCGGGATCCGTGAGATCACCTCCTGGATGAACAATTTTGACGGGAAACATACAAGGGTTTTCCAGGTAAATGGTAAAAACATTGTGATCAGGGGTGGCGGATATGTTGAGGACATGATGCTCAGGCCGTCGAATGAGCGTATCGACACTGACATCCGATACGCAAAGCATATGGGACTCAATGCCTTGCGTCTGGAAGCTCCACGCGGATCCGACTATCTGTTTGAGAAATGTGACGAGGAAGGCATTCTGCTCATTGTGGGGTGGTGTTGCTGCAGCTCATGGGAACGGTGGGATAAATGGACTCCTCATGTTCAGGATATCGCTGAAAAGAGCTGGACCGACCAGATTGTCCGCCTCAGGAATCATCCCTCGGTATTTAACTGGCTTTACGGAAGCGACATGTTCCCGCCTGCAAAAGTTGAAGAAATGTATATCCGGGTGCTTAAAGAATATGATCCTACCCGTCCTTACCAGTCATCCGCTACTGCAGACTCGAGCAACATTGACGGTAATACCGGGCTCTGGATGGGACCCTACCCCAGAGTCTATGCTTACATGCCACCTTCATACTGGTATGGGAAGCTAGAATTTAACACCGAAGCCGGACCTTCAGGGGAACAGATCCCTCCCGTTGAGTCAATGCGCTTAATGATGCCTGAAGAAGACCTGTGGCCGATGAGCAATTCGTGGAACATCCGTTTGCACAAAGCTTTTTATCCCCATGCCCGGGAGGCTTTGTATTCACGATATGGGAAACCCGAAGGCGTTGAGGAGTACAGTATGAAATCACAGGTGCTTCAATATGAGGCAACACGGGCAATGTTTGAGGCGTACTCAGGGAATAAATATAAGTCGAGCGGAATAATTTACTGGATGTACAATTCAGCCTGGCCATCGATGTACTGGCAGCTTTATGATTATTTCTTCGCACCAAACGGAGCATTTTACGGAACCAGGAAAGCCACCGAAAACCTTCATATTCAATACTCTTACGACGATGGTTCAATATGTGTTGTCAACAGTACTTATTCTGATTATAACGGGCTTAAAGCTGTTGCAAAACTATATGATTTCAATATGGGGGAAAAGTACTCACAGGAAGTGCCAGTCAATATCTCAACGGATGAAAGCCTGAAGCTCAGCTTACCTGAATGGCCGAAGAATCCCGGAGAGGTTTATTTCCTGAAGCTGATACTCAGCGATAATGCCGGGAAAGAGGTCTCCTCCAATTTCTACTGGCTCTCCTCCAGGGGTGATGAAAAAGCCGATTTCAAGGCACTTAACAGGTTGCCTGAAGTCGAACTGAGTTTTTCAATAGCATCCCTGAGCACCGAAGACGGGAAGTACTCGGCAATGATCTCAGTTGAGAATCCTTCAGCAACGCTTGCCTTCGCCGTCAATCCAAAAATCGTAAAAGCCGCTTCAAAAGAGCTTGTATTGCCGGTTTACTGGGAAGACAATTACTTTACTCTCCTGCCGAAGGAAAAACGAACCATAAAGGTTGAATTCGCCATCGACGATCTGAAGGGTGAAACACCTGTGCTGGCACTCGACGGTTGGAATGTCAGTAAGGCAGAAAAGGAATTGAAATAGGGAATCCCGGGGATCTTTAGGATTGCGCCTGGTAATTTATAAATTCCACAATATTTTAATATTTTATCGTGAATTCCGTGTAATTCACCGGCGGATAAATATCTGTGGTTACAGATCCGACATGTCCGAAGCCGGGCCCCTTTCTGCACCAGTCCACAAAGTCATTTAAATGTTTCCTTGACCCTTCTGCTTCAATATAAACACTGCCATCGGATAGATTTTTGACATACCCTGTAATACCGAGATATATTGCTTCCCTGACTGCGCTCCACCTGAATCCCACACCCTGAACCCTTCCGGTGACGCGGATTTTATACAGCAGTTTTTCCTCCATGGCTGAAAACAGATCTCCGATTATTAATGGAACGATTCCCTTAAAATTACGAATAATTAATCCCAACAGCATATAATTTGCATGTCTCTTTTGTAACTTTATCAAATTGTATTATTGAATTTAAATGAAAAATCACAGATTTTATCCGGAAACCTGTAGTTCGAAAAAGTAATGAAATAACTATAATCAGAATAACCTCTTTAATACGAAAGATCATGAAATACAGAAAACTTGGCAAAACAAACTGGGAGATCAGTGAAATCGGTTACGGCATGTGGGGTATGGGAGGATGGACCGGCTCGGACAATGAGGAATCACTTCAATCCCTTCAGCTTGCTGTTGACCTGGGATGCAATTTTTTCGACACTGCGTGGGGCTATGGAAATGGCAGGAGTGAAGGTTTGCTGGGGAAGCTTGTAAAGGCAAACAAGGGGAAAAAGCTGTACACCGCTACCAAGATGCCCCCGAAGAATTTCAAATGGCCCGCAAAAGGTGAATACACCCTTGAGGATTGCTTCCCTCCTTCCCATATTGAGGAATATGTTGAAAAAAGCCTTAAGAATGCCGGGCTCGATTCTTTCGACCTGATGCAGTTCCATACCTGGGAGGACGATTGGCTAATGGATGAACGCGGTATTAATAAAATGACCGACCTCAAAAAACAAGGCCTCTTCCATGCAATTGGTATCAGTTTGAACCGGTGGGAACCCTGGAACGGGATTAAGGCTGTCAGGAGCGGATTGATAGATACAGTTCAGGTCATTTACAACATCTTTGACCAGAATCCCAGGGATGAACTATTACCAGCCTGCCGGGAAATGAATGTAGGTGTGATTGCCAGGGTCCCGTTCGATGAGGGTTCGCTGACAGGTACACTGACCAAAGAAAGCAAATGGCCATTCGGTGACTGGAGGAACACTTACTTTGTCCCGGAGAACCTCATCCCCTCTGTCGAACGCGCGGATGCACTCAAACCTCTGGTCCCGGAAGGAATGACAATGCCCGGGATGGCGTTAAGATTTATTCTTGGAGAACCAGGAGTCAGTACAATAATACCGGGGATGAGAAAATCGGATCATGTAAGGATCAACCTGGCAGCCAGTGATGCCGGTTTGCTTAACTCAGACCTTATGAAAGAGCTTGAGAAACACCGGTGGGACCGCCTTCCGACAAAATGGTCCCAATAGGATCAATTCCTGTTTTTATTTAAACAGCAATGGAGCAAACTCATTGAGATGCCTTCTCCAGGTGTGCCACTCGTGGAATGTTCCCTGCGAAATATATGTGGCAGGCTTAATGCCCAGGTCTGAAAGCTTTTTCTTTGTGTCACCTACCATTTTAACAAATTGTGCTTCACCCGATCCGGCCCCGAACCACATAAGCTTAATCCTTTTATTAAATGAATCAGCATCGGCAAAAACGCCCTTGAATGCGCTCTTCGGATCATCCATTATACCTCCCATTATTGCTCCGCTGAAAAATCCATAGTGTGAAAAAAGCTCCGTATGATTCATCCCGATGAGCATTGTCTGCATCCCTCCCATTGACAGACCTGCCATGGCACGGCTTTCTCTTTCGGGTATAGTGCGATATGACAAATCAATGTTTGGTATGATCTCTTTGATATAAACCTGCTCAAGTGTTTCGGCCATTCTTGTCCTGTCACGCACCGGCTGCGCGGTTGGTGCTGCAGCATCCTTTGCGGTTGCATAGCCGTTGTCCATTACAACGATCATCGGCGTTGCCTTTCCTGCCGAATAAAGATTATCCATAATAAAGCTCATGTGACCCTGCAGCGACCAGCCTCTTTCGTTTTCTCCGGCTCCGTGAAGCAGGTACAGCACAGGATAGCGCTTCGCGGGATCCTTATCGTAATCAGGGGGAGTGTAAACAAAAGCACGCCTCCATTTCCCGGTAATATCCGAAAAATACCAATGTTCCCTCACTTCTCCATGAGGTACCTTCTTTGCTGTAAAGAAATCTTCACCCTGAACGGGGATCTCAATCCCTCCCGTGGGCCGGCCATATCCGAAATATGTGTCACTTCCCGGATCATTCACCTGGACTCCGTCAACGATGAACCAGTAGTAATGGAATCCCGGACCAGCCTTGGGTATGATCAGGCTCCAGATCCCGGCAGTATCCCTGACCAGATCCAATGGTTTTGGACAGAGACCGTCACCTCCCTGAATCTGCACCTTTACAGCTTCGGGAGCCCTGAGGCGGAAATATACACTGTTATCAGCCGAGATCTTCGGATACTCAGCGTTCATGACATTCGAGGCGGCCGGGAAAAAGCTGTCACCAGACTGTCCTGTTGCTGTCTGTGAGATAAATATTGCGGCAAAAAAGATTGTGAGGGTGATGTTAACTAGTTTTTTCATGATAATCCGGTTGTTAAAGGTATTATACAGTGTGATCAGTTTAAAATATCGTCTCTGGTTAATTACTTCATTTTAAGAAGTTCAAACAAATATACGGACCAGGCTTGAATATTATTCATAAATTTGACAAAACTTAGTTCTGAAAAATGACAGCTGTAGTATTTGGTGCCACCGGTCTTGTTGGAATTGAACTTGTTAAGCAACTTCTTGATAATCGTGATTACAGTAATGTAATAGCAGTGACAAGAAGGCAGTTATCAATTTCAGATCCAAAACTGGAAGAGTTAATTGTCGACGATTTTTCAACCCTTCCCGAACTGGAAGATAAACTTAAAGCATCAGTCTACTTTTGCTGCATCGGCACAACAATTGCCACTGCGGGAACACAAGAAGCATTCCGCAAAGTCGATCTTTTCATCCCTCAGCAAATCGCAGGGTTAGCTGAAGCCCTGGCAATACCTGCACTGGTAGTGATCTCATCTATAGGTGCAAGTGCAGCCAGTTCCAACTTTTACCTGAGAACCAAGGGTGAAATGGAAAAGAGTGTCAGGGAGATTTATTCAGGTAATCTCAAGTTTATCCGTCCCTCCTTTCTTATGGGGAAACGGGAGGAGAACCGATTGGGTGAGAAGGTGGCGATAGGATTCATGAAAATTTGCGGATGGATGTTTGTGGGGCCTTTAAGGAAATACAAAGGTATTAATGTCAGTGATGTGGCGTATGCCATGATAAGGATCTCGCGATTATCAACCGACAGGACAATTTACGAGTCGGATCAATTGGATGAACTAAAAAATAAGTAACACCTGCCAGGGAGTTTTAACTCGTCAAAATCTTCTGGATTGACAGCTTTTCGCCGTGGCTCAGTGAATCCATCTCTTCCATTGCGTGCCGGATCTTGGTCTTGAAGTTCCAACAGGTCATCTGCCTCAGCGATAGTCGCCTGGCGAACTCATACGTTGAGAGCTCTTCCTTTCCCTTGCAAACGTTATACGCTATGTAAAAAGCCTTGCTGACAGGGAATTTGCAGTTATGGAAAATAGTTCCGGCCGAAGCCGATTCTTCAGTTTTGCATTTGGTACACCGTTTTGAATGGGGAGCTTTGCCTGGACACGAGTTGTTATTCCCGCATTTCCTGCATGTAAAACCGTCGCTCCATTTTAATTCAGCAAGGAATTCGTAACATTTCCCGTCATTTGTAAACAGCTCATTTAACTGTTCATCCGTTAATTCTTTTTTAAAAATATGACCCATTCCAGGTGAATTTATGATGCAAAGATAAAAATAAGCAAGTGATATCAAAAAGATTTAGGTGATATTATTGCGATTTACAATTTTTTTATTTAATTTTGCACCGTATTTAAAACAGGAAATTAAATTTAAATGAACATAACATGGAAACTGAACTCAACCAGGTTGTACATCTGACGACAAAGGAATTTAAGGATAAGGTATTTGATTATGAAACAAACAAGGAATGGAAATATGAAGGCACCCTTCCTGCAATAATCGATTTCTATGCCGATTGGTGCGGGCCATGCAAAATAGTGGCACCGTTGCTTGAAGATCTGGCCCGCGAGTATGCCGGACAGATCATGGTCTACAAAGTTAATACTGAAGATGAACAGGAACTTGCTTCCGTTTTCGGTATCAGGAGTATTCCCACTCTCCTGTTCGTCCCTGTTGAAGGGCAGCCACAGGCTGCAATGGGGGCATTGCCGAAGCAGACATTTGAGAAGGTGATCAAGGAAGTGCTTCTGAAGAATTAGGCTGCAATAATCCTCTCACGCTCCAGTTCCCTGACACTTTTCAGAATAAATGCGGATGCTGCCAGGGTCAGGATAACCATTTGCCAGGTAACCCAGTTCCATCCTCCGTATTTCCAGCTGATCAACCCTGTGAATGTGCCGAATGCCCCGCCTAAGAAATACAATGTTGTGTAAATTGTATTAATGCGGCTGTGAGAGGTTTCGTCAAGCGAAAATATGATCGATGCGTTCATCACCTGGTTTGCAGGCAACCCTATACTGAGTATCAAAACAGCTACAGCCAGTATCATAACCGAGTCCGGATTCAGCTTCATCAATACCAGGCCTGCAATTACGATTGATATTGATAAAAGAAGCAGACGGGGAGTGTTTCCCCTGTCGGCAAGCCTGCCGAAAACAGGAGGTACAAAGATTCCGGCCACTGCAACAAAGCCAAACAGACTTATAGCACCAGGATGAAAATTAAAGGGCGGACCGCTGAGATAAAAAGTAAGTGTCGTCCACATCGAACAAAAAACTCCAAACAGCAGGGCTCCCGTAATAGCTGTTTGCCTGAGAAGCGGAAACCGCTTCATCTGTGTCAGGGCTGACCCTAGTAAATTAAGGTAATGGCCGTGATATTCACTGTTGGAATCCGGTAATTTGAGTTTTAAAATCAATCCGATACTCAGGATCAGCAGGGCGGAAAGCACGTAAATATAACGCCATCCCACCAGTTCGGCGATCAGGCCACCGGCCATCCTTGCAGCCAGGATTCCAATCAGAATCCCGGTAAAAATGATACCGATAGTTTTCCCTTTGCTTTCCTTTTCAATGGTAGCAGCCATAGGAATAATCACATGCACTGAGACCGAAAGGATCCCGATCAGGATGCTCAGTATCCATACTTCCGTGAAATTGACAGCTGCTGCCATAAGTATCAGCGCAAAAAACAGCAGCGACATCAGTGTGAGGATCATATTCTTCCTGTTGAGCTTGTCTCCCAGCGGTGTAATAAAGAAGAGACCAAGACCATAGCCCAGCTGGGTTAGCAGGGAAATGGCACCTGCCCTGCTTTCGGATATATTAAAGGACAGAGCAATCTCCTTTAGGATCGGCTGATTGTAGTAAAGATTCGCAACCGTAGCGCCTGCTGCAATCGCCATAAGAATTACCTGAAATCGTGATAAACCCTGCTGCATGAATATATCTCCTCGTTTCATAATTAATTGAATGCAACCATGAATGACGGATAACAACAGGCATTCTAAATTGTTTTATAATAGAAAAGCATATTTTTTTTACGAAAAGGTGAAAATCATAATGTCAGAGAAACATAAATATATTGCACTACTCCGTGGCATTAATGTCGGCGGTCATCACAAAGTCCCTATGGTTGAACTTTCAGGTGAACTGATAAAAATCGGCCTGACCGGTATAGTTACCATTCTTAACTCCGGGAATATCATTTTTGAAGCTGTTCAGGAGAAGGAAACAATCCTGGAGGAGAAGATTGCCGCTCATCTTGAAAAAACATTTGGATTCCCGATACCTGTCCTGCTCAGAACAGCCGGAGAAATTCACAACCTGGCCATATCAAAACCGTTCAGGAATATCAAATTAACTGCTGAGATCAGGCTTTATGTTTCATTCCTGAAACAGCAGGCTGCACAGAATCTTACATTGCCATGGACTTCGGAAGATGGCTCATTAAGGATAATTGACATTCAGGAGAGATCTGTCTGCAGTGTGCTGGATCTTTCAGCGGCAAATACACCAAAGGGAATGGAAACCCTGGAAAAGTTTTTCGGAAAAGATATAACCACCCGGAACTGGAATACCGTTGAAAAGATCGCCAACCTGATCTGATATGAAGTCTCTTATTCCTGGAAAAGTGTCAATTAACTGAATATTAGTGTAAGCATAATATATTTCAAAATGAGACCGGCGACAGTGAATATGACAGCATCCTTCAACCTGTGTTTCAGCATGCCTGCCACGAGGGAAATTACCGGCGAAGAAAGGGGCAGGAAATTGAAAAAGAAAATCGCAATATTTCCATATTTCCTCAGTTTTCCTTCAGCTTTTAAATAACGGCGCCGGCCAATAAACCTGTTAATGATCCTTGTGCTGAATACATACCCGATCAGGTAATCGATTGCCTGGGAAACCAGGGCTGTTCCCAATGCAACGCCAGAAAGTGCCCAGACGTTGATGTCGCCAGGGAGGTAATAAATATAGGCCAGTTCGACCGGCATGAACAGGAAGAACAGGTACCCCGAGAAATTTACAATGGCAAACGAGAGTAATCCCTCATCACGCGACCCGTAATAAATATCACGTCCGATTGTCATCGAAGCAATGATGATAGCAGCAATAATCAGCAATCCGGAAATCGTAAGCTGGATGATATCAGTTTTCTTCAATCTCATTCAGGGGTATATCAGGAACAAAGAAATACATGTTAAAATAAATATAACAATTTTTTTAAAGATAATTATGAAAAAAGAAGTATTTTACCGGGAAGGGCCTGACAACAATTTGCGGGACTGATTTGTTAAACTAAGAAATTTGCCAGAATGAACTAAACAGTCACTGTTTAACGTTTAACATTAAATAAACATCCCTGGAGTATCCGGAAAATCCAGCAAAGAGTACGGAGCAAATGTCGAAAGGCTTAACTAGTAGACTTAATTAACCCCTGTGAAAATGAAAAACTTTCTAAAACTGGCGATTGTAATCACCCTTTTATTTGCTTTTGGGAATATGCAGGCTCAGGTCAGGTTCGGGCCCAAGGCGGGTTTTAACCTGTCGAAAATGACAATGAAAACCATGGGACTAAGTGTGGATCCCAAGTTCAGGCCCGGTTTTCATGTCGGAGTAATTTCCGATATTCCGCTCGTCGAAAACCTTTCCCTGCAACCAGGCCTCCTGTTTTCAACCAAAGGTTCAAATTATGATGTTGATATTTTTGATTTTTCGATGTCACCCTCATTTTTAGAGATCCCTGTTAATCTTGCGTACAGTCTGGGTATGGATGAACTAAATATTATTCTCTTTGCCGGTCCTTACGCTGCTTACGGTATTGCAGGCAAAGCGGAAGTGGAAGGCGAATCTGAGGATATCAGCTTCGGATCAGGAATAGAAGATGATCTGAAACCTCTTGATTTTGGACTCAACTTCGGAGTTGGCCTGAATATCAGCAACTTCCTGATTTCGGCTCAATACGGGATTGGACTTGCGAACCTTGGTACAGATGCTGATGAGGTGGAAATTGAAATGAAAAATTCGGTTATCGGTATCTCAGTTGCATATTTATTTGGCGGGGAATAGCCGCAATATCCTGCATGGTTTGCCGTTTTTGTTATACTATGATGAAACATCCCAAAAACTATAAGCCGAAACATACTGTGAAGTTTATCAGGGTTCTGAACCAACCTGCTACCTGGATCGAAGTTAACGTAGTCGGATCTGCAGAAAATGTCAGGCAAAAGTTCATCAGGCAATCTAATACCGATAAGCCGGAGCAGCACCTGTTCAGTTAATCCCGCGGCTCCTGCATGCATCCGTCAGGATTGGAATACGTTATTGGCATTAAACTTTTCCTCCCGTAATTGATGGCCATTTCAAA
>Ga0105095_10000098_pt1 | contig 33013 bp, 30 predicted proteins | sample PPLLak2March2015_2_FD_79180 | JGI IMG/M metagenome (GOLD analysis project Ga0105095, IMG submission 79180) | Freshwater sediment microbial communities from Prairie Pothole Lake near Jamestown, North Dakota, USA - PPLs Lake P8 Core (3) Depth... | ecosystem: Environmental > Aquatic > Freshwater >...
GTCAAGGTGCGAAGGAGTTCCTTTTTCCGTCTGCTCATGCGCTCACCTCTCGATTTCGAAGGATGGCGCATTATACTACCCAATATCGTTTATGGCTATGCCAAAGTCAAACGACCCACTAGTAGACTGTCAAATGTGAATAATTAGATTTATACTCTCTGCCAAGAGGCCGGTAATCTGGAGACCGACTGGAGGGCAGAACAGATGAATCGAAAGTACGATGTAAGACTCACCGAAGAACAAAGACAGCACCTTGAAAAACTCATATCCTCAGGAACTTCGCCAGCACACTTGCTCACCCGATCCAGGATCTTACTTAAAACGGACAGCAGCGAAAACGGTCCCAATTGGACTTACGAGAAGATCGTTGATGCATTCGATGTATCCGAAATGCTCATTCGAGATGTTAGACGACGTTTTTCGCAAGAAGGTTTCGAGGCAGCCCTGCAGCGCAAGAAACCGGATCGAGAGTACGAACACAGCCTGGATGGAGAAGCGGAAGCGCATTTGATTGCTCTGGCTTGCAGTGCACCACCCGAAGGCCAAAAACGCTGGACCTTACGCTTGTTGAAAAAAGCCATGATCGAGCGGATGTATATCGAGGCGGTCTCCCATGAGACGATTCGCACTACTCTTAAAAAAAGGAAATTAAGCCTTGGCTGAAAGAGCAGTGGTGTATCCCACCGCACGAAGATGCGGCCTTTGTGTGTAACATGGAAGACGTATTGGAGGTCTATAAGCGGCCTTATGACCCAAAACGCCCCTTGGTGTGCATGGATGAAATGCCCAAACAGTTGTTAGCCGATGTTCGCGAGCCTCTTCCCGCTCAATCGGCACATCCTGTTCGGGAAGACTACGAGTACAAGCGTCAGGGCGTAGCGGATCTATTTATGCTCTTTGAGCCGCTGCTCGGCAAACGCTACCTTCAGACGACTGACCAGCGTCGCCGTGTGGAGTGGGCCCAAGTGATGAAGTATCTTGCGGATGCAATCCATCCAGAGGCAGAAATCATCGTGGTGGTGATGGATAACTTGAACACCCACACACCAGCCGCTTTCTACCAAGCCTACGAGCCAGAGGAGGCCAGGCGGTTGATCAGGCGCTTCGAGTTTCACTACACCCCAAAACATGGCAGTTGGCTGAATATGGCAGAAATCGAACTCAGCGCTTTGGCTCGACAATGTCTTGATCGTCGCTTACCGGATATCGAAACACTGACCCGCGAAGTTCTAGCATGGCAGGATCGGCGAAATTCTGAGGTTGTTAAGGTTCATTGGCAGTTTACCACTGCCGATGCAAGGATCAAACTGAAGCACTTATATCCAAGGATTCAGCTTTGACAGTCTACTAGTCTGATCCACCGGCTTCGTCCATCTCCCTTTTGAAGGATTGGATCGCCTCGATTGGCGTCGGATCCACCTTGTACGCCATCGCCAGGTAGTAGGATACGTAATCCCCATAATGCAGGCAGGTCCACTGGTTCGCCAGGCGCGTCGAGCCAGCCGCATCGATGAAATCTGTGCCGATGCCCTGCAGCATAAAGGTCTTCTTGGTGAGATCCACGCGCAGCCGGTTGCGGGGGTGCAGGTTGGGGGCGCGTAAGAAGATCACCACCATTTGTGTCAGCAGCGCCTCCGGTTGGTAGATGCCCGCCAGGCTGTTGTGGTCTGCCTCGGGGAGATCTTCGAACTGTCCCCAGGCTTTGGCGACCTCGCTGATCTGTCCTTTCCAACGCCGGGCGACCGGGGCCAGCATCTCGGCCCCGATGATGCTCACCCAGCGGTTGACCATCTGGCCTGCCATGCGTTTGGCGGGGTTGTGGTAATCTGGCACAGCAGCGCGCAGGCTGGCCTGCTGGAGGCGCATCGATGCCAGCGCATCTTCCAGCTCTGCAGCCGGGCTGGGGATCAGGTCCAGGCGGTGCAAGGCAGCCAGGAGCAAGGCAAACGAGTATCCCACTGCCGAGCGAGGCTGGCCGTCATGCTCGAAGTGCCAGACCGGCGCCCCGGCGCCACTGGCGCGCTCGGAGAGCTCGCCGCCGGTGCTGACGGCTAAGATGCGGCAGCCGCTGGACCTGGCCCTCTCGAAGGCAGACAGCGTCTCCTCGGTGTTGCCGGAATGCGAGGAGGTGATCACAAGGGTATCCGTTCCATGCGCCCAGGCCGGCAGGTCATAATCGCGATGGATAACCAGTGGAACGCGGCACATCGGGCGAACGTACGCCTGGAGCAGGTCAGCCGCGATGGCCGAACCCCCGACCCCGGCGATGACCACGTGTTGGATGGTCTCCCAGCGCGGCAGAATCTGCCTGGAACCCAGCTCCCAGGCAGACTGGAGCTGGTCGGGCAGGGCCTCGATCTGGCTGAGCATATCCTGGGGGTCGATTTTCTGCATCGCATCCAAGTCGTTTAAGTTCATGGGAGCTCCTGGTCAGGGGATTGGTCTTCAGTCAGCAGCCGGTACACAGCCCGCCGCGGCCAACCGGAGCGGGCTGCTACTTCACCCGCAGCTTGTGATGGAGGCTGCCCGGCGCGCAAGCCTTCGGCTAATGCGGCGCGGATATCCCCCTCCTCCCAGCTTGGCCCGGCAATATTACCACACCCTGCCACCACCAGGGTGAACTCGCCGCGCGGGGCGTGCTCCTGGAAATATACGAGCGCTTCGCTCAGCTTCCCGCGCCAGATCTCCTCATGCACCTTGGTCAGCTCGCGGGCCACGGCGATCTGCCGCTCGCCCAGCTCTGCCAGCAGGTCGGATAAGGAAGCCAGCAGCCGGTGAGGGGCCTCCAGCAGGACCAGCGTGTATGGGAACCTGGCGACCCCTTGCAGGGTGCGGCGGCGTAAAGACGCCTTGCGCGGCAGATAACCCAGGTATAGAAATGCGTCCGTTGGCAGTCCGGAGGCGACCAGGGCCGCCACTGGCGCGCTGGGTCCCGGGATAGGGCTGACGTGATGACCGGCTTGCAAAGCCGCTCGCACCAGCTCATATCCGGGATCGTTCAGCCCGGGGGTGCCGGCATCGGATACCAGGGCGACATCCCCCTGCTCCAGCTCGGCCAGCAGGCGGGTCAGCTTAGCCTGCTGGCTGTGCTCGAAGTAGCTGGTCAGCGGGGTGTGGAGATTGAAGTGGGAGAGCAGCTTGCGCGTCTGGCGGGTGTCTTCGGCGGCGATCAGGCGCACTTCACCCAGCAGCCGCAGGGCACGCGGGCTGATATCTTCCAAATTGCCGATTGGCGTGGCAACCAGGTACAGCGTTCCCATCGTTTTACGGCTGCGACCAGGTGAGCAGGGACAGGTTGAGGGCGTAGGTATCGATGTTGAAGCCGGTGATGCGCGCCCAGCCGGTCAGGCCCTGGTCGGTGCGGTAGCACAGGTAGGTGCCCGCGGGCTGATCATCCACGATCACAGGGTTGGCAGCCAGATTCGCCCCCTGGCAGTTCGCCAGGCTGGGCTGATTGCTGCCATAGACGCCGATCAACGTGCTGCCCTGGGGGACCAGGGGGTGTTTGCCATCCGCGTTGCTCTCATATGAGAGATCTTCACCCGATCCGCTGTTGACCGCCAGCGAATCCAGGTCTATCGCATCGCCTGGATTTAGATTGGCGGACCCGCTGGTTTGCACGGCGGGCTGGGTGGTGGTGGGTGTGACCGTCGCCGTACTGGTGGAGGCAGTCGGTGAAGTGGTGGCGGTAACGGCGACCACGATCCGCACCCAGAAAGGCGAGCCGCCGCTCGGGCCGATGCCGAACAGAACATTCGAGGCGTTCCTGAGTTTCCAATTGCCCTGGTACTTGCCGGGCTCCTTGGGTGCCACGAAGTCAACTGCGATGTCGACCGTCTGTCCCGGGGCGATGTCACCGCGCAGGGGCACACTGGCAGGCGCGCCCATCTGTTCGCCGGAGAAATACGTGACAGCATAATTGCTGTTCCACGCACAGGTACCGGCGTTTTGGAGGCGCCAGATCTTGGTAAATGCCTCCCCCGGCTGCAGCACCGTATCATCCGGGATGGTCACGTCGATGGGGCTCCCGGCCGCTGCCTGGTCGCACGGTTTCGCCTCGGTGGGCGGGCTTGTTGGGGGAGCAGCCGTCGTGGCGACAGGCGAGCTGGCAGGTCCGCGGGTGTGCGTCGGGGAGGCAGGGGAAGAAGGCGATGGTGTACTCTGCGGGCTTGCCGGCGGGGTCAGGGTGAGCGCCTGGGTAAGCCTGGCTTCCACCGTCTGATAGGCCTGGGTGACATTCGGGGTCGGTGTGGGCCCATCCCCAAACCCAGGCAGGTTGCACAGGCTCATACTGAATACCAGCAGAGCTGCAGGCAGAAACATTGTCATTTTTAACGATCGGTTATGTCGCATGATTTGCTTCAGGTCGTTTTCAAACCGCCCCAGCCACTGTATGAGATCACTCAGGAATTCAGCGAGCTGGAGTGGGTTGGTCGCGAGTTCTGTTCAAGGGGATCCACGCCCAGGGAGTTCGCCAGGATGCTGGCAATCTGCCGGGAGGCGTGCGGGTTTGCCAGGCGGCGAGCGTTTTGCGCCGTGCTGGCGAGCAGCTGTGGATCTTCGATCCAGCCGCGCAAGGCATGCGTGATGCGTTCCGGGGTAGGGGCCCAGATACCCGCCTTTTCGGAGACTACGAATACTACATTGCCATCTTCTTGACCGGGCAAGCGGCTGTACAGGATCATGGGCAGACCGGCATTCAATGCTTCGGTAATCGTGCCCGGCCCAGCTTTGGTGACCAGGATGTCTGCAGCCGCCATGAAATCGGGCATATCGCGCACAAATCCATAGATAAACGTGGGAGCTGACCAGGAGCGGCCTTCCAGGCGCTGCTTCAAATCCTGGTTGCGCCCGGTGATGATCACGATCGCAACGGGCAGGCCAGATCCCTCTAGCGCCAGGGCTGTGCGCTCCAGGGGTCCCATACCCTCGCCCCCGCCCATCAGGATAATTACAGGCCGGTCTGCGGGCCAGCCGAGCCGCTTGCGCAGGCTGAGCTTGTCACTCGCGGGCTGGCAGAACCGGTCCGCCACAGGCAGGCCAATTGTGCGCACCTGTGTGGGTGAGAGACCGCAGCGCAAAGCGCGCTGGCGGGATGCTTCGGTGGGCACCAGGCACAGATCGACACCGCGGTGGAACCAAAAAGAGTGAGCGGTAATCAGGTCGGTTACGACCGTGATAAATGGCGGATGATTTTTGCCCAATGCCCGCAGCACAGGCGCGTTTGCCAGGGGATGGGCGGAAACAATCAGGTCGCAGGGGTGTTGGTTGACCAGCTTGCGGAACGAGCGCTGCACATAGGGCCATGCCCCGGCTGAGAGCACGCGCGTTCGCCCCTGCCCGTCGCTGAGGCGAAACCCCAACCCCCAGGCTTGCGGCACTCGCACCATCTTCGGGTACAAATCGGGCATATAGTTGAACGGACGCGGGGCGTAATCTTTGAAAATATCTACCATGTCGGTCCCTATCCGCTCCCCATAGTTTAGATGCAGGGCCTCGATCATGGCTTCAGTGGCGCTGCGATGCCCGCCTCCAGTATCTGAAAACAGGAATAAGATGCGTGGACGTCTTGTGTTTTGATCAACCATTGTCAGTCGAGGGGTGCAGCGTCTTTAATCGTCGCGCCAGAGTACGCCTGGGAAGCAGAACCCGCCGCCCACACACCAGGCACTCCAGACCGATATCAGCCCCCAGGCGTACGATTTTCCACTCGAAGCTGCCGCAAGGATGCGGCTTACGCAATCGCACTCGATCGTCGATATGCAGTTCAGGTAGCATCGCGAGGCATTATATCACGCCGCGGGTGGCTGAACCCTGGGATGGTATAATCTAACCCACTGGTATGACCGGTCATCAGCGTCGCTTCTCTGCGTCGTTGTCCGGAATTGCCATCCACCCCGGAGCTTACTGAATGCTTGGTCTTACCCCATCGACGTTGATTGCGCATCTGGTTGTCTTGCTGACTGCTTTTGCGGTGCATGAGTTCGCGCATGCGTGGACTGCCGACCGTTTTGGAGATATGACCCCTCGCCAGAACGGGCGGCTGACCCTCAATCCGCTCGCTCACCTCGACCCGATCGGATCGCTGCTGATGCTGGTGGCTGGTTTCGGCTGGGCCAAACCGGTGCCGATCAATCCGTATGCACTGCAGCGCCGGTCCTCGGCCGCGGTAATGTTGGTTTCCCTGGCTGGACCGCTGTCCAATCTCTTGATGGCGATCGTAGTGGCGATCCCCTTTCAGCTGGGACTGGTTTCGGCCTACCAGGCGCAGATGGATGTATGGACAGCCAGCGAGCATTTCCTGCCCACCATCCCGCAGCTGATGTATGTGTTTGTGTATGTCAACCTTCTGCTGATGCTGTTTAACCTGATCCCGATCTTTCCACTGGACGGTGAGAAGATCGCGGCATATTTCTTCCCGCCTGCCTGGGTGCGGATCATGGAATCGATCCGCCCCTACGCGCCAATCGTCCTGCTCGGCCTGGTCTTTGTGGGCGCGTTGGGCTGGATCCTCACGCCCGCGCTGACCTTCTTGATGAATCTACTGGTCGGATGAGGCTGGACCGGATCACCTATCGATTTCGCCAGTTCTGGCAGGCCATCTATGCAGTTCCCAACCCGGCTGATCTCAAACTGGTGCAAAACATACTTACCCCTGCTCAGGTGGAGCTTTTCTCGCGCCTGCAGCCCAGCGAACAGTCGCACGGCCTGCAGGTCTTCAAGCGCTTATACGCTGAAAGCCAGGCAGGCACGAGCGAATATTCTCCAGATCTGCTGGTGGCGGCTTTGCTGCACGATGTGGGCAAGAGCTGCCACCCTTTATATTTGTGGGAGCGCGTCCTGATCGTGCTGGTGAAAGCCATCTCTCCGCAAAGCATCCAGAGGTGGGGGCGACTGCCAGCCAACCGCACCCGGTCGAGTAGATTCGGCTGGAGGCGACCCTTCGTGATCGCTGAGCAGCATCCGGGTTGGGGAGCAGAGATGGCGACCGAGGCCGGCTGCTCGCCATTGGCGGTGGCACTGATCCGGCGCCACCAGGAGGAATCTGCGCTTGACCGGGATATTTTAGAAGACCGGCTCCTGGCGCGGCTACAATCTGCAGATGGCAGTTATTAATGAAGACTTTTGTTGTAGTTTTGGGCGGTGAAGCCGCCCAAAACTACAACAAAAATTCTTGTCCCGAATTCATGTGAAAATATGCTGTGAGCAAATTGTGCTAAAAGAGGTGTCATGATGAGGGTACGAATCACAATTGTCGGCTTGGGGCAAATCGGTGCCTCTTTCGGGCTGGCCCTGGCAGAGCAGAAGGATACGTTCCAGAGAGTGGGACACGACCGCGATCCAGATATTGGGCGCAAGGCCCAGAAGCTGGGTGCGGTCGATCAAGTTTCGATCAACCTGCCGGCTTCGGTGAGGGACTCGGACATTGTCCTGCTGGCGCTCCCCATTGACCAGATCCGCGAGACTATCGAGATCATCGCCCCAGATTTGAAAGAAGATGTCGTCCTGCTGGACACCTCCCCGGTTAAGGAAGTGGTGACGGCCTGGGCGAAGGAGCTGCTGCCAGGGGACCGGTACTATGTCGGCCTGACACCGGTAGTAAACCCCAGCTACCTGCACCTGGCAGAATCGGGGATCGCGGCAGCTCACGCCGATTTGTTCCGCGGCGGCGTGATGGGCATTGTGGCCCCATCGCACACGCCCTCGGATGCGATCAAGCTTGCGGCTGACCTGACCAACATGGTGGGATCATCTCCGCTGTTTGTTGACCCCGCCGAGATCGACAGCTTGATGGCTGTCACGCACATCTTGCCGCAGTTGATCTCTGCCGCGCTGCTTAACGCCACGGTGGACCAACCCGGCTGGCTCGAGGCGCGCAAGATCGCCGGACGCGCCTATGCCACGGTAACTGCGCCGAGCGTCCAGTTCAGGGAACCGCAGGCCCTCGTCAGCTCGGCGATACTCGGGCGTGAGAATGTGCTGCGGGTTATCGACCGCGCGATCGCGTCCCTGCAGTCGTTGCGCAGCGATATCGATCAGGAGGATGGGCAGGCGCTGTTAGGCCGGTTGGCCAGCGCTCGCGACAGCCGGGAGGTATGGTGGGGCCAGCGCCAGGCTGCCAGGTGGGAGGAAGAACCTAAAGTGCAGCCTGAGATCTCTACCGGCTCGGATATCTTCGGGCGGTTATTGGGCATCAGACGAAAGAAGAGAGGCTAGATATGGCGAACAAGCTGCAATGGATTCAGGATGAATTGAACAACCTAAGGGAGGCCGGGCTTTACAACCGCATCCGGACATTGAGCTCCCCCCAGGGCGCGTGGCTGAACGTAGATGGCAAGCGGGCGCTGAATTTCTGCTCGAATAATTATCTTGGTCTCGCCAACCACCCTCGCCTTGTGCAGGCTGCCAAGGATGCGGTTGATAAGTATGGGGTAGGTCCGGCTGCAGTGCGCACCATTGCGGGCACGATGGAGCTGCATCTGGCGCTCGAGCAGCGCATGGCGGCTTTCAAAGGGGTGGAGGCGGCGATCACTTTCCAGTCCGGATTCAACGCCAATCTGGCCGCCATCCCGGCCCTGGTAGGCAAAAGCGATGTCATCTTCTCCGACGAGCTGAATCATGCCAGTATTATCGATGGCTCTCGCCTTTCGGGGGCGCAGATTGTGCGCTACGCCCACTGTGATCCAGATGATCTAAACCGGGCGCTGAGTGAGCAGCGTGCCAGCTTCCCGCATGCCCTGGTCATCACCGACGGCGTATTCAGCATGGATGGCGATGTAGCGCCGCTGGATAAGATCTATGAGGTCAGCCAGGCACACGATGCCATCCTGATGGTGGATGATGCCCACGGGGAGGGGGTTTTGGGGCGCGGCGGGCGCGGGATCGTTGATCATTATGGGCTGCACGGCAAGGTGGACGTGGAAGTGGGCACGCTCTCGAAAGCTTTTGGGGTAGTCGGCGGAGTGGTAGCTGGCAACCCGCTGGTTGTGGAATGGCTGCGGCAGCGCGGCCGGCCTTTCCTGTTCTCGTCTGCCATGACGGTGCCAGATACGGCTGCCTGCCTGGCAGCGCTGGACATCCTGGAAGAATCCACTGAGCTGGTAGACCGCCTGTGGGAGAACACACGTTACTTTAAGGAGGAGATGCGCCGCCTGGGGTTCGACACCGGCAGGAGCACCACCCCCATCACGCCGGTCATGCTGGGTGAGGCGCCTCTAGCCCAGCAGTTCAGCCGCGAGCTGTTCGAAAACGGGGTGTTTGCCATGGCGCTTGGCTTTCCCACTGTGCCGCGCGGCAAAGCCCGCATCCGGGTGATGATCTCGGCTGCGCATTGCAAAGAGGATCTGGACCAGGGTTTGGAGGCCTTTGCGCGCGTGGGGCGCAGCCTGGGTGTGATTTCCTGAAATATCCGGGGCGTTAAAAGCAGTGGACGGCTGCGACTGTTGCCGGGCGAGGGGAGGCGCCAGGCAAGGGAATCGCGGCCGTCCTGCCATGATGGCGAAGTGTTCGCGTGCTTACAGGTCTTCGGCGAAGGGATCGAAGGTCGGGTTGGTGCCTGCCCAGACACAGCTGGCGCGGTTATCCAGGTTGCAGGCGATCGCCCGCGAGCAGCGGTGGGCAATTATGCGCGGCTGCATGTCGGGGAGGTGATCGGCCGGGTACATCAGTTCGGCTTCCATCGTTACCTCGCTCCCGGCATGCTCACAGTAGCGTATCTTGACAATTTGCCAGGCCTTATAAACCATCGATTGCCTCCAGACGATCTATCCATATCGACAGAAATAGCTGCTCAGTCTGCCATCGCACCGGATAAATTCAGGACGATTCAAACGCCGGTTTTATACGCCAGCTGAGCAAACACCGGTAAATTATATGTCCAAGTATACACGCCCTGATCCCAGCACGTAAGTGTCAGGTGTCATGGGTGAAATACGACAAAATCCATCTTTAACCACGTGATCAGGCTTGTAGATGACAATCTGAATTGCCAAACTACCTCGGCAATGTGATGTCATTGTTCAGGGAAAATGACACCCTAACTGTTCAGGGAAAATGACACCTTGACCAATAGCAGGGTGTAAGTATAATCTGAACAACCCCAAAGGAAAGGCGAGAAGATCAGGAGCGATCCGATCTGCTCGTCTTTTTTCATCGTTAGTGATCATCCCAATTTTCTGCCTTTCAAAGATATGCCATACTGCTTCCAGGGGTGGTCAGCGGGGGGCTTCCAGGGATGTCTGGGCGGTTTGGGCAGACTGGGAGCTTGCGGCTGAGGAGGTGGTGATGCGGGGGTTGCTGGTTGGAACAGACCCACCCGAGGGGGAGCGGAAGTCGCTGGCTGGAAGGTGACCAGGAGTTGTCCCTGGTGGAAAACCGTCAGGCTGCCATCCATGTAGTGGTGCAGATCGACCCTGGCCTTGGCATAGCTTTTGCGATGGGGTCCAGGAGGGATCTACAAGCGATGCTTGTTGAAGGGCAGGGTGTTGTCATTGGTCACGATGCGGGTGTACTTGAAGCAAAAGTAGCCTGCCGGATCCCGCTCCGGTGGCCAGGGGACATAGGCTGAGCCAGGTTGAGCTGCTTCGACCTGAAAGCGGGCATTGAACTTGGGCAGGTAAGCCGCCAGAACCCGGTTGGCGCTCTCCAAGTCGTTTGCGCCGGCCTTGCGCAGTTCCTTGACCAGGCGGTCTTGTAGAGTGCCCCACAGCCGTTCGATGCGTCCTTTGGCCTGTGGGCTGCGAGCGGCGATCAGCTGGATGCCCAGTTCGTCCACCAGGCGGCCAAACTGAGTGCGCGGCAGCTCGCCGTACAGCTCTTGCTCCACGGTGGGCTGGCTGGGGCTCTGAAAGATGGTGTGCTGATCGGCGTAGATGGACTGGGGCAGGCCTTTGCTCCTGCAAACCTGTTCCAACACCAGGAAATAGCCAGCCGCATCTTCTTCTTCCCGGAAGACCGCCCCAGGCACCTCGTTATTCGCATCGTCGATCATGCCCACCAGGGTCAACCAGGGACCACGACCTTCCAGCCAATCGTGGCGGCTGCCGTCTGTTTGCAGCATCATCCCGGCCTGCGGATAGCGCTCCCGGCGACCGCGATATTCGGGGGCTCGCCGCTTCCTGGGGCTGCCTTGCCCGGCTGAGCGCCGGGTGCGCCGTAGGGTCGAACGCGAAACCAGGATCGGCTCGGACCGTTCAGCCAGTTCTTCGGTGAAGTGGCAGTCGTTGTAATCCCGGTAGGTCTCCTTGGCCAACCGGAGGATCTCCTGCCGCACCTGCTCCGAGATGCGGTTGGTGGATACTCTGCCACGGTTCCCGTGCGCCAGGGCTGCGATCCCTCGCTGGCGGTATGCGGCTACCAGCCGACGAAACTGCCGCTTCGAGATGCCCAACAGTTCCGCTGCTCGCTGGGCGTGGACTTTCCCGGCTTCGTAATCAATGACCATCTTCAGTTTGTGCTGTTCTTTCATCGTCAATGTCACCTGTGTATTCATAGGGTGTCATTTTCCCTGAACAGTCAGGGGGTGTCAAATTCGCTGAACAACAACACAACCTCGGCAATGTGATTGACAATTGTTGGGTCTGGCGTATAATGGTTCTGCTAATCGCTGAGCTGATAAATGCTCGCACTTCGTTGGCTATCAGGGGGTTTATAATGTCTCCCACGACGAAGCAAGGCAAATCCACGCTGTCGAATAAATTCAGGAGGTGAACCAAGCGCATCAGAATGAAGTAAAACTATAACAACTGATTATCCGAGAAATATCCTATTCTTCAGGAGGAAGAAGCATGAATCGCAAGAAGTTCTATACATTAGGAGCAGTTATCCTGCTGCTCAGCATGGTCCTGTCGGCTTGCGCGCCGCAAGCTCCGGCCACAACCGAAGCGCCCGCCATGACCGAAGCGCCTGCCATGACGGAGGCCCCTGAGCCGACCACGCCGCCAGAGCCGACTCCCACCGAAGCCCCCGCTATGACCGAGGCTCCTACTGAGCCGCCTCCGGCCTCAACCTACGAAGGCCTGAAAGTGGAAGCCCCCGACTGTGATTACGGCGGCATTCTCAAGTCAATCGAAGCCGTAGATGAGCTTACCGTGAAATTCACCTTCTGCGTGCCCGATCCGGCCTTCCCCGCCAAAGCAGCTTTCTCTGCCTTCCAGATCTATCCCTCTGAATACCTGGAAGCTACCGGCGGCACAGGCGACCTGGTTGAGAAACCAGTCGGCACCGGTCCGTTTGTAATGGATGTCTGGAACCGCGGCGAGAATGTCATCCTACAGCGCAACGAAAACTACTGGGGTGAGCCTGCCAAGGCTGCCACCGCCATCTTCCGCTGGAGCCAGGAAGCCCCGCAGAAGCTGCTCGAGCTCCAGGCTGGCACCGTGGATGGCATCGACAACGTCGCCCCGGATGACATCGAGACCGTCGAGAACGATCCCAACCTGCAGCTGACCCCGCGCGATCCGTTCAACATCTTCTACGTGGGTTTCAACAACACCTACCCGCCCTTCGATAACGAGATGGTGCGCCAGGCAATCGCCATGGGCATCGACCGCCAGCGCATCGTCGATACCTTCTACCCGCCAGGCTCCAGCGTCGCCGACCAGTTCCTGCCGGAAGGCCTGCTGGCTCGTCCTGATGGGTCAACCTGGTACGAGTTCGATGTCGAAGCCGCCAAGGCGCTGCTGGCTGATGCCGGTTTCCCGGATGGATTTGAGACCACCATCACCTACCGCAACGTCTTCCGCGGCTACCTGCCTGAGCCGCCGGTCGTAGCCCAGGATATCGCCGCCCAATTGCTCGAAAATCTCAATATCGATGCTCAGATCGTCGAGATGGAGTCGGGCGCCTTCATCGATGCTTCTAACAAAGGCCTGGTCGAGGGCATCCACCTGCTTGGCTGGACGGGCGACTACCCCGACCCAACCAACTTCTACGACTTCCACTTTGGCGCTGGCGCCAGCCCGCAGTTCGGCGATACATTCGAGGACATCACTTCCCGGATCAGTGAAGCCGGTCAGGTTGGCGACGAGGAAGCCCGCCGCGCCATCTACACCGAGGTCAACGAGCTGCTCAAGCAGCACGTCCCGATGATCCCGATCGCTCACGGTGCATCCGCCGCGGCTTACCTGGCGACTGTCGAGGGCGCGCATGCCAGCCCGCTGGGCAACGAGAGCCTGGAAGTGATGGAGGTTCCCGGTCAGGACACCTTCACCTTCATGCAGAACGCCGAGCCAATCGGCCTGTACTGCGCCGATGAAACCGACGGCGAGTCGCTGCGCGTGTGCGAGCAGGTGCTCGAGTCGCTGCTGGCCTACGAGGTAGGCGGCGCGAAGGTCGTGCCATCGCTGGCGACTGAGTACACACCCAACGCTGACGCCACCGAGTGGACTTTCACCCTGCGCGAGGGAGTGATGTTCCATGACGGCTCCACCCTGGATGCCAACGACGTGGTCAGGTCGTGGGGCGTTCAGTGGGATGCCGGTGACCCACTGCATATCGGACGTGTGGGCGACTTCACCTACTTCGCCGGCTTGTTCGGCGCGTTTATGAACGCGCCCGCACCGTAACATCTGAGCCAATAACTACACAGGGATGGGGTGTCTTGTGATGCCCCATCCCTGAACCATCCTGAGCGCCGCATGATCCAGTTCATAGTCCGCCGGATATTGGTCGCCATCCCCGTCTTGCTGGGGATTTTGTTTATCACCTTCGCCCTGGCAAGATTGCTGCCGGGCGACCCGTGCCGGGCTGCACTGGGGGAGCGCGCCACCGCCCAGGTGTGTGATGCCTTCACCAAGCGCAATGGGTTGGATAGACCCATCCCGGTCCAGTTCGGTATATACCTGCGTGATGTACTACGTGGCGACCTGGGGGATTCTTTTCGCCAGGGTCGCCCTGCCACCGAAATCCTGATCGAGCGCCTGCCCACCACCATCGAGCTGGCTTTTTATGCCATGCTGTTTGCGATCATCGTCGGCGTGCCGCTGGGGATTATCTCTGCCTATTGGCGCAACTCCCCGGTCGATGTCGGCACGATGGTGTTAGCCAATATTGGAGTCTCTACCCCGGTGTTTGTTTTGGGGTTGATGCTTGAATATCTTTTTGCAATCATATTAAAAGATACCTTTCTATGGCTGCCGCCGTCTGGGAGGCTGTCTGCCGGGGTGGATCTGCCCCATCTGGCAGAGACCTGGAACTTAACCGATCTATCCGTTCAGTCTGCTGCGGTTTTGGATTTCGTATCCAGGCTGTATACTGTGAATGCGGTCATTACCTCCAACTGGGTTGCTCTACGGGACGTCTGGAGCCATATGATTTTGCCTGCCTTAGCAGTCGGCACCATCCCATTGGCGATCGTCGCTCGCATGACACGTTCCAGCATTCTGGATGTGCTTGGATTGGACTACATCCGCACTGCACGCGCCAAGGGTCTGAGGATGAATAAAGTAGTTTTCAAGCATGCCCTGCGCAACGCCCTGCTTCCGGTAGTGACGGTCATTGGTTTATCGTTGGGCGGCTTGCTCAGCGGGGCGGTGCTGACGGAGACGGTGTTCAACCTGCCGGGGGTCGGGCGCACCATGTTCGAAGCCATCACTGCTCGAGATTACACGGTCGTACAGGCTTTTACGTTGGTAATTGCCTTTATTTATGTGGCGGTCAATTTATTCGTCGACTTGCTGTACGCATTCCTTGATCCTCGCATCCGTTTAGGATAGCTGTGCAGATACCTGATCTCTCCAAATCCACTCCCGAGTCTGCTTCCAGCCGCTTGCGAACGACACTGCGTGCACTGCGGCGCAACCGTTCAGCGATGCTGGGTTTCAGTATCCTAACGATACTGACTTTCGTGGCGATATTTGCCCCGCTGCTGGCAACCTATGATCCAGAAAAACCGCTGATCGGCGTCGAAGAGAACATCAAGAAACGCGCTTCTCCCTGCATCCATATTCTTGGATGCTCCGAGGACCTGCCGCAGCATTTAATGGGCACCGATGGGAACGTCCGCGATGTCTTCAGCCGTATCTTGTTTGGCGCGCGGCTCTCGTTAGTCATTGGCTTTACCACGGTGAGCTTTGCCATTGTCATAGGCACGTTTCTCGGGCTTGTGAGCGGGTATTGGGGCGGCTGGTTGGACACCATGGTCATGCGCTTGATGGATGTCTTGCTGGCGTTTCCTAGCCTGATGCTAGCCATTGCAATTGTGACCGTGCTTGGTCCGGGATTAATCAACGCCTTGCTGGCAATCGGCATTGTTTCGATTCCCACTTATGCGCGCGTAACCCGAGCGAGCGTGCTTCTGCTGAAGGAGATGGACTTTGTCTCTGCATCGCGCGCCCTGGGCGCCAGCGATTTCTTCCTGATCCTGCGCCGCATCCTGCCGAACTCCCTGACGCCTCTGATCGTGTACGGGACGCTGGGGGTTGCCACGGCTATCCTGGATGCTGCCGCCCTCTCGTTTCTAGGGCTCGGGGCACAGCATCCCACGCCGGAATGGGGCCTGATGGTGGGACAGGAGTATAAAAATGTGTTCAATGCTCCCCATCTCACCTTTTTCCCGGGGATCGCGCTGATGCTTGTAGTGCTCTCGTTCAACCTCCTCGGCGATGGTTTGCGAGACGCACTGGATCCCCGGCTGGCAAAGATCCGCATGGCTTAATCGTATAAGGTGGGGTCGAAATCATGCGGCGGCGTAGTATTACCCGGCTGCACGATTTTCTATTCCAACACCCCTTATCAGTTCTCTGGTACATTGCTGTTTTGACAGGTACCTTTGACATTCTACGCGCACCCGGCTAAAATGGGATAGTGAATCACCTCGAGTCTGGGGAAGGTAGATGAGCGCCTGGCCTGGGAAATACGTCATCGGCTTGACCGGCAACATTGCCACCGGGAAGAGCGTGGTGCGCAGGATGTTAGAGCATCTTGGCGCATATGGCATCGATGCGGATGCCCTCGGGCACCGTGCCATCGCCCAGGGAGCGCCGGGCTACCAGCCTGTGGTGGATACGTTCGGTCGCTGGATCCTGGGATCGGACGGGCAGATCGACCGCGCCCGGCTGGCGCGGGTGGTTTTCTCCGATCCCGATGCCCTGGCGCAGCTGGAGGCTATCGTGCATCCCCTGGTGCGCGGGGCGGTCGACTTGCTGGTGCGTCGCTCCCGGCAGGAGGTAATCGTCCTGGAGGCGATCAAGCTGCTTGAATCGGGGCTGTCTAAGGCGTGCGATTCGCTCTGGGTGGCTTATGCGCCTCAGGAAGTCCAGCTTGCCAGGTTGGTGCAGAAACGCAAGATGAGCGAAGTCGCCGCCCGCCAGAGGATCGCTGCCCAGCCGGACCAGAAGCTCAAGATGGACCAGGCGAACGTCTTGATCCGCAACGACGGCCTTTTCGAAGATACCTGGAAGCAGGTACTGGAGGCCTGGCAGAAGCTGTTCTCGGTGGTCGAGACCAGCCTGCTGCGGGCGGTGCAGACGATCAAGGGCGAGATGGCGGTCCAGCGTGCCCGCCCACGCCAGGCAGAGGAAATCGCCGAATATATCACCCGCATGAGCGGCGGCAAGCGCTCCCTGACAGGCCATGATATTATGGCAGCTTTTGGTGAAAAAGCCTTCCTGCTCCTGAAGGTGGATAGCATGTTGGTGGGTCTGGTGGGGTGGCAGGTGGAGAACCTGGTGGCCCGCACGGATGAGGTCTACCTGGACCCCAATACCCCCTTTGCGGAAGCAATGCAGGTACTGGTGGGAGAAGTAGAGCGCGCCTCGCGCGAGCTGCAATGTGAGATTTCCTTGCTTTTCATCCCGCCGACACTGGCGCGCCAGTATGCCATCTGGAACAGCCTGGGCTACCAGACACGCTCTGTTGCCAGCCTGGGCGTGCGCGCCTGGCAAGAGGCTGCTGTCGAGTCGATGCCATCTGGGTCGGTGATGTTGTTCAAGCAGCTGCGCAAGGATCGCGTATTGCGACCGGTATAAACTTGCTGGACTGTGGGTTGCACACCGTGTTGTGTGTCTCAGCCGGCCAGTTGGTCATAATTTTATCTGTTCGAACCCACGGCTGGAGAAATATCCAGTGCCCGAGCTTTTTATTAACCTGATCAATAGCCTGGCTTTTATATTTGAGCGCCTGGATTGGTTGGACCTGGTCGACCTGATCCTGGTGACCTTGATCTTTTTCACAATTCTGATGCTCCTTCGGGATACCCAGGCGGCTGTCTTGCTGCGCGGCGTGTTCCTCCTGATCGTCTTGATCGGTTTGCTGACCACCCTGGAGGTCTTACCGGCATTTTCCTGGTTGATAGGGAACACCTTGCCTGCATTATTGCTGGCGATACCCGTGATCTTTGCACCGGAGATCCGGCGAACGCTGGAGCGCCTGGGCCGGGCGGGTACTTTCTCCACTTCCGACCGCGGGTCCCAAGAAGCGCAGGATGCAGTCACCTCAGTGATCAGCGCCGCGGCGCGCCTTTCGGACCGAAAACATGGTGCCCTGATCGTGATGCAGCGCCAGGATAGCCTGGAGGAGTATGTCAAGACCGGCGTCCTGATGAATGCGCGCGTTTCTCCGGAGCTGCTGCTGCAGGTGTTCTATCCGAATACCCCTTTGCACGATGGCGCCGTCATCATCAACGGATTCCAGGTCGTCGCTGCTTCTTGCGTGATGCCGCTCTCTTCCAGCGGTGTGCTGACGCGTTCACCCGAGCGCCAGATGGGCCTGCGCCATCGCGCTGCTCTGGGCATCTCGGAGGTCACGGATGCGGTCGCCGTGGTCGTCTCGGAGGAGACCGGCTCGATCTCCGTCGTGCACGGCGGTCGCATGATACGGAGGCTGGATATCGAGCGCCTCGAAAATATCTTGCGCACCTTCTTCCGGGCTAAAATCCGGCGGCGAGGGCTGGCAGGCTTGTTCGACCGGCTCTCCTCAAACGGCGCACGTTCTCGCCGGGAGGATAGCTGAATGATGGGGCTGGTGCGCTGGCTTGGCAGGAATCTGGGCAACCTGTTCCTGGCCTTTGGACTGGCGGTCGTGGTTTGGGTGGCGGCAGTTGTGGCCGCAGATCCAAGCGAAGAGACCGTCTACCCTCGCCAGATCCCCCTGGAGGTCATCGGGCAGGACCCGCAGCTGCTGCAGCTCAACAGCATCGCCTCCTCAGTGCGCCTGACCATCAACGCTCCCCAATCGATCTGGAACCGGCTGCTGGAAGACCAGGACTTAATCCGTACCTGGATCGATCTCTCTGGCTTGGGGGCAGGTGAGCACATCGTAGAGGTCAAAGCTCAGCTGTTGGCAACCCCGGCGAGGGTCATTAATATTGAGCCGAGAGAAGTACAGGTGCTGCTGGAAGCACAAAGGACCCAGGATTTTGAAGTGGACGTATCGATAACCGGCGATCCTGCCCTGGGGTACCGGCTGGGGAATCCGGTTGTGGAACCCCAACTGGTTTCTATATCGGGGCCCGAATCACTGGTGAACCAGGTGGCGCAGATCGGCGGATCGGTCGATATCTCCGGCGCGAACGCACTTCTGCAACGCACGCTGCTCCTAGAGGCATTTGACAGCGCCGGCGTTCCTGTGGAGGGCTTGAATATTACTCCTGCTACAGTCTCTGTTCGCCTTCCGGTGAATTTATTGGGCGGCTATCGCAATGTAGTGGTCAGGGTAGCCACCTCAGGGGAGCCAGCCGAAGGATATTGGCTGACCAATATCTCGATAACGCCGCCCAATGTGACCGTCTTCTCTACCAATCCCCAGCTGGTCAATGAGCTTCCTGGTTATGTCCCGACCAACCCGATCGATCTGACCGGCATGAGCGACGATGTGGATGTGCGCGCCTCGTTGGAACTGCCCGAGGGTGTGACCCTGGTTGGGGAGGAGAGCGTCCTCGTGCGGTTGAGCATCGCCGCCCGCGAGGGGGTGCTGCCCATCACCTTGCCGTTGGAGGCAATCGGCTTGCCCCCGGATCTGCAGGCTTCCTTTCTGCCGGGGGCAGTGGATGTGACCCTGGTGGGACCGCTGCCTATCTTAAACAATTTAAAGCCGGCTGAGATCCGCATATCGGTAAATTTAAATGGGCTGGAGCCAGGTTCGTATCTGATACAGCCGGTAGTCGATCTGCTGCCCAACGAAGTCGAGGTTGTGGATATACAGCCCGTGTCGGTGCAGGTGACGATCGTACTGCCCCCGACACCCACACCTACGGGGACGCAGCCCACGCCCACTGCTACTGCTCCAGGGGCGACACCAACTTTAAATCCAACCGCCACTCCCACTACCGGCCCCACGGTGACGCCCACCCCCTGAGGAAGGGACTATGCCCAAACCCGTCGTCGCTCTGGTAGGGCGGCCGAATGTTGGCAAAAGCACCCTGTTTAACCGGTTGGCTGAAGAACGCCTGGCGGTGGTAGATGACGTCCCTGGAACCACGCGAGACCGGTTGGTTGCGGACGCTGAATGGGCAGGTGTGAACTTCACCATAGTGGATACCGGCGGCATCGATTCCAGTCAAACCGGTCCTGGGCGCCATCTGGAGCCGCTGTCTATCGGCTCAGCTGACTTTATCGAGCAGATCCGCGCTCAGGCTGAAGTTGCCATCGGCGAGGCAGACGCGGTGCTGTTTGTGACCGATGCCGAGAGCGGCGTGACCCCTGCCGATCGCGAGGTAGCCTTGATCTTACGCCGCCGCCAGGCAGAGCGGGATGGCGTGCTCTACCCGCCCGTCCTGCTGGTGGTCAATAAAGCCGATAGCGAAGCGCGCCGGATGCAAGCCCTGCAGTTTTACGAGCTGGGCATCGGCGACCCCTATCCCATCTCAGCTTTACACGGCACCGGCACCGGCGATATGCTGGACGCCCTGGTGGCGAATTTCAAAGATCTCGCCGAGGAAGAGAAAGACGAATCGATCAAGATCGCCATCGTGGGGAAACCCAACGTGGGGAAATCCAGCCTCTTGAACCACCTGCTGGGTGAGGAGCGCGCCATTGTCAGCCCCATCCCCGGAACGACGCGCGATGCCATCGATACCCACCTGGAATACAACGGACTGCCTGTCACCCTGATCGATACCGCCGGCATCCGGCGCCGGGGGCGTATCGATCCCGGGGTGGAGCGCTACAGCGTGCTGCGCTCACTGCGAGCAATCGAACGCACTGATGTAGCCCTGCTGGTGCTGGATGCGACCAGCGGTCTGACTGCCCAGGATGCGCACATCGCCGGCTTTATCCTGGATGCCTGGAAGAGCGCCGTGGTCGTGGTTAACAAATGGGATGCTGTTCCAAAAGATGCCAGCACGATGGACCAGTTTACCCGCCATGTGCGCCAGGACCTGAACTTTATGGATTACGTGCCGGTCTTGTTTATCTCGGCCAAGACGGGGCAGCGCGTTGACCAGGTGCTGCCGATGGCGCTGCGCGTGCAGGAGGAGAGGCTGCTGCATTTGCCCACCTCGCAGCTCAACCAGATCCTCCAGAAAGCGCAGACCTACCAGCCAGGGCCCACGCGGGCTGGGAAACAGTTCAAGATCTATTACAGCACCCAGGTGCGCAGCGACCCACCCACTTTCCTTCTGTATGTGAATGACCCCCGGCTGGCGCACTTTTCGTACCTGCGTTTCCTGGAGAACCGCATCCGTGAATCGCACAATTTCCTGGGCACACCCATCCGCCTGGTGCTCAAAGCCCGCGCCTGAGCTTGCTCAGCTTTGCGGCCCACTGCCCGATCACATCATCCGTCCACTTCATGAACCAGGATTTTGAGAGCCTTCATTCGGAGCCGGTTCCGGAAGCCGCCACGCCGCCGCAAGGCGGCGCAAGGGCCAAGCGTTTTTTGCTGGACGTGCTCGAGACGATCGTGATCTCTGGGCTGCTTTTCCTGGCGATCAACGCCATTTCGGCCCGCATCCGGGTAGATGGCTCAAGTATGGAGCCAAGCCTGCACAGTGGGGAATTTCTGATCGTCAATAAACTGGCGTATAAGCTGGGGTCCCCGCAGCGAGGCGACATTATTGTATTTCATTTTCCGCGCGACCCGGAGCAGGAATATATCAAGCGCCTGATCGGATTGCCGGGTGATACAGTGATTGTCGCGAGGGGAAAAGTCGAGGTAAACGGGCAGGCTCTGGTTGAAGAATATATCCAGCAGCCTGCCAGGTACAACGGTACCTGGCAGGTGCCGGAAGGTCACCTGTTCGTCCTGGGCGATAACCGCAACAATTCGTCTGACTCTCACGACTGGGGTCCCGTGCCGCTGGACTACGTGGTCGGTAAAGCGGTGCTGGTCTACTGGCCGGTCGAATCGTGGGGGCCAGTCAGGCACATTGTGATGCCCTGACTAAAGCGAATTCAGGCCATTAGAAGTCATCTGGACAGGACGGCATGTGCAGGTATTGTTGGCACTCAGCGATGGTCAGATCGCGGGTCAGTCGCTCATGTGCAAGCGCCAGCAAGTCTGTCAGACGCAGCAGGAATACTCGCACCGCTCCGTCAGCGCTGGCAACGGCCAGGCTGGCTCCCCCGTCGCCTGGGTTGAAAGCCACATCAGTGACACCGCCCATGCTGCCAGGCAGGGTCAGCATCTGCTCGCCTGTGGAGGCATCCCAGACTTTGGCGGTGTTATCGCCGCTGGCGGTCGCAATGAAATGCCCATCCGGGCTGTACCTGGCACTCCAGATATCTGCGCGATGTCCTCTCAATGTAAGCAGTTCTCTCCCTGTTTGAGCGTCCCAGACTCTGGCGGTGGCGTCCCGGCTGGCAGTGACCAGCCGTGTCCCATCCGGGCTGAAAGCGACGTCTGGGAGCGATCCGGCATGCCCGCTCAGGGTAATGAGCAATTCGCCGCTGGGAAGTGCCCATATTTTAGCGGTAGCATCTGTAATGGATGTTGCCAGGCGGCTGCCGTCGGGGCTGAAAGCCACTCCGGTGACCAGACCATCGTTACCTGCCAATGTTAGCAGCTCCTCTCCGGTGGAGGCATCCCACACTTTAGCAGTTCCATCGAAGCCTGCAGTGGCGACCCATTTTCCATCCGGACTGAAGGCTGCATCGCGGACATCCATGTTGTGACCCCTTAGTGTAAGCACGGATTGCTTTTGAGCGATGTCCCAGATACGAGCGGTTTGATCAGTGCTCCCCGTAACCAGGCGCTTCCCGTCGGGGCTAAAGGCCAGGCTGTACAGACCTCCACCGAAGCCAGAGAAGGCTGACAATTTCTCGCCCGTCTGGCTGTCCCAAAGCTGTGGGATGCTCTCAGCGCTGTCCGTCGCCAGGGTGGTGCCATCCGGACTGTAACTGTAGGCTACCAGATGCCCACTCCCTGAGAGGGTCAGAGCTTCTTCGTCCGGGTTGATATCCCAGACCCGCGCGGTGCGGTCCAGGCTGGTTGTCACCAGGCGCTCGCCATCCGGACTGAAAGCTACCATGTTGATCCAATCGGCATGCCCGGCTAATGTGAGCTGTTCTCGACCGGTCTGCGCATCCCAGATCTTGGCAACGCTCCCGGTTTGCGCTGCCAGACGCTGCCCGTCCGGGCTGAAGACGATATTCCCTGCATTCACCGGGATCGTCAGCGCTTCGTTGCCGGTATCCGCTTCCCAGATTCTTATCCCATCATTCATATTGGATGCCAGATATCGGCCGTCGGGACTGTAAGAGACGCTGTAGAAAGGTCCGGCGGGGTTCTCCAGCTCGTAGAGCAGCGCGCCGGTATGTGCGTCCCAGACGATTAGCTTACCATCATCACCGGCTGTCGCAAGCTTATCTCCTTTCGGGGAGAATGCCAGCCCCTCGATGGCAGCCTCGTGACCTGCCAGGGTTAACAAGGATCTTCCTGTGGAGGCTTCCCAGATGCGCGCTGTGGTATCGACCCCGGCGGAGGCGATCCTGGCGCTATCTGGACTGTAAGCTACTGCCCATACTTCACCCGTATGGCCTGCTAGTGTGGCAATCTCGGCGCCCGTGCCTGCCTCCCATATTTTGACCAGATCACGATCGCCGGTGACCAGATTCATCCCATCCGGGCTGTATGCCAGGCGCTGTGTACCTAGGGCGTCACCTGGCTGCGTAGTGCCCGGCATACTGAATAGCTCCACTCCACTTGCGGCATCCCATACTTCGACTGTTCCGTCGATACCGATGGTCGCAATTTGCTTCCCGTTTGGGCTATAAGCCGCCGTGAGTACCCCATACTCGTGCCCGGATAAAACCAGGCGCAGGTGTGAGGCGAGTAAAGCGCGGTGCAGTGCCTCTTCGGCCTCAGGTAGAACGCTTCCGTCTGCAATCCGGGTGGTCGAAATGGCCTGCACTGCTAGCAGAATGCCCAGCTCGGGGTCGATTTCGAGGCTGTTGACAGCCGCGGCTGCCAGCTCGCGTGAGGTCGCCAGTCGGCTGGCAGCCTGCGCTTGCCGACCCAGAAACAGGGCGGCAGCCGCCATACCCAGTGCAAGCACAAGCGCAGCCGCCAGATAGAACGCCCGCTGGCGCAGTTTGGCGGCTGCCTGGCTTTGGGCTACAGCCAGCTCCTGCGCGGATTCCAGCTCGCGCTGGCGCTGCGCTTCGCGCTCGGCGGCTTCGATTTCGACGTGTGCCCGAGATGCCTCAAGGAATTCTCGCTCGAAGGCATTCAGCTCATCAGGCTGATCCTGCGCCCATTCCAGAGCCTGCGCCAGGCGCGCCCCCCGATACAGCTCGCCCGGATCACGCCCTTGTCTCATCCAGCCCTCAGCCGCCCGAGTTAGGTGCCGGTGTAAACGCAAGCCATCCCGGCTTTCCTCCAACCAGCCGCGCAAGGTAGGCCACTCACGGATCAGCGCCTCATGAGCTACTTCGGCCATATCTTGATCAGTAACAATCAGGCGGGCATCTGCTAAGTGGGTCAAAACCTCTCGCACCGCAGCTGCATCTTCGGGTTTGGGGATCAATTCTTCGATCATGGCGCGCCGGCGCGTCTCAGCGGGGATTTCTTCATCACCCAGCTCCGTTAAGCGCAGGAAGATGCTGCGGGCGATGCCCTGCTGATGTGCGTCCAGCTCATCCTGGAAGACTACTTCCGCCGTTTCCGAGATCGCCCCGCGCACGCCGCCGGAGGCCAGGTAGCCGGAAACGGTGAGCGTCCGCCCTCGCCGGCGATTCCAGGTCTCGAGCAGGGCATGCGACAACAAGGGCAGGGCACCCGGCTCCGCCAGATACGGACCTTCGGCACCCACATCTTTCAGCAGCACATCCACCAGACCGGTCTCAAGCTCCCAGCCGCCTCGCCGGGCCGGCTCTTCGATAGCACGCCGCAGGTCGGCAGGTGTCATAGGGCCAATGTATTCTTGCTGGCTGGCTAGCGCCTGGCGAAGCACGCTGTAAGGCGCACAATGCGCGTAAAAATCCGCACGCAGCGTAAGCACCACCCAGACGCCGCCATGCGGCTCAGACGCGGCTGTCACCAGGTTGTCGATAAAAGCCTGCCGCTCGGCATCGTCACGGCACAGGGTAAAAAGCTCCTCAAATTGATCTACCCCTAAAAAGACAAGTGGTTGCCCTTTGCCATGGATCAAACTTCTATGAGTTTCCTGTTCGTTGTTTAAAAGCCGCTGCGAGTAAAAAAGAAGGGCACGCGGATCGCGCGCCATGTCATCTGCGAGTGTTGCGGTTGCCAAAATTGAGGGAGATTCTTGGGTAAGCGCTCCGGCAAGCGCGTGCAACGGGTGTGCGGTTGGAGTGAGAGTGTAAATCAGCCAATCTGCGGCTGCCGGATTCCAGCGCAATGCAGATATAAGACCGGCCCGCAGGATCGAGGATTTGCCGCTGCCGGAGGCGCCCACCACAGCCAGCAGGCGGGCAGAAGTTGGGCGGGATGCGGTGGATTGGGTGAGGGACGGCGGATTGAGGATACGTTCCAGCAGCTTTGCTACCAGGTCTTCTCGTCCAAAGAATAAATCGGCATCCGCCTCACCAAAGTGCTGCAGCCCTTTGAACGGCGCTACACCGGAGGCCGGGGCGTCCTCACGGCGCATGCTGGCTGCCAGCTCGAGCAATCGGGTGGCTGCTTCTGGTTCATCATCGAGATACAGCGCTGGGATAAAGCGCGCCGTGATTGTCGCCAGGTCGGGCAGGCGCTGGTTGAGCTCCAGGCGGCTGATCTGCGCGTGGCTGTAGCCGACGGCAATCGAGAGCTCACGCTGGGTGAGACCGATGCGGCGGCGTAAGAATTTAAGCAGATCGCCAAATGTTGTAAATCGTTCTAACCCGATGCTGAGTTTTTGAGAATGCACTGTTGTCCATCTCCAATACCGGTCTTCTATCTATATATTAGTCTGATTATATCTGGGTATCCGGTTAGTGTACGGTATTGGTGAATTTTGGTGAATCTTGTCGCTATTGGTGAGGGAATTATTGCTAAGATGTCGTTATCAAATGCCAACCTGTATCAGCGAAAGGACCTGCGATGAAACACTTAGAAGAGATTTCCCGAATGCGTGTGGATGAAGCCATCCAGACCGGATTGAGAAGCCAATCTGTCCGCCGAGCCCGGAATGAAAACAAGCTCCCGGCGCCGTCGGCTTCTCCGAAAAAAATTAGGCAGCGTGATCTTGGATTACCCACTCAGCCCAATTGGATCACCTTGCTGATCTACTGGCTCCTGGGATCCGGAGGATAAACCGGACCAACCAATGTGTTTACTAACGGTCAACCGTCCGTTGTCTTTCAACCATAAGGAGAGTCAGATGAACAGAATACGAATTTCCATATTGATCGCTGGCGCAGCTTTTACCCTGGCAGCTTTCATGGCTGGCAGAGCAACCATGACATCCAGCGGCAACCAGGCAGTCCCGCAATCTATGTCTGGCACAGGGGAGAAGGTCCGCTTTATCCTCGAGCCGCCCAGCATGCATACCAAAGCACGCGAGAGCCGTTTGGCTGGCTCGGACTGGATCGAACGGCACCCGACGGTAATTGCTGACGCCAACTTTTATGCTGGCTCGGACTGGATCGAACGGCACCCAGCAGGCAAAAAAGGGCTATCCGTCTCTGAAAGTGGAATGAAAGAAAATGGCCACACTTATGCCGGCACCGGAGACCCCGATCGGTTCAGTTTCAAGCTGTCTATCCCTGTTACCAAGACGCAGGAAAACGGACATACCTACGCCGGCACCGGTGATCCAGTACGCTACCAGGCGCCGTGAGGTTCACACAGCAGTTCCCGGTCGAAATTAATCGACGACGGCTGCCTCGAGATGGGTGAGGCAGCCGTCGAATTCTTTGGATCGGTCCGTAGTACTATTCGCCGGTTGGCACCCAGATGTTCTTCACCTGTGTGGCCTCGTGCAGGAATTCGTGACCGGCGCCCTGCTCTTCGTCCGTCCAGTCGCGGGCCAGGCCGTAGCTGACCCAGGTGCGCTTCATGTTGGCGGCGGATTCGTATTCCGTGTGGTAGCTGCCTTCGGCGGTGCCGAAATACCAGACTGCATCCACATCCTCGTGCTGGATGAGCGTTTTGGTCAGGTGGTCCCGGTCGCCGGTGACGATGTTGACCACGCCGGGCGGCACGTCCGAGGTATCCAGCACCTGGTAGAAATCGGTAGCGCTGAGCGGGTATTTCTCGCTCGGGATCATGACCACCGTGTTGCCGCGGGCGATAGCTGGAGCCATCAGCGAGACAAAGCCCAGCAGTGGGAATTCATCCGAGCAGGCAATGCCGATCACGCCCACCGGCTCGTTGACCGCCACGGTGATGCCGCGCAGCGTGGTTTCCTGCACGCTGCCGCCGTATTTGTCTGCCCAGGCGGCGTAAGAGAACAGCCGCCGGATCGAAAGCTCGACCTCCGCCTGCGCCGATTTGGCTGAGCGCCCGGTCATGCTGGCGATGCGGCGGGCGAACTCCTCGCTGCGCGCCCCCAGGTTCTCGGCAATAAAGTACAGGATCTGCGAGCGGTAGTAGCCGTGGCGCATGGCCCAGCCGGGTTTAGCAGTGTGAGCCGCGTGAGCAGCTTCGACGGCATCGCGAATATCCTTGCGGTTGCCGTCACCCACCTGCCCGACCACCTCGCCTTTGCGCCCCAGCGCGGCGCGGGTGTAGTTGCCGTCCGGGCGCACCTGCTTACCGCCAATGTACATCTTCGGAGTGCGGTCGACCGGGGGGATGCCATCGGCATGTCCCTTGCCGTTGCCCGGCAACGTGGGCCGGGCCGGGACGGCAGCTCCCCAGTTTTTATTGATTCCCGACTCCGGCGCCTGGTAGTCCGAGCGCGGCCGCTCCTGCCAGGCAGGGCGCAAATACTCGAACAGCCCTTCTTTGCCGCCCTCGCGCCCGAAGCCGCTCTCGCGGTATCCGCCGAAGCCGGAGGCCGCGTCGAACAGGTTGGTGCTGTTGACCCACACTGAGCCCGCCTTCAGCTTGCTGGCAACATCCAGCGCCAGGTTGATATTATCGCTCCACACGCTGGCAGCCAGGCCGTAGCGGGTGTTGTTCGCCAGCTCGATCGCCTCCAGCGGCGTGCGGAAGGTCACCGATACCAGCACCGGTCCGAAGATCTCCTCCTGCACTGTTTCCGCAGCCTGATCCAGACCGGTGATCAGCGTCGGCTTGTAGAAACAGCCGTGGGCAGGCAGGTCGATATCCGGCTGGTACAGGCTGCCGCCCTCCTCGACGCCGGTCTTTACCCACTTGTCGATGGTCTCCCATTGGGTCTGGTCGACGATGGCGCCGATGTCGATGCACTTATCCAATGGATCGCCCACGCGCAGGTGATCCATGCGGTCTTTGAGCTTGGTGATGAAGCGGTCAGCAATGTTTTCCTGCACCAGCAGCCGCGAGCCTGCGCAGCACACCTGTCCCTGGTTGAACCAGATGGCATCCACCACGCCCTCGATGGCGCCATCCAGGTCGGCGTCTTCGAAGACCACGAAGGGTGATTTGCCGCCCAGCTCCAAAGACAGCTTCTTTCCGGAGCCGGCGGTCTGGCGGCGCAGGATGCGACCGACATCCGTGGAGCCGGTGAAGGCGATCTTGTCGATATCCGGGTGGGTGACGATCATCGTGCCGGCTTTGCTGCTGCCGGTGACCACGTTGATCACACCCGGCGGCAGGCCGGCCTCGGCGACGATCTCGGCAAACAGCAGGGCTGATAGGCGCGTATAGGAGGCCGGCTTGAGCACTACTGTGTTGCCCATGGCGATGGCTGGGGCGATTTTCCAGGCCAGCATCAGCAGTGGGAAGTTCCACGGGATGATCTGCCCGACCACCCCAACGGGCTGGTAGCCGCTCAGCTCGCGCTCCATGAGCTGCGCCCAGCCGGCATAGTAGTAGAAATGGCGTGCCAGCAGCGGCACATCGATATCGCGCGATTCGCGGATCGGCTTGCCGTTATCCATCGACTCCAGCACCGCCAGCAGGCGGTTATGCTTCTGGATATTGCGAGCGATGGCGTACAGGTAGCGCGCCCGCTCCGATCCCGGGGTCTGGCTCCAGGTCTGGAAAGCCTGGCGCGCCGCGGCGACCGCCATATCGACTTCAGCCTGCCCCGCCTGGACGGTCTCAGCCAGCACCTCACCCGAGGCCGGATTATAGCTGGAGTAGGTGTCGGAGTTTTTCGGGAAGACCCACCCATTGTTGATAAACAGGCCGAACTTGCGCTCGTGATCTTCCAGCCAGGCGTTGGCCGCCGATGGCGATTCGGGTGCCGGCCCGTAGTTCATGCTGTGAAAAACCTCTAATAGATCCATTTTTTTGCTCCCGTATTCAAGGCGAAAAACAGTTCTCACCTATATGCTCTCGGATCTCGCCTCTATCCCATCGGCATGTGATGGCGGGCGGCGTAGTGACCGGTGATGTAATGGTATAGCTGGCGTTCCAGGTCGGTGAGCAGGCTGCTGGCGCCGATGCGGAATAAATCGGGCATCAGCCACTCCGGACTCAGCTCCTCTTTCATCAGCGCCTGCCAGGCCAGCACCTGCTTGGCCTTACCGATCCCCCCGGCGGGCTTCAAGCCCACTTTGACGCCGGTGCGCTGGCGATATTCGCGGATGGCGCGTGCCATCACCAACCCGAACTCCAGCGTGGCGTTCACGCTCTCTTTGCCGGTGGAGGTCTTGATGAAGTCCGATCCGGCCATCATGGCCACCAGGCTGGCCTGGTACACCTGTTTGAGCGTCCCCAAATCGCCGGTCGCCAGGATAGTCTTCATATGGGCGGCATCTCCACAGGTCTGGCGGAAGCGGCTGATCTCGTCGTACAGGCCCTGCCAATCTCCGGTCAGGACCTGCGTGCGGTTGATGACCACGTCAATCTCGGCTGCGCCGGCTTCTATGGCTTGCTCGATCTCGGCGATGCGCTGGGGGAGGGGGGTTTGCCCGGCGGGGAATCCGGTTGCCACGGAGGCGACGGGGATGCCGCTGCCCTTGAGCGCCTGGACGGCGTCTTTCACCCGGCTGGAATAGACGCACACCGCCCCCACGGTGATATTTTGATCTCCGGCGCCCAGGGCCTCCAGCATGTCCGGGCGCACGGGCTGCCTGGCTTTGGCGCACAGGCGCTTGATCCTGCCCGGGGTGTCGTCGCCTGCCAGGGTGGTGAGGTCGATGCAGGTGATGGCGCGCAGCAGCCAGGCTGCCTGCCATTCTTTTTTGATTGTGCGCCGGGCCGGCAGCGTTGCAGTGCGCCGCTCCACCGCGCTGCGGTTCACCCGCGCGCTCAGCACCCAATCCAGATCCAGCGGCATTCCGGGGTTGCGATTGTGTTTTTCAGTCATTGGCTTATCCTTGATAACAGGCCGGTATTGATACACTCACAATATACCATAGAGTGAATGGAAGTTGTGCAGTCGGGGATTATCAATCACCATAAGTACATTGTGAATAATATGGGATTTCGTTCTGAGCCGGAGCGTAGCGGCGGCGCAGCCACCGCACACACCACAAAAATATTTTCCGGATAAGTTCAAAGACGAAAATGTGTAAACAAATCCTTATATTGTTAAGACATCCGTGTGCCTACGGCATCCGTGTAATCCGTGTAGGACCATTTTGGAAGTTGAAAACTGTCAGGTCCTGGATTTTATCGATCGGGCATAATTAGCGTATAATAGAAATTACGATGGAAGAAGATGAACCATCTCAGGAAGAAATCATCAGCCTGCTCCCTTGTCCGGAGTGCCAGACCGGGATGCTGCACCTGCAGCACATCACCTATTTTACCTGGCTGAATGACGAGCTGGTGACCGTGCCGAACTTCCCCGCCTGGATATGCGATCTGTGCGGGCGCCGGGAGTATGACTCGCGGGCAGTCAAATGGCTGAACGCCCTGCTGCACCCCGAGACAGGCCGCCACGCATCGCCGCGCAGCCACCCCAGGCCCAGCGCCGACCGCCCCCAACCCTGATAATTTAACCTGACCACCAAGTCACGAAGACACCAAGTTTCCGACCGGGTATTTTTATTCCCTTCATGCCTTGGTGTCTTGGTGGTGGATCCTTTCTTTACGGCAAGAGAATCGAAGAAGCCAGCAGGAGCGATGCCAGGGATTTGGCATCGATGATCACTCCGGTTTCCGCCATGGCGTATGCCTGCGCGATAGGATACTTTTCCACGGCGATGTACTCGTCTTCATCGCCGGGCAGGGGGTCGGGTGTCAAATCTTGAGCCAGGTAGACGTACATGTACTCGGTCGAGTAGCCTGGCGCCTCGTAGAACTGGCCGATGAGCTGGATCTGCCCGGCAGACATGCCGGTCTCCTCGCGTATCTCGCGGCGGGCGCATGCCTCCGGAGCTTCATCCTTCTCCACCACCCCGGCCGGCAGCTCCAGGAACTCCAGGCCGGTGGCATGCCGGTACTGGCGGACGAAGAGGATATTTCCCTGGTTGTCGACCGGGATGAGCGTCACCGCCGGGGGATGGTCGATGATGTCCAGGTGAGTCTCGCGCCCGTTGGGCAGGCGCACCTTATCACGGCGCAAGCTGAAGACGCGCCCTTGATGGATGGTTTTGGTTTCAAGAACTTCGAATTTCATTCGCTGGGTCTCTTTCTGTGATCCTGAGATCGGTTAAAAATCAGGAGTAGCCGGTATCAGCCGGGCTACTCCTGAGTGGAATTCATCATTGACTGGGAATGTCTAGGGAATATACAGGTTCTGGCCGTTATTCAGGTTGTAGGGAGAGACCAGCCCGTTGGCGGTAGCGATGGCGTACGGATCCACATCCCCATACTGGCAGGCGATGCTGTAGATATTATCGCCTGAGCCGACGGTGTAGTTGGTCGGGCGGGATTTCAGCGAGCGGTTGCCCGGGAACGAGCTGCCCGACTGCGGGATCTTGAGCACCATGCCGGCGTAGAAGTAGGAGCTGGTGCTCAAACCGTTCAAGCGCAGAAGCTCAGCCGGGCTGACGTCGAAGCGGCGGGCGATGCAGTACGGAAATTCCCCGGTCTGCAGCGTCCAGGAAGAAGGCTTGCCAGGGGTGGCGGCGGGCACCGGTATAGGTGTGGCTGTCGCCGCGGCTACCTGGGGGGCAGCGGTGGGCTGGACTTCGGGTGCGGTGGTCGGCGCGGCCTGGGTAGGGACGACGTCCACCGGCGTCTCCTGGCCCGAGGGAGTTCCCACGACGACCGGGTTGGTCGGCAGGACCTGGGGTGTGCCCTGCATCGCCATAAGGGTCTGGGTGGCGGCCTTCTCAAGCTGGCTCATTACGTCGTCGGTGGCGCCCGGCACCGGGAACTCGCCGGCAGTGGTGGCGGTTGCTTCGCTGCTGGGTGGGGTGGAAGCTGGTCGCACACAGGCGCCTGCCAGGACCAGCATCAGCGCAGCAGCAAGGATAATGAAAAGAAGGCGTTTCCGTTCCATTTGTTAGCTCCTTAGTAAGAAGACCATCCATGCTGCCCGGATGGGCGTCCTGGCTGGTAATCGGCCGCGGGTATGCTTTCCCTCCGGCGGTTTGCAACGATACTAGCACAATCTTTATAAAGCGTCAAGTTAAATAGACAAAACCTTGCAATTCGGTTAGAGAGATTGCAAGAATCGTGCCGGGATCAGGCCCGATCCGGCAGCCCAGCGGCGAAATCCACGATCAACTGGGACAGCTCAGCCGGTCGCTGCAGGGGGATATCGTGGACTGTATCTTCCATCCAGCGTACCTGGACTGCTGGGAAGCGCTCTCCCAGGTAGCGGATGCTGCGCTCCTTGACAGCCAGGAATTCTCCCTCCCGCTCGCCGTACGGTGGGGCGGGACGGGCGGGTACGATGAGCACCGGGCAGCGCAGGCGATCGTATCGTTCATAGGTCTGGAACTCCCACATGGCGCGCACGATCTGCATGTGGTGTTCGTAGCTCAATCTTGGGGAGATGGTTTCATCGGCCGCGATCTCGAAATTCGCCAGGATGGTCTTCAGGGCGGCTTCATCTGGCTGCCAGCGGCTGTTGGATGCTTGCACCTGCTCCAGGAAGGCTTCCAACGGCGTGCCCGCCAGCTTGGGCGGAGCCAGGAGCTGGCGGGTGCTCTCCCAGGTGGCGCCGGGTATCTGGTCGACCTGGATCGTCCCGCCATCCACCAGGACGAGACCGGCTGGCGCGCGCCGCCCAAGCGACAGCCGGGCAGCGTAATCCAGAGCCACCCCCGCGCCCCAGGAGTGTCCCACCAGCAGCGGATTCTCCAGGTCGCAGGCGTCGATAAATGCCGTCAAATCCCGGAAGAAGATGTCGAAGCTGTAATCGCCATCCGGCCTGTCGGTCAACCCGTGGCCGCGCCCATCCGGTGCCAGGACCTGCAGCCTGGCGGCTGCCAAGTTCACGGCGACCTGCTCCCAGATGCGCGCGTTGGAGGCCAACCCGTGCAGCAGCACGACCGGTCTGCCACCGCTGCCCAGATTCCAATGCAGGTAATGGACCCGTAGATCATTCAGGAATAAGTATGAGGATGTCATCAATATATGCTTACTAACCTTGCACTTTAAGAACTTCATAGAGTCAATTGAACGCTGATCTGATCGATAGTACAGCCAGCCTGGAACAGGTCTTTGAGCCAAATGAGCAGATTCCTCCTGTGCTCAAACTGGA
>Ga0105095_10000102_pt1 | contig 32484 bp, 27 predicted proteins | sample PPLLak2March2015_2_FD_79180 | JGI IMG/M metagenome (GOLD analysis project Ga0105095, IMG submission 79180) | Freshwater sediment microbial communities from Prairie Pothole Lake near Jamestown, North Dakota, USA - PPLs Lake P8 Core (3) Depth... | ecosystem: Environmental > Aquatic > Freshwater >...
AAGGGCCGCGTAGCCCACCATCTCGATGACGGGTCCGATGCCCTCGAGCACCAGGAAGTAGGGGAACGCGAGCAGACCCACGGTCCCGTAGCGCGGATTGAACAGCAGCTTGCGGTGCCGTCCGAGCGACTCGAGCAGGCCCCGCTGCCAGCGGTTCCGCTGTCGCGCGAGCCCTTTCAGGGTTTCCGGGCACTCGGTCCAGGCCACGGGGTCCGGCACGAACACGACGCGCGGCACGAACCCCCGTCGGCGCTGGGTGCGGTGCAGCCGCACGATCAGCTCCATGTCTTCGCCGACGGTGGTCGTGGAGTAGCCGCCCGCGTCCACCACCATGTCGCGGCGGAACAGGCCGAACGCGCCCGACACGATCAGGCTGGCGTTGAGCTCCGACCACGCCACGCGCGCGGAGAGGAAGGCGCGCAGGTATTCGACGACCTGCAGCCGCGGGAGCAGCTTGTGGGAGAGCCGGATGTTGCGGACGCGGCCCTGCTCCACCGTGGAGCCGTTCACCACCCGCACGATCCCGCCGACGGCCACCACGCGGTCGTCCTCGAGGAACGGGCGGGTGGCGCGCAGCAGGGCGTCCGGCTCGAGGATGCTGTCGGCGTCGATCGTGCAGAACAGCGGAGTCCGGCAGATGGTGAGGCCGGCATTGAGCGCGTCGGACTTCCCGCCGTTCTCCTTGTCCATCACCCACAGGTTGGCGTGGCGCTGGCTGCGGAGGATCCGCCGGATCGGCTGCGTCGGCAGCGCCGCCGACGGCAGCCGCGTGGCCCGCACGAGGTCGAAGGCCTCGATGAGCACGTCCATGGTCCGGTCGGTGGAGCCGTCGTTGACGACGATGACCTCGTACTCCGGGTAGTTGAGCGTGAGCAGGGCGCGGACGGACTCGACGCAGGACCGCTCCTCGTTGTACGCCGGCACGAGGAGAGCCACCGGCGGCGCCGCGCCGGAGCTCACGAGGTTCTCGACGTCGATGGACTTGAGACGCAGGGCGTACCGCCGCAGGAACCGGAACGCGAGGAGGCTCGACACGAAATAGAACGCGGCGAGAACGGTGAAGTACGTGAGCGTGACTACGTTCACCATCCAGACGAGCCGGACCAGCGAGTCCGTCAAGTCGCGCCGTCCCGGAAGAGCACTTCACTGACGACCATCGACGAGCGACGGTTGCGTGCCTCGACCACCGCCTCCAGCAGGTCGCTCCGTCCCGAGCGGCGCAGCCCTTCGGCGGCGTGGATCGCGACCCACCCCACCGGATCCTCCAGCGCCGCCTGGAGCAGGGGCAGGTCCGACTCGCCGCCCACGGACCCGATCATCCGGATCGCGGCGCCCCGCACGGCGGCGTCCGGGTCGGTCGCGAGCCGCCGCGCCACGGCCACGTGCTCGGCCGAGCCGATCCGCTCGAGGACCTGCAGCAGGGCCACCCGGAGATCCGTGTCAGTCGTGGCCTGCACTTCCCGGGCGGCGATGTCGCTCGCCGCCTGATCGTTGAACCCGGCGAGGACCTTCGCGGCCACGGTGCGGAGCTTGGGGGGCTGCGTCCCGTCCGCAAGCACCTCGCGGAAGGCCCACGCGGCCTCGGGCCCGAGCCGCTGGAGCATGGACACGAGCAGCCGGGTCGTGAGCAGCGTCAGGCGGCTCGTGCTCCGGATCACGTGGAGCACGTCGTCCGCGCGGTACTCCCGCGAGAGGGCCACGGCCGCCACCATGCTCACGAGCGGCGCCGGGTCGCTCAGCGCCTCCACCAGCTCCGCGCGGTACACGCCCGGCCCCAGCTCTCCGATGGCCTGCGTGGCCCGGGCGCGCCGCTCCACGCTCCGGCTCCGGAGGTCGCCGCTCACGGCGTACAGGTGCGGCGCGGCGATTCCCCCGAGCAGCGCGCGCTCCTGCCCGCGGATCCGACGGCCGTAGCGCAGCAGGTATTCGACGAACTGCCGGTCGTCGCGGGGCGTGAGCACCGCCCGCAGCGCGTCGGGGGGCGCCACCCCCGCCAGCACGTCGAGCATCACGGGATCGCAGCGTGCCTCGAACGCCGCCCAGCTGCGGGCGATCGCGTTGTTCCGGCCGCGCAGCAGCAGCGACGCGACGACGAACCCCGCCGCGCAGAGCGAGACGAGCGCGATGAAGGCGATGAGGATGACGAAGCCGCGGTCACCGAGCGGCAACGGCGCGACGGGCTGCAGCAGCGGCGGGGTCACTCGCGATCGAGCAGGCGGCGCAGGCGGGCCATCAGCTCCGCGGGCGAGAATGGCTTCACGATGTAGTCGTCCGCGCCCAGCTCGAAGCCGCGGATCACGTCCGCCTCGGATCCGAGTGACGTCAGCATCACGACGGGCAGCCCCCGGTGGCGCTCGCTCTTGCGCAGCGCCGTCAGGATGGCGAGTCCGTCGAGCACGGGGAGTCGGATGTCGAGAATGGCCGCGGCGAGGTCCTCCCGCTCAACGATGCTCATGGCGGTCCCGCCGTCGGCCGCATGGAGCACCGTGATGCCCGGCTCCCGCGAGAGCCGGTGCACGACGAGGCGCGCCGTGACCGGGTCGTCCTCCGCCAGGAGAATGCGCCGCACGCCCGAGGCCGGCGGTGTGCCGGTCACGGCGCGTTCCCCCGCCCCGTCACGAGCCCCTCCACCGCGCGTGCCAGCGTGGTTCCCGCCTCTCCCAGGGCCGCGTCCAGCGCCGCGAGGTCGGGCGCGGGCGGCCGCCGGCGCTCCGCCAGGACATGCTCGACGCGACGCGCGGCGGAGGCGACGCCCGCGAGACCCAGCATGGACGACCCCGACACCAGCGCGTGGGCCGAAAGGGCCGCCCCGGACCAGTCGCCGCCCTCCAGGCCCTCATGAAGGGCCCGGAGGCGCCGGGGCGCATCGTCGAGGAACGTGGCCACCACGTCGCGGAGGAGCGATTCGCCACCGGCCTCGAAGATGTCCGCGAGATAGACCGGGTTGAGCGGATGGAGCGATGGGGACAATGCCGTCTCCTTCCGGGGCGTGGCCGCGCGTGGCCCGGCCGTAAGCTAGCGGCCGGGCGAAACCGGGGCCAACGACACGCCGGTGCCGCATTTGGCAGCCCCGCGCCCCCGCTGCTAGACTCCATGGATGCAACTACTCGTGCCGGAGCGACGTCATGACCGATGAACGCGTGCAGACTTCGGAATTCCGCGTGCGCGGTGAACATCTCGTGGACCGGATCAAGGAGATCCTCCACGAGGGCAACGTCCGCCGGATCATCATCAAGAACGACGACGGCCGCACCCTGCTGGAGATTCCCCTCACGATCGGTGTCGTGGGGGCGGTGCTGGCGCCGGTCTGGGCGGCTCTGGGTGCGCTGGCGGCACTCGCCGCCGATCTGCGAATCGTCGTGGAGAAAACCAAGGAGTAACAGACCATGCGACGGATGACCTTCCTGCTGCTGCCCCTCGCCGCCGGCCTCGGCTGCGAGCGCGGCCCCAGCCCCGAGATGCAGGCCCAGCTCACGGAGATCTCGGCCCTCTCGGCCGAGAAAGACAGTCTGCTGCGTCAGGTTACGACGAGCGCGCGCCTGATGAGCGAGATCAGCGCCGAACTGGTGACCGTGGCCGACCAGGAGCGCCTGGCGCGGGTGGCCGGCGAGGCGGAGTCCCCCGTGGCCGCCACCCGGGACAGCCTGCGCGTGATGGTGGCGGACGTGACGGCGCGCATCGAGACCCTGGAGGAGCGGCTGGCGGCCAGTCAGCGGCGCGTGCGGGGGCTGCAGCAGACGTCGGACAGCGCCCGCGCCGAGCTGACCCAGGCGCTTACCGACCTCCAGACCACGATCGAGAACCAGAAGACCACGATCGCCTTCCTGTCCAGCCGCGTGGAGACGCTCGAGACCGAGAACGTCCAGCTCGCCACCGAGAAGGCGGCGCTCGCCGATACCGTCGAGCAGCTCGAGGTGGTGCAGTTCACCGCGTACTACATCGTGGGGACCAAGGACGAGCTCATCGAGAAGGGGATCGTGACCGAGGAGGGCGGCAGCCGGGTGTTGTTCATCTTCGGCCGGACCGGCAGGACCCTGGTGCCCGCGCGCGAGCTCGACACGGCCCAGTTCACGCCCATCGACCTGCGCACCACGCTGGAGATCGCGCTGCCCGACACGCTCGCGAGCTACCGCATCGCCTCGCGGCAGAACGTGGCCTTCCTGGCCGATGCGCCCGACAAGGACGGCAAGGTCCACAGCCCGCTGCGGATCACGTCGCCGGACGAGTTCTGGCTGCCCTCGAAGTTCCTGATCGTGGTCCGATCGTGACGTCCCGCGCACGCAGCCGCAGCGCGTGCGCCTGACGGTCGCCCTCGCGGTGCTCGGCGCCCTCTGCGGCACCGTGCACCGCACGGCCCTGGCGCAGAACGACGTGCTGGTGCTCCGGAACGGCGACTGGATGACCGGTACCCTGATGAGTGTCGCCGGCGGCACCTGGACCTTCCGCCACGCCGGCGGCGATCTCAAGCTCCCGGCTGACCAGGTCGCCGAGTTCACCGGGGCCGCCCCGATGGGGAGACGGCTCGCGGACGGGGGCATCGCCGCCGGGCGCCTCACCTCGGACGGCGTCGGCTTTCGCATCGGCTCCCGCAATCGGTACAACAACCGGCCGCCCACGGGGATCGAGAAGCACGACTGGCTGCTGACCTTCAACCTGACCTACGCGATCGGCGACTGACGCCCACCGCGCCATCTGCCACGCCGGCCGGGTTTCGTCGGGACCCGGCCGGTCGCGTTTCCCGCGCGCTCAGTCCATCTTCAACCTCTCTTCATGCCTGGCCCGCGAACATGCGGACCTGACCCGAGCTGGGTGGGCAGCCATGGAAGTTCCCGTATCCTCGCTGAGGCGCGACTACTCGACGGACCTCGAGGGCTTCGAGACGACCGCCGACCTCGAAGACGTGTTCGGCATCGTCGGCCAGCCGCGGGCGGCGGCGGCGGTGGAGTTCGGGACCGGGATCGCCCGGCCGGGCTTCAACATCTTCGCTTTCGGCGCGCCCGGGACGGGCAAGCGGTCCTTCCTGCAGCAGTATCTCGAGTCGCGCGCACGCGGCCAGCAGACGCCGCCCGACCTGTGCTACGTCCACAACTTCGACGACCCGCGCTGCCCGCGGCTGCTGCGTCTGCCGGCCGGACGGGGCGTCACGTTCCGCCGCGAGGTGGAGCGGCTGACGGAGGACATGCGCGTCGCGATCGCCGGCGCGTTCGAATCCGAGGAGTATCAGCACCGGCGGCAGCTGATCGACGAGGAGTTCAAGGAGCGGCCCGAGCGGCGGCTCGCGGAGATCGGCGACCGCGCCCGCACCATGGGTGTGGCGCTGATCCGCACGGACGACGGGCTGAGCTTTGCGGCCCAGCGCGGCGACGCGATCCTGGGCGACGAGCAGTTCGCCGCCCTGCCGGAGGCGGAGCGCGCGCGCATCGAGCAGTCCATCGGCGAGCTGCAGGACGAAGTCCAGCAGACGGTCCGGCAGGTGCCGCGCTGGAACCGGGAGCGGCGCGAGCGGCTCCGGACGCTGAGCCGGGACGTGGCCTCGCTGGCCGTGGAGCATCCGCTGGAGGAGGTGGCGAAGGCCCACGCCGACCTGCCCGACGTGCTGCAGTTCCTGGCCGCCGTCCGGCAGCACGCCACGCAGCATGCCCGCGACCTCGCGGGCGGGGGCGAACCGGCCCTGCCGGCGCCCCTGGGGGACATGCTTGGCCGCCAGCCGGGCGGCGGCGAGGCGACCCACGTATACGATGTCTGCGTCCTGGTGGACAACACCGCGACCACGGGCGCTCCCGTGATCTACGAGGACAACCCCACCTACGACAACCTGATCGGCCGGATCGAGTACACGACCCAGCTCGGCGCGCTCATGACCGACCACACGCTCATCAAGGCGGGCGTGCTGCACCGGGCAAACGGCGGGTACCTCCTCCTCGACATGCACCGGCTCCTCCGGACGCCGTACGCGTGGGACGCGCTGAAGCGCGCGCTCGCCAACCGGGTGGTGCGGATCGAGCCGCTGGCCCAGGTGATGGGCCTCGCGAGCGCGGTGTCGCTGGACCCCGAGCCCGCTGAGCTGCACGTGCAGGTGGTGCTGATGGGCGATCCCAACCTGTACTACCTGGTGCACACGCTCGATCCCGACTTCCTCGAGCACTTCAAGGTGGCCGCCGACTTCGACGACACCATGCCGGCCACCGGCGACCAGCCCCTGCGCTACGCCCGGCTGCTCGCGACGCTCTGCCGGCAGGAAGGCCTGCGCCCCCTGCACCGCTCGGCCGTCGCGCGGGTCATGGAGTTCTCCAGCCGCCTGGTGGACGATCAGCGGCGGCTGTCGGCGCGGATCGCCATCGTCATGGATCTGCTGCGGGAGGCAGACCACTGGGCCGGCCGCGAAGGCCACGCCGCCACCCAGGCCACGGATGTGGAGCGGGCCATCGCGGCCCAGATCTACCGCGCCGACCGGCCGCGGGAGCACTACCTCGAGGCGGTGGAGCGCCGCTCGCTGCTGCTCGACACGGACGGAGCGCGCGTCGGCCAGGTGAACGGGCTCGCCGTGGCCTCGTACGGCACCTTTGCCTTCGGCCATCCGAGCCGGATCACGGCCCGCGTGCGACTCGGCGAGGGCGACCTCGTGAACATCGAGCGCGAGGTGGAGTTGAGCGGCCCGATCCACTCGAAGGGCGTGCTGATTCTCGCCGGCCTCCTCGGGGCCCGGTACGCCGCCGACTACCCGCTGTCGCTCTCCGCCACGCTCGTGTTCGAGCAGTCGTACGGGCCGATCGACGGCGACAGCGCTTCGGCGGCCGAGCTGTTCGCGCTCCTCTCGGCGATCACGGGCGTCGGGCTCCGCCAGGACCTCGCGGTCACCGGATCCATCAACCAGCACGGCGACATCCAGCCCATCGGCGGCGCCAACGAGAAGATCGAGGGCTTCTTCGACGTCTGCCGCATCCGCGGGCTGACAGGCCGGCAGGGAGTCATCATTCCCGCGGCCAACGTCGAGCACCTGATGCTGCGGCAGGACGTCATCGACGCGGTGGCCGCCGGCCGGTTCCACGTGCACGCGATCAGCACGATGGACGAAGGCATCGCGTTGCTCACCGGCCTGCCCGCCGGCGAGGCCCTGGAGGACGGCGGCTATTCACCAGGCTCCTTCAACGCCCGGGTGCTCGACCGGCTGCGTGCGCTGGCCGAGCGGCGCCGCGAGTTCGCGGGGCCCCCACCCGGGGAACCGGGCGATGCACACTGACGTCGCGGTGATCGGCGCCGGGCCGGCCGGCTCCACCGCCGCGCGGCTGCTCGCCGAGGCCGGGCTGCGCGTGGTCCTGCTCGAGCGGTGCCGCCTGCCCCGGGTCAAGACGTGCGGGGGCGGCCTGGTGGAGCGCACGGTCGCCCACCTCGGCACCGACATCTCCCAGGTCGTCGAGCGCGAGTGCCGCACCGTCGAGGTGCGGCTGCCGGGCAGCGGGCGGACGATCGTGTGCCGGCGCGAGACGCCGGTCGTCTCGATGACGACCCGCGCGGACCTCGACCTGCTGCTCGTGAACCGGGCGGCCGAGGCCGGCGTGGTGGTGCGCGCCCCGTGCGCCGCGCTCGGCGTCCAGGCCACGCCGACGGGCGCCACCGTCACCACTGACGACGGCGCGGTCCGCTGCACGCTGGTGGTTGCCGCCGACGGCGCGACCGGCACGGTGTCGCGCACGGGGTTCGGCGCCGTACGTCACGCCGCGCCGGCACTGGAACTGGACGTGCCGGTCCCGGACCGGATGCTGGAGCGGTTCGCCGACCGGGCACGGTTCGACTTCGGCGTCGTGGCAGGCGGCTACGGCTGGGTGTTTCCGAAGCGGGACCACCTCTCGATCGGCGTGCTGTCCACCCGGCGCGGGTCCGCGCGCCTGGGTCAGGCACTCGCCGCCTATCGCGATGCGCTCGGGATCGGCGCGCGCGGCGCCCGCCCGCGGGGGTACGTGGTCCCCATCCGGCCGGCTGGGCGCCCCTGGATACGCAATCGCGTCATGGCCGTTGGCGACGCGGCCGGACTGGTGGACCCTCTCACGGCGGAAGGCATCAGCAGCGCAGTCCTGAGCGCCCGTCTGGCCGCGGCGGCCATCGCCCGAGGCGAGCTCAATCCCGATCGAGTCGAGCGGATTTACGCTCGCGCGCTGCGTCGCGACGTGCTGCGCGGACTGTGGCTGTCGGGCCTGATCGCGCGCCTCGTGTACGCCCCGAGCCACCTGCAGCGCGCGGTGTATATCTCGGCCGGGCCTGTACTTGCGCAGGCGATTCTCGACCTGACCACGGGAGTGCCGCCAGCGCGGAGCATCCTGCGTGCGCTGCGGGCGGCAATACGTCCCGGGGCCGTCGTCAGTCAACCGGTTGTCCTGACCGCCCCTTAAGACCCAATTCCCGAAAACTTCACGCGCCCGCTCCTACTGTTCGCGTGGGTCGGGCTTCTAGGGTGACTTGCCTCCGAAGAAACGCCCGAGTGGGCACGGAGGTCCTCCCGCAGTCACACGCCCCGGCCCAAGCGAAGTAGCCCGCCCGACCGGCTGGGGGTCGGGCGGGTTTTTTTTGGGGTCCGGTCAGCGTGCGGCCAGCCTATCTCGATCTGGGAACCGATACCCTGCGCGAGCGCGCCATGCTCGCCCTCGAGACCCTGCGTCACTGCACGGCCTGCCCGCGATCGTGCGGCGTGAATCGCCTGGAAGACCGCTGGTCGGCCTGCAAGACCGGCCGCTACGCCGTCGTGAGCAGCTGGTTTCCCCACCTCGGCGAGGAAGACTGCCTGCGCGGCTGGAACGGATCCGGCACGATCTTCTTCGGCCACTGCAACCTCCGCTGCGTGTTCTGCCAGAACTGGGAGATCAGCCAGGGGCTGCCGCCCGGCCCGGCCACAGCGGGCGTCACGCCCCAGCAGCTCGCGAGTCTCATGCTCGGCCTCCAGGAGCGCGGCTGTCACAACATCAACCTGGTGACCCCCGAACACGTCGTCCCGCAAATCCTCGAGGCGCTGGCGTACGCGGTGGACTGGGGTCTCAATCTGCGCCTGGTCTACAACACGAGCGCGTACGACAGCCTCGAGACGCTCGCCCTGCTCGACGGCATCGTGGACATCTACCTGCCGGACTTCAAGTGCTGGTCGCCCGACCGCGCGCGGCGCCACCTCAAGGCGGAGGACTACCCGGAGGTGGCGCGGGCGGCTATCCGGGAAATGCACCGGCAGGTGGGCCCGCTCGTCATCAGCCCCGACGGGCTCGCGATCCGTGGCGTACTCCTGCGCCACCTCGTCATGCCGGGCGCCCTCGATGACACGCGCGCCATCCTCGAGTGGATCGCCGGCACACTCGGTCCCAGGACGTATGTCAACCTGATGGGGCAGTACCGGCCGACGAGCCGCGTCAGCGCCGATCGATACCCCGAGATCGCGGGCATGCCGGACGCCCAGGAGATTGCGGGCGCAGTGGCGGCCGCCCGTCGACTGGGCCTGGAGCGGCTCGAAGGCCGGACGATCCGTCCGGTCTCCTTCCCTCGCCAGCGCGCATCCGCCCGCGTCTGAGCGCGACGGCGCCATTCGCTCCCTGCCAGTGCTCTCCCGCGGATCCTACGCGGGGGCGGCCTGGCCGGCCTCCGCCAGCACCCGGTCGATCTGGTCGAAGTGGCGCTCGGCGTGCGTGACGAGGATCAGGCAGCCGTCGCCGAAGTTCAGTCGAAACCAGGCGTTGATCGGTGAAGCGAACCGTACGCCGTTCCACGGTATCGTCTCGGCCCGCGCGAGCAGGGAGTCCAGTTCGCGCGCTTCCTCGATGAACGCTGCGACGACGTGCGGCCGCGCGGTCGGCCCCGGCCGCAGGATGCGGGGCGCCCGCCACCGCCGCCGCGACTCCATCGAACGCACCAGGACTCGGCCCCCGAGCCGCGGGCGCCATGCGAGCGCGTCCGCCCTTCGAGTGGCGGCACCCGCTTCCACGCGCGGCCGCATGACCGCGAGGTAGCTCTCGCTGCCGAGCACCAGGTGCTCCAGAACCTGCGCGGCGCTCCATCCGCCGCCATGCCGCGGGCGCATCAGCGCGTTGGGCGCCTCCGGCTCCAGCCGCCGCGCCCGCGCTACGAGCGCGGCGATGCGGGCCCGCCAGTCCAGACTGCACGCCGCCTGCGATCGGCCGCGAATCACGGCACCGCCGTGTCGGCGTCGCCCCACACCTCGGCTTCGAAGACCTCGAGGCGCGCGCCGGCGTCACGCCAGGCCGTGGACGGCAGACCCGCCTTCCGGCAGACGCCCGCGAGCAGCTCGTCGCGTCCCCAGCCCTGTTCCGGCGCCACCTGCGGCAGCAACAGCCCGCGGCGGCCGCGGTGGGAGATCATCACCCCATGCCGCGGCACCTCGACCTCGTCCGGCCGCACCGCGCGCATCGGGGTCAGCACGCTCAGCTCGAACACGAGCGACGGGATCTCCTCCTCGCGTACGGGAGGAAAGCGCGGGTCGTCGAGGGCCGCGGCCACGGCGCCTTCGATCACCGACTCGGCCAAGGGCCGCACGGCCATGACCTCCCCCCGGCACCCGCGCAGCTCGCCGGAGGCGCGTTCGCGCAGGGTGACGAAGGCGGCACCCGGCGCCGTGAGCGACGCGTCGTCACGGCGCCATGCGGGTGGTGCGTCGCCGCGGACGGCGGCCTCCACCGCGGCATGGGCCAGACGCAGGAGCTCGCGGCGGTGCTCGGGCGACATCGAGCGCGGCATGGGCACTCCCTCCGTCCCGGAAACTAGGCGCGGGATGGCGGCACGCGAGTGGCCGGCACGCTCGTCCAACGGCGCGAGGGGCGCTGCGCGACGCGCTCCGTCCCGTTGCCGCCCGTCACGGCGTACCGGTTGCTTCCCTCGCGGTGGCCTGGACGATCGCGCGGCCCGCGGTGACGGGCGCCATCGTGGGAGCTGGCAATCCGGCGCAGGTGGATGTGTGGGGCCACCGCTTGTCCGGGAAAGTGGACATACTGGAGTGCGTGGATAATCGTAACCCGTTATCATGAAACAGTTTGCCATATGGCACGCAACTGGCTATACAATGGAAGCGGACAGCGCCCCAGCCGCATCGGTAGCGGCGCCGCGCCGAGCCAGATTGAGAGGTGCCCCATGTTGCCGATCCTGCTTACAGTCTTCGCGTCCGTTGCCGCGACCCCGGTCGTGGCCAACGTCCCGAGCCAGGACCCCGCCATCCGGGTCTGGCTGAACAAGGGCGACTACATCGAACGGACCGAGAAGGTCCGCGCCTACGTGCGCACGGGGCTCGACGGCTTCGTGGTGATCCTCCACGCCGAGCCGTCCGGGCGGGTCCGCGTGCTGTTCCCGCTCGATCCGGAAGACGACGCATGGGTTCGCGCCGGCCGCGACTATGAAGTCCGCAGCCGAGGCGACGCCGAAGCGTTCCGCGTCTACGACGGTACGGGCCCGGGTGTGGTGCTCGCGGCCGTCTCGCGCGATCCGTTCCAGTTCGAAGGGCTCGCGCTGAACCGTCACTGGGACTACCGCTCCGCCGCGTTCGGCGTGGGGAACGACGCCGAGGCCGACCTGCTGGCGCTCGTGCAGCAGATGTCGGGCGGCGCCTGGTTCGACTACGACGTGATCCGCTACGAGATCGCCGACCAGTACATATCCGACGCCAGCTACTCCACCTACCGTCTGTCCCTGTACGGCCCGTCGTATCACGGGCACTACTGGGGCAGCGGTGTGGGGTTCAGCATCGGCCTTGGCTACGGCTGGTACGATCCGTGGTACTGGTACGATCCGTGGTACGACCCCTGGTACGGATACGATCCGTGGGGCTGGGGCTACGGCTGGTATCGTCCGCATCCGTATCGCTACACGTACTACCCGTACTACGTCGTACCGTCCTACCCCGGCAATCGCTACTACACGGGCGGCGGGTACCGGGATTACACCGGGCGGGGCGCAAGGGGCTCGTACGCCTTCAAGTCGCAGGACGATCGCTACGGGTTGAGCCAGGGCGCGGTGACCGCGCGGCGCCGCACGGGAACGGGAAGCGCTTTCGCGTCCTCCCCGGCCGTCACGCCGAACACCGGGCGGCGAGGCGTGACCTCGTCCCCGGCCAGCGCGAACACGCCCCGGACGGGGAGCGGATCGCTCGAGGCGCGGCGCCGGCCCACTGGAACCGCGGCCAGCCCGTCCACGACGCTGCCAACCGTCAACGGTCGCCGGCGCACGGTGGACGCGCCGTCCAGTCCCACCACTCCGGAGTCGCGGAATCCCGCGACGACCGGCCGGCGTGGGGTCATCCCCTCGACGTCGACGCCGGTCACCGGCGAGGTCACGCGTGGTCGCGTGCCGGCACAGCCCTCATCGGGTGCGTCCGACGCGCGTCGGCCCACCAGCAACGGGATCCGGGAAATCACGCCGCGGCGCGTGAACGGCGACACGCCGAACTCGGACGCCAACCGTTCCAGCGGCCGGCAGCCGCAGGGGACGGTCGGCTCCGGAAGCACCAGCCGGTCGTCGGGCGGCAGCCTCGAGCGCCGGACGCCGAGCCGTGAGGTGTCTCCGCCGCGCACGACGACGCGCACCGTGTCGCCACCGTCGCGCTCCACGCCCCCTTCCACGCGCTCGACGCCGGATCGCACGTCCACACCGCGCGCGACGCCAAGCCGACCGTCCGCGCCGCCGCGCGCCACGCCGTCCAGGCCGTCCACCGGCCGGTCGTCGTCCCCGCCGAGCCGGTCATCGTCCCCGCCGAGCCGCTCGTCATCGCCGCCGCGACGCCGCGGCTGATCGCGATCGCGGATCGGCATCCCTGAACGCCCGGCCCCGGCCGGGCGTTCTCGTTTGGACCATCGCGCGCTTGTGCCCGCGGGGCGGCCCGGGCAGACTTCGCACGCCTCTCGCCCAGGGCTCCGGTGGATCCGCGCACCTTTCTGCTCACGAGTCTCATCATCGCCATCGGCGCGGCCCTCCAAGGCGCCGTGGGATTCGGACTCGGGCTCTTTGCCGTTCCCCTGCTTCTCCTGTTCGCTCCGGCCCTCGTCCCGGGGCCGATCCTCGCCGCGTCGATCGTGCTCACGGCCCTGCTCGCCCACCACGATCGGGGCGGCATCGTCTGGCGTGATCTCGGATGGGCCCTGGTCGGACGCATCGCCGGCATCGCGGCCGCGGCGGCACTGCTCGCCACGGTCTCGCAGGCGTCGCTCGGCCTGTGGTCCGGCGTGCTCGTCCTCGTGGCCGTGGCGCTGAGCGCCTCCGGCCTGCACGTGCCCCCGGCCCCCGGCAGCCTCGTCACGGCGGGCGCGCTGTCCGGGCTCCTCGGGACGGCGGTCTCAATCGGCGGCCCGCCAATTGCCCTGCTCTACCAGCGCGAGCCCGGCCCGCGCCTTCGCGGGACGCTCGCCGCGTTCTTCCTGATCGGCGTCACGCTGTCGCTCGTCGGCCTCGGCATCGTGGGGCAGTTCGGGTTCCGGCAGCTGCGACTGGCGGCGTACCTCGTGCCGGGGATCCTCCTGGGGTTTCTCGTTTCGCGCCGGGCCGCGCGCGTGCTCGACCGCGGCTACACGCGCCCAGCCATCCTGCTGATCTCCGCCGCCTCGAGTCTGGTCGTGATCCTGCGTTCCTGGTGGTAGGTGGCGCACGCCGCTGGCGGGGCCGGGACCGGTTCCCTACACTTGGAGGCGCCTCTCCGCCCGCAGGATCGCATGCCATCCGCAGCCGTCGCCACCGTCGAGACCATCCGATCGCACTTCCCCGCGCTCGACCGCGTTCACCATGGAACGCCCGTCGCCTACTTCGACGGTCCGGGCGGCACCCAGGTGCCGCGGGCGGTGCCGGAGGCGATGACGCGGTACCTCTATCATCACAACGCCAACACGCATTGGGCCTACCCCAGCTCCATCGAGACCGACATGGCCCTGGCGCGTGCGCGGCAGGTGTTCGCCGAGTTCCTGAACGGCACCCCGGACGAGATCCTGTTCGGTGCCAACATGACGACGCTCACGATGCACCTCGCGCGCGCCCTCGCGCGCCGGTGGGCGGCCGGCGATGAGATCGTCGTCACCGAGCTGGACCATCATGCGAACGTCGATCCGTGGGTGGAGGCTGCCCGCGACCGCGGGCTGGTCGTGCGCACGGTGCGGCTCGATCCGGCGAGCGGCACCCTCGACTGGCGCGACCTGGAGCGCTGCGTGACGCCGCGGACCCGGCTGCTCGCGATCGGCGCCGCCTCGAACGCGCTCGGCACCATCACCGACGTGACCCGCGCCGCCGTGCTCGTCCACGCGGTGGGCGGCCTGTGCTTCGTGGACGGCGTGCACTACGCGCCGCACGCGCTCCCGGACGTGCGCGCCATGGGCTGCGACGCGTTCGCCTGCTCGCCCTACAAGTTCTACGGCCCCCATCTGGGCGTGCTGTGGATGCGCCGCGACCTGCTGGCGGAGACGCCGTTCCCGAGGCTCGCGCCCGCGTCCGACGGGCCGCCGGAGCGCGGGGAGACCGGCACGCTCAACCACGAAGGCATCGTGGGGGCGGCGGCCGGCGTGGAGTGGCTGGCCTCGCTCGCCGGCGATGGCGACGGCCTCCGGACGCGGCTCCGCGCCACGCTCGACGCGCTGCATGCGCGCGGCGCGGCGCTGGTGCGCACGCTGTGGGACGCGCTCGCCACGATCCCCGGCATCCGCGCCTACGGCCCGCCGGCGCCGGCGCCGCGCACCCCCACCGTCGGCTTCGTGGTGGACGGCCTGCCGAGCGAGCGGGTCGCGCGCGCGCTGGCCGACCGCGCCGTGTTCGTTTCCCACGGCGACTTCTACGCGCAGACCGTCGTGGCGCGTCTGGGCCAGCAGCCGGCCGGGCTGGTGCGCGCCGGCTGCGCGTGCTACACGACGGAGTTGGAGGTCGCACGCCTCGTGGACGGCCTCCGGGGGCTGCCGCGGCGATGACCGACGCGCAGGCGGCCGGCGGCGGCGCCCGTCTCGGAGCCGCGCTCCGCCGCCTCGACGTCCCCGTCCTCTTCACGCTGTGCGGCGGGCACATCTCCCCGATTCTGGTGGGCGCCAAGCAGGCCGGCGTCCGCGTGATCGACGTCCGGGACGAGGCGGCCGCCGTCTTCGCGGCGGACGCCCTCGCCCGGCTCACGGGCGGGATCGGCGTCGCCGCGGTGACCGCCGGGCCCGGCGTCGCGAACGCGATCACGGCCGTGAAGAACGCGCAGCTCGCACAGTCGTCGGTCGTGCTGCTTGGCGGCGCGGCGCCGACCGTGCTGCGGGGCCGCGGCGCCCTTCAGGACATCGATCAGCTGGCGCTCGTGCGCCCGCACGTCAAATGGGCGGCGCGCGCCCGGCGGGTCGCGGACCTCGTTCCGCTGCTGTACCGCGCGGTGACGGCCGCGCGGTCCGGCGTGCCCGGACCGGTGTTTCTCGAGTGTCCCGCGGACGTGCTGTATCCGGAGGCACTGGTCCGTCAGTGGTACGAGGTCGGCGGCGGTGCCGCCCCCCGATCCGTGCGCGCCCGCGTCGAGCGCTGGTACCTGCGCCGGCATCTGGCGCGGATGTTCGGCGGCTCGCCGGCGGACGCCGCTCCTTCTCCTGCCGCGGGGCTGCCCGCGCTCCCCCCGGCCGCTTCGCTCGGGCGGGCGGTGAAGCTCCTGGCGCGAAGCACGCGTCCGGTCCTGCTCATCGGCAGTCAGGCGGTCGATCCCGTCGCCGCCCGCGCGCTCCTGGCCGCCGTCGGGCGACTCGGCCTGCCGACCTTCCTGTCCGGCATGGCGCGAGGCCTCCTCGGTCGCTCCCATCCGCTGCTCCTGCGACACCGCCGCCGCGAGGCGCTTCGTGCCGCCGATCTCGTGATCCTGGCCGGCGTCCCGTGCGACTTCCGTCTCGACTACGGGCGCCATTTCTCCCGCGCGGCGGTGATCGCGCTCAACCTGAGCCGGCGCGAGGCGCGGCTGAACCGGCGGCCTGCCGTGACGCTGGTGGGACACCCCGGCCACGCGCTGGCGGCGCTGGCCGCCCGTGCCGCGGGCCACGAACGCGGCTCCGCGTGGATGGACGAGTGCCGCGAGCGCGACGAGGCCCGCGAACGGGAGATCGCCGACCGCGCAGCGGCGCCGTCCGAGCGGGTGGACTCCGTGGCGCTGTGCCGCACCGTCGACGCAATCGCGCGGGATGACAGTGTCTTCGTGCTCGACGGCGGAGACTTCGCCGCGACGGCGGCATACATCCTCGCGCCACGGGGGCCGCTCCGGCACCTCGATGCGGGCCCGTTCGGCACGTTGGGCGCGGGGGGCGGCTTCGCCCTGGGCGCCGCGGTGGCGCGGCCCGGCGCCGAGATCTGGCTGCTCTACGGCGACGGCGCCGCCGCGTTCAGCCTGGCCGAGTTCGACACGTTCGTGCGTCACGGCATTGCCGTGATCGCCGTCGTCGGCACCGACGGCTCATGGACGCAGATCGCCCGCGAGCAGGTGCCCGCGCTGGGGGACGACGTGGCGACGGCGCTGCGCGCGACGGACTACCACACCGTGGCGCAGGGGTACGGCGGCGAGGGCATCCTGGTCCGCCGCACGGCCGAGGTGGAGGACGGGCTACGGCGAGCGCAGGCGCTGGCCGCCACCGGGCGCCCGGTGCTCGTGAACGCGCTGCTCGACCCGTCCGACTTCAGGCGGGGGTCGGTTTCGATGTAGGGGTCTGCGCCGGCAGGTCCCGCAGCATCTCCTCGATGGCCTCCGCGAACCCGCGCACCAGCTCGTCAGGCGCCGGGATGACCTCCTGATCGACGGCCACGCCGAGCCGGAGGGCGCCTGCGTAGCTCAGGATGCTCACGCCAAGGGCGAGCCGGCCGGACTGCGGGACCCAGAAGATCATGTCCTCGATCCGGCAGCCGCACGGGTAGAGGTGCGTCCGCGGGCCGGGAACTCCTGGAGGGCCGCCCGCCCCTGCCCGTCACGGCGACGAGCGCGCGGGCGCCAGGTGTGCGCGTCACAACGCGGTGTGGATCGCCCCGGCCACGTGGTCCGCCACGGCCATGATGGTGATCATGGGGTTCACGCCGCTCGGCGCGGGGAACGTGCTCCCGTCCGCCACGTAGAGCCCCTTCACGTCAAAGCTCTGGCCTTCGCCGTCTACCGCACCCCGTCCGGGACCCGCGGCCATCGCGGCCGTGCCCATCTGGTGGAACGAGACGTACGACATCCGCAGGCGGCGGTATCCCGTGGCGTCCGCCTGGGCCATGAAGCGGTCGAGCCACCCGGTTCCCTCCGGCCGGCAGCGCGTGGGCGGCGTCTGGAGCGTGAACAGCTCCTCGGCCCCGGCCGCCGCCATGATGCGCGCGGAGGCCTCCAGTGCCCGCCGCATGTGCGCCGCGTCGTACTGCGAGACGTCATACAGGACGCGCGGATGTCCCCAGCGGTTCGGCACGACGCGCCCGGCATCCCGGTCGCGGAGCAGGATCCCGACGTGGCCCATGTGCGCGAGCCGCCCCACGTCCTCCCGCAGCTGCCGCGGGCTTGCCCACCCGAACGCGCTGGCGGGCAGCGCGAAGTGCATGGGCCCCGTCTCGAAGCGGGCGCCGTACCCCTGGCCGTCCATGTCCGCGAACTGGGCGCAGTATCGCGTTTGCATGGCCCCGCCCCAGGGCTCGACCCGCTCACCGAAGAACGCGCCCATCGCGCTCACCGGATGCAGGTGGAGGTTCTGCCCGATGCGCTCGTTCGTGAGTCCCGAGAGCCGCAGCAGGACGGGCGTCCAGATCGCGCCGCACGCCACGACCACCGCGCGGGCGCGGACCGTGATGGCGTGCGTGCCGCCGTCCGGGCGGCGGACGGTGCCGCGGACGCCGACGGCGCGTCCGCCTTCGACGAGGATGCGATCCACCGTGCAGTGCGGCACGAGCCGGGCCCCGCCCGCGGCCGCGTCACGCAGGTACGTGCTTGCCGTCGAGTTCTTCGCCCCGTGCCGGCAGCCATACGTGCAGTAGCCGCACTCCAGCCCCTCCAGACAGTCGGTGACGTTGCGTGGAATGGGCTCCACCGGCCAGTTCAGCGCGCGGACGCCGGCCTCGAACAGCCGATCGCGCCCGCTGGGAGTGCTCCACCGGGTGCCGACGCCGAGCCGCACCTGGACCCGGGCAAGCGACTCGCCGAACGCGGGGCTCTCGAACAGCGCGAGGCCCGAGCGGCGGTCCCACTCCGCGCGGGTGGGCTCGGGCAATGCGAAGCTCGTCGTCCAGTTGATGACCGTGCCGCCGCCCAGGCAGCTCCCCGCCAGGACCGGCATGGACCCGCTGTCGGTCATGATCATGCCGCGGTCGAGGAACAGCTCGTTGAACATCTCTCCTTCCACCTGCGTCAGGTCCCGCGACGACGGATTGCCCCCCTTCTCGAGCACGATCACGTCCCGGCCCGCGGCCGTCAGGTCGCCGGCCACCACACCGCCCCCGGCCCCCGAGCCCACGATCACCACATCGGCCTCGAGCGTCCTGTCGGCGTCCACCGCGAGCACCGCGAGCGGCGGCACCTCCACCTTGGGCTGCGGGAGCGGCCCGGGATACCCCGCCGCCTCCCATGCCGGGTGGCGCCCGTCGGCGGTGGGGAAGCAGAAGTACGCCACCTGACAGAGCCGCTTCAGCGCCTGGAACCCGGCGCGGCGCAGCGTGACGGACGAGTGCGCGAACCCGGTGAGCACCCGCTCGCGGGTGGCCGGATCCATGTCCGCAAAGGAACGGAAGCCGCCGCCCACCGCGAAGTTCGCGGCCGAGGAGTCGAGCACCGCGAGCAGCAGCTTGAGCCGCGCCTGATCGTGCGGGTTGGCGAGCCGGGCGAGCATCTGCTCGACACGCGCCGGCGTGCGGGCCACGAGCGCGCCGGTCGCGAAGTATCCCGCCGGGTCGTGATCGCGGGTGATGCTCGGCAGCAGGGTGTCGCACACCGCGTGCAGCACGGCGCGCTGGCGTTCGGACAGGGAGAACATCACGGCGATAGCGTCCCGGTTGGAGCGACTCCGTGGAACTTACCGCGCCGCCCCGATGCCCGACCCTGAAACGCGACCGGCCCGCTCCGCTTTCCGGTCGCGCAGGGTCAGGCCGCGGCGAGCCGCGCCGCGAGGCGCACGAGTGCCGCCACCTGGTCGAGCGGCGCCTCGAGCGCGTGCGTGTCGGCCACGAAGGCCGCGTGCGCGAGCTCCCGCTCCGCGCGCCGCCGCACCGGCGCGGGAAGCCGCGTGCGCAGCGTGGTGGCCTCGTGTCGCAGCACGTCGCCCACGGAGACGGTCCACTCCCCCTGCGGGCCGTCGGCGCAGCTCACCGCGGTGAGTCCCGCGAGATAGCGCCCCCAGTCGCGGCTCAGGTCCCGCTCGTGCGGGGCGCGGAGGACGTCGGCGAGCGCGAGGGAGAACCTGGCGGGGAACGCCCGGGCGCGCCGCGGAACGACCGGATGCAGGTCGTACCACACGGGACCGCGTCCGGACGGGTAGGCGACGCGCGGCGCGAGGGTGGACCACGACTGGACCTGAAACACGTCGGCCAGCCGGCTGTCGACCACGATGACCGCCTCGCCCTCGATGCCGACGGCCGCGATCCAGTGGGCCCATCCGTCGACGCAGAGGAGCACCGGCCGGCGGGCCCGCAGGTGGCCGGTGAGGGCGGCCTGCGCCGCGCCGGGCGCATCGAACCGCTCGCAGGCAAGCACGCACCCGTAGTGGACCGCGGCACGGGCGAGATCCCGCTCGTCCGTCCCGTACTCCGTGGCGCGCGCGACGTGCGTGAGGACGTCGTCGTCGGCCACGACCCCGAGCGCCAGGAGCGCGTGCCTGAGCGCGAACGGTCCGCACTGCCATGCGTTGGGTTGCGGTGCGAATCCGGTCACGACCCTTGCCTCCCCCCCCCTCAAGCTAGCAATCTTGAGGGAGGCGCAACCGGCAATGACCAAGCAACCCGTTTCCGTCGTGGTCCTCTTCAACCACGTTGGCGAGGACGAGTACGAGAAGATCCGGGACGTCGACCCGGCATCGCTCTCGTTCGAGCCGGAGTACGACATCCACGTCGCGACCGTGATGGAGGAGTACCGCGCCGTCACGCGGGCGTTGCGGCGTGGCGGGTTCGCGGCGCGCCTCGTGAACATCCGCGACGACGTGGACGTGCTGGAGCGCCTGCTCCGCGGACGCCGCCGCCCGCGCGTGGTGTTCAACCTCGTCGAGCACTACCGCGAGGATCCCGAGCACGAGGCGCACATCGCCGGCGTGCTCGAGGTGCACGGCGTTCCCTACACGGGCGCGCCGCCGTTCGTGCTCTCGCTGCTGCGCCGCAAGGGGCTCACCAAGCACCTCCTGCTCGCGAACGGCGTGCCGACGCCGCGCTTCCGGATTCTCCACGAACCGCGCATCCCGCGGCGCCACGGCCTGCGCTATCCGCTGATCGTCAAGCCGTCACGCGAGGACGCCAGTGCCGGCGTCAGCAAGGAGTCGGTGGTCGGAGACCACGCGGCGCTGCTCGAGCGGGTGGCGTACGTGCACCGGGAGTTCGGCCCGTCCATCCTCGTGGAGGAGTTCATCGAGGGGCGCGAGCTGCACGCCGCCGTGTGGGGCAACGGCGCGCCCGAGGTGCTGCCGATCATCGAGTTCGACTTCTCGGACCTGCCGGACGACCATCCCAACATCATCAGCTTCGACGCCAAGTGGAATCCGCTCAAGGAGGAGTACCACCGCGTCTTCACGGTGTGTCCGGCCCGGCTCTCCCGCCGCGCGCTGCGCCGCGTGCACCGGGCGGCGCTCGACGCCTATCGCGTCACCGGATGCCGCGACTACGCCCGGCTCGATCTGCGGCTCACGCCGGACGACCGCCCGTTCGTGCTCGAGGTGAATCCCAACCCGGACCTCACCGAGGGCGTGTCGTTCATGGAATCGGCCGAGAAGGCGGGCTACGAGTTCGACGCGGCGCTCGCGCGGATCGTCGCCCTGGCGCTCGAGCGGGAGGCGCCGGCGCGCGGGCGCGGCGGCCGCGCGGCCGCGGCCGCCGCGCCCGTCATGGATCACGGATAGAGCCGGCGACTCTCCCAGCCCGCGGCGGTCCGCTCGAACAGCACGCGGTCGTGCAGCCGGTTCACCCGTCCCTGCCAGAACTCCATGCGAGACGGCGCAAGCTGGTAGCCGCCCCAGAAGGGCGGGAGCGGCACGTCCGCGCCCGCAAAGCGCCGCTCGAACTCCCCCACGCGCCCCTCCAGCGTTTCGCGCCGGTCCAGCACGTCGCTCTGGCGGGACGCCCACGCGCCGATGCGGCTGCCCCGCGGGCGCGAGGTGAAGTACGCCGCGGACTCGGTCTGCGGGAGCCGCGCCACGCTCCCCTCGATCCGCACCTGACGCTCCAGTACGGCCCAGTGGAACGTGAGCGCCGCGCGCGGGTTGGCCTCCAGCTCGCGGCCCTTCCGGCTCTCGTAGTTCGTGTAGAAGCGGAACCCCCGCGCGTCGAACCCCTTGAGCAGCACCATCCGGACGGCGGGCATGCCGTCGGGTGACGCGGTTCCGAGAGCGGCGGCCTCCGGGAGATAGATGCCCGCGCGCCCGGCCGCAGCATACCAGTCGGCGAACAGCGTAACCGGATCATCACCGAGGCGGGCATCCGGCAAACCCCGGAACACCCCCTGGCCGAACGTAAAGAGAGTGCGGAGCCTGGCGATCAGCGACATGTGAGTGCGGGAACGAGCATGGCCCGAAAAGGAACGCGCGCCCCTGCCACTCGGCAAGGGCGCGCGCGCACACGGCCGGTTCGGTCAGTCGGCGCCGTCGGGCGGCGGACGATCGAGCACCACGCCCCGTCCGCAGGACGGGCACCGCAGGAGCGAGAGGCCGCCGCTCGGCTGGCTTCCCACCACGCCGAGCATCCGGCCACCGCAGCCTGGGCACACCACGCGCCTGCCGGCCGTGCTGTGGCGGTGCAACCGGGCCGCCTCGTCCAGCGTGAAGCCGCCGGACAGGCGCCCACCCGCCAGGCCCTTGTAGAGGTCCGCGTTGTCCATGCGGACAAAAATGGCCCCGGGATCATGTGAAGATGCTGAGATCGTGATGAAGGTTCTATGCAGGGCCGTACAGCCGTTCACGGTGGCTGTGCACCGCGTCTGGAAACTCCCCTGCGAGCCGCTAGCTTCCTGCCCATGGCAAAACCCGAACAGCTGCCCGCGCTGCCTGAGCGCATCGCGGGCCTCGCGGGCCTGGCCACCAACCTCTGGTGGAGCTGGCATCGCGAATCGCGGATCCTCTTCCGCGCCATCGACGACATCCTCTGGCGTCAGAGCCGGCACAACCCCATCGAGATCCTGCAGGCCATCGAGCCCGCCCGCCTGGCCGCCTGCGCGCAGGATCCCGAGTTCCTCGCGCTCTACGATCGCGCCTGCGCCGATCTCCAGCGCGCCCTGACCCGCGAAGGGACGTGGTGGCGCACGACGTTCCCGGCGCTGGACCAGCCCATCGCGTATTTCAGCGCGGAGTTCGCGCTCCACAACTCGATTCCCATCTACTCGGGCGGACTGGGCGTACTCGCAGGCGACCACTGCAAGGCTGCTTCCGACCTCGGCGTTCCGCTGGTGGGCATCGGTCTCATGTACACGAAGGGGTACTTCGACCAGCGGATCCGGCTCGACGGGTGGCAGGAGGACATCGACGACCCGGTGGACGCGAGCCGGTCCCCGCTGGTCCCGGTCCTCGACGAGAGCGGCAGCCCGTATCTGGTCACCCTCCCCTGCGGCGACCGCGACGTGCACGTCGGGGCCTGGCTGCTCCGCGTCGGCTCCGTGCCGCTCTATCTGCTGGACACCAACCTCGAGCGGAACCACCCCGAGGACCAGGCGCTGTCGCACAAGCTGTACGCCGGGGGCGCGGAAATGCGGCTCCGGCAGGAGTGGGTGCTCGGCGTGGCCGGGGTCCGCCTGCTCCGCCGGCTGGGCATCGCCCCCGGGGCGTGGCATGCCAACGAAGGTCACGCGGCATTCATGTTCCTGGAGCGGCTGCGGGAGCTGGTCTGCGGCGGCATGCCGCTGGCGCAGGGGGTGGCGGACGTCCGCCGCCGGAGCCTGTTCACCACCCACACGCCGGTGCCCGCCGGTCACGACCGGTTCGCACGCGATCGGCTGGAGCTCTGCATCGGACAGTTCTGCCGCAAGATGGGTGTCGATCCCGAGGCGGTGTTCGCGCTCGGCCGCCATCCGGTGGAGGACCACGGCATGTTCCACATGACCGCGCTGGCCATCCGCCTGAGCGGCGCGGTCAACGGCGTCTCGGCCCTGCACGGCGAGGAGACCCGTCACATCTGGCACGTGCTCTGGCCCGACCGCGAACGCGCGGCGGTGCCGATCGCCCACGTGACCAACGGCGTGCACCTCGCCACGTGGATGGCGCGGCCCATCATGGATCTCGTGCGGGCGCACCTGGGAGACGACTGGGGCGCGCGGCGCGACCGGCCGGGGATGTGGGACGCGGTGCTCACGATGGACGACGCGCTCCTGTGGCAGGTCCACAGCTACCTGCGCGCGCGCCTCGTGGACTTCATCCGCGACGACGCGCGGCGACGCTGGCGCACCCAGTGGAAGGAGCCGGCGCATCTCGTCGCGGCGGGCACGCTCCTCGACCCCAACGCGCTCACCATCGGCTTCGCGCGCCGGTTCGCGACCTACAAGCGCGCCGACCTGCTGTTCCACGATCCCGAGCGGCTGCGCACCCTGATCACCGAGTGGCATCGGCCGGTGCAGATCATCTTCGCCGGCAAGGCGCACCCGGCCGACGAGCCCGCCAAGCACCTGCTCCAGCGCGTGTACAGCTTTGCGCGCGACCCGGTCTTCGAGGGCCGGATCACGTTCCTCGAGGACTACGAGATGCACCTGGCCCACCGGCTCGTGCAGAGCGTGGACCTCTGGATGAACGTTCCGCGGGTGCCGATGGAGGCCTGCGGGACGAGCGGCATGAAGGCCGCCCTCAACGGCGTGCCGCAGCTCGGCACGATGGACGGCTGGTGGGCGGAAGGCTGGACCGGCCGCAACGGCTGGGCCATTCCGCGCCCCACCGACGAGCAGCCCGACGCGCACGACGCGCGCCACATGTACGAGATCCTCGAGCAAGAGATCGTCCCGCTGTTCTATCAGCGGGACGCCCGCGGCGTCCCGCTGGGCTGGACCGACCGCATGAAGCACGCGCTGCGCGAGGCCGGGTCGCGGTTCACGGCCCGGCGGATGGTCCAGCAGTACGGCCGCGAGTACTACGCCCCCTCCCTGAACGGCGGCGCGTCGGTCGACGATCCGCCGACCATCTGAGAGACCGGTCATGCAGGAGCGCGCCCCACGCCTTCAGCGGACCCCCCGGGCACCCCTCCCACCGCTGCCCGGGAACGCCACCATCGTCCACCTGGTCGCCGAGTACTGGCCCTTTGCCCGGACCGGGGGGCTCGCCGAGGCCGTGCGCGGCCTCGCGGAGTTCCAGGTTTCGGCGGGACAGCGGGTGGTGGTCATCCTCCCGCTGCACCGCTTCACCCTGGCGCGCGAGACCGAGATCGAGCCCGTCGGGGAGCCGTTCGAGGTCGTCGTCGGGAGCCGCCGCGAGGTGGCGCGCATCTACCGGCACACCGGCGACGAGGCGTCCCCCAGCGTGTTCTTCGTCGAGCACGCCGGCTTCTTCGACCGCCCGGAGATCTACGGCGAGGGATCCGACTACCCGGACAACGCCGTCCGGTTCGCGTTCTTCAGCCGCGCCGCCCTCGACGCGCTGCCCTGGATCGCGCCGGACGCGGGCGTGCTGCACGCGCACGACTGGCACACCACGTTCTCGGTCATCGCGCTCCGGACGCTGTACGCCGGCCGGCCGTTCTACGACCGGCTGGGCGCGGTGATCACGGTCCACAACGCCGCCTTCCAGGGCCACTATCGCTACGGCGTGCTCGCCGAGATCGGGCTGCCCGCCAGCCTGTACGACTGGCGGTTCATGGAGTGGTACGGCCACGTGAACATCCTCAAGGGCGGGCTGGCCTTCTGCGACGTGGCCACCACGGTGAGCCCCACCCACGCGGCCGAGCTGCGCACGCCGGAGGGCGGCTTCGGGCTGCACCAGCACTACGCGGCCATGGGCGACCGCTTCCTCGGCGTCCTGAACGGGATCGACGACGACCTCTGGAACCCGGAAACCGACCCGTACATCACGGCGCACTTCGGGCCCGCGGATCCCACGGCCAAGGCTCGCTGCAAGCGCGGCGTGCAGCGGACCTACGGGCTGCGCCAGCGGTCTCGGGTGCCGCTGGTGGCGATGACCGCCCGCCTGGTGGAGCAGAAGGGCCTCGACCTCATCCTCGCGAACGACCACCTGCTCGAAGCCGACGCGCAGTTCGTGTTCCTGGGCCGCGGCGAGCCGCGGTACGAGCGGGCCCTGGTGGAGTTCGCGGGGCGCGCGGCCGACCGCGTGATCGTGCCGCTGGCCTTCACCGAGCGCGCCGAGCATCGGCTGCTGGCCGGGGCGGACATCCTGCTCATGCCGTCGCAGTCCGAGCCGTGCGGGCTCACGCAGATGCGCGCGCAGCGGTACGGCGCGCTGCCGGTGGCGCGCCGGGTCGGCGGCCTCAACGACACCATCAAGGACGACGTGACCGGTTTCATGTTCGAGTCGTATCGGGCGGACGCCTTCGAGTCCGCCCTGAGCCGGGCCGTCACGGCCTTCCACCACCGGGTCCGCTGGGACCGGCTGGTGCGGCAGGCCATGCGGCTCGACCACAGCTGGGCGCCGTCGGCGCGCCGCTACCAGGCGGCCTACCAGCGCGCCGCCCAGCGCCGGCGGGACAAGGCATGAGCCGCCCCGATTTCGTGCTGATGCTGCACAGCCACCTGCCGTGGGTGCTGCACCACGGCCGCTGGCCGCACGGCAGCGACTGGCTGTGTGAGGCGGCGCTCGACACGTACCTCCCGCTGGTCGAGCAGCTGCGGCAGCTGGACGCGGAACGGATTCCGGCGCCGCTCACCCTCGGGATCACGCCCGTGCTGGCGAACCAGCTCGCCCATCCCGACTTCCCCGCCGAGTTCGAGCACTTCCTGGAGGAGCGGCTGCGCGCCGCCCGTCGCGCGCCCACCGACCTGGCCGCCACGGGCGACGATCATCTGATCGCGCTGGCCGCCTGGTGGCGCGACCGGCTGGAGCGGCTCGGCCGCCTGCTCGACGCCCTCGACGGCAACCTGGTGGCCGAGTTCCGGCGGCACGAGGAGGCCGGCCGCATCGAGATCGCGAGCTCCGCGGCCACGCACGGCTACCTCCCGCTCCTGGGCCGGGACGAGAGCATCCGCCTGCAGCTCCTGGTGGGGGCGCGCGAGCACCGGCGGCTGTTCGGCCGGCCGCCGCTGGGGTGCTGGGTGCCAGAGTGCGCGTACCGGCCGCGGGGCCCGTGGGCCCCGCCCGGCGCCGTGCCCGTACCCGACCGCGCCGGGGTGGACGAGCACCTCGCGGAGGCCGGCTACGACTACTTCTTCGTGGACTCGCACCTCGCGGCGGCCGGACACCCGCTCGGCACGTATCCGGACGTCCCGCTGGGCGCGGAGCGGTTCGACGCCGAGCGGCACGACGTCGCCGGCGACGGCGCCGCCGCGCCGCAGCGGTCCCCGTACCGCGCCTACGTCGTCACGCGACCCGACGACGCCTCGGTGCAGGCGCTCGTGCGCGATCCCGTGTCGTCCATGCAGGTGTGGAGCCGGCACCAGGGCTACCCGGGAGACGCGGCCTACCTCGAGTTCCACAAGATCCGCTGGCCGGGTGGCCTCAAGCTGTGGCGCGTCACGGGGCCCGACACCGACCTCGGCGCGAAGCAGCCCTATGATGTGGCCGCTGCCGCGGAGCGGCTGCGCACACACGCCGGCCATTTCGCGTGGCTGCTGGGTGACGTCGCCAAGACCCGGTCCACGGGGAGCGTGATCGTGGCGCCGTTCGACACGGAGCTGTTCGGGCACTGGTGGTTCGAGGGCGTGGACTTCCTCGGCGCCCTGTACCGCACGCTCGCGGGCCAGCGCGGCGTCCAGCCGGTCACGGCCTCGGGTCACGTGGGCCGCCGCCTCCGGCAGCAGCGCATCCGGCTGACCGAGGGATCATGGGGCGCGCACGGTGACCACAGCATGTGGCTCAACCCGGGAACCCGCTGGACCTGGGAACGCCTCTGGCCCCTCGAGAACCGCTTCTGGACGGCGGCCCCGTTCGGCGTGGCCACCGCGTGGGCGCGGCCCGTCGTGGCGGCTGCCGCCCGCCAGCTGCTGCTCGCGCAGTCGTCCGACTGGCAGTTCATCATCTCGACGGGCGCCGCCGCCGACTATGCCGAGCAGCGTTTCGGGCTCCACTGCGGCGACGCCGACTCCCTGCTCGAGGCGCTGACGCCGGATGCGGGGGCGGACCGCCAGGCCGCGGCGGCGGCGCTCGCCGAGCGGATCGACCACCGCGACGGCGTGTTCCCCGACATTCTGGGCGCCGTGGACACCGTGCTCGCCCGTCGGTGACCGTGACCCCCCGCAGCGTCGTCATCCACGCCCACTTCTATCAGCCCCCGCGCGAGGACCCGTGGATCGAGGAGGTGCCCGCGGAGCGGTCCGCCGCGCCGTTCCACGACTGGAACACGCGGATCGAGCAGGAGTGCTACCGCGCGGTGACCGCCGCGCGGCTGACCGGGGCCGGCGGCCGGATCGCGCGCATCGTCAACACCCTCGCCGACATCAGCTTCGACGCCGGGCCCACGCTCATGGCGTGGCTCGCCCGGGCCGCGCCCGACACCTATCGCCGCTTCGTGCAGGCCGATCGCGCGAGCTGCGCCCGCCACCATGGCCACGGCAACGCGATCGCGGCCCCGTACCACCACGTGATCCTCCCGCTCGCCTCCCGGCGGGACAAGCTCACCGAGATCCGCTGGGGGCTCGCCGACTTCCGGCAGCGGTTCGGCCGGGAGGCCGAGGGGTGCTGGCTCCCGGAGACGGCGGCGGACGACGAGACGCTCGAGGCGCTCGCGGAGTGCGGCGTGGCGTTCACGATCGTCGCCCCCCACCAGGTGACGGTCCCGCCGGCCGACGGCCTCCCGGGCCGGGTCACCACCTCGGGCGGCCGCACGATCGCCCTCGCGGTGTACGACGGCGCGCTGTCCCACGACGTGGCGTTCGGTCCGTTCGTGCGCGACGCGCGCCGCTGGGCGGAGGCGATCACCGCGTCCGGACACCGGCTCGTGGGCATCGCCACCGACGGCGAGACCTACGGCCATCATCACCGCTTCGGAGAAATGGCGCTCGCGGCCGTGCTCCACGAGCTGGCGGCGCGGCCGGACGTGCGGATCGACAACTTCGCGTCCTTCCTTGCCCGGCATCCCGCCCTCGCGCCCGTGACGCTGCGGGGGCCGTCGTCGTGGAGCTGCGCGCACGGCGTGGAGCGCTGGCGAGCGGACTGCGGCTGCCGCCTCGACGCCGCGACCTGGCCGAGCCAGGCGTGGCGCGCGCCCCTGCGGGAGGGCCTCGCCGAGCTGCAGGCCGACCTGCATCGTCAGTTCGAGGACGAAGGCGCGTCCATCTTCGAGGACGCGTGGGCGGCCCGGGACGCGTACGGCGAGGTGCTCAGCGGCGCTACCGACCTGGACACGTTCCTCGACCGGTGGGCCCGGCCGGCGCGCGGCACGGGGCGCGCGCGGGCCGCCATGCTGCTCGAGCTGGAGCGCCACGCGCTGGGCATGATGACGTCCTGCGGCTGGTTCTTTGACGACGTGAGCGGGCTCGAGTCCCTGCAGGTCCTGCGCTACGCCGCGCGCGCGATCGAGCTGGCGGGCGCCGGGGGACCGGCGCTGGAGGAACGGCTGCTGACGCACCTCGCGCGCGCGCGCAGCAACGATCCGCGGGTGGGCACGGCACGGGACCTGTACGAGACGCACGTGCGGCCCCTGCGCGCGGCGCCGGCGCGGATCGCGGCCGGCCTCGCCGCCGCGGCCACACTGGGCGTCGCCGGGCCGGCCATCGTGCCAGCGGGCTACGTGGCGACACCGGAAGATGGGCTCCTGGTGATCCGGCACCACCGCACCGGCGAGGAGGTCCGGCTTCGCGCCCGCGTCGAGCGTCTGCGTCCCGGCGCGCTCCGCCTGCTCGTGGGCGGCGCCGGGGAGGAGCCGCGGCCCGTCCCGCTCGACATCCTGCCGGAGGGTGCCCGCGCCGCGATCATCGACCACCTCGCGCGCGAGGTCGTGGCGCTCTGGTTCACCGACGACGAGAGCGGCGCGGTCGGCCGGGGGACGGCCGTGTCCGTCGTCGCCGGGCGTGCCCTCCTTCGGGCGGTGCTCGCCCTGGACGCCGACCCGTCGCCGATGGGGGCGGCGCAGGTGCTCGACCTGCTCGATCTGCTGGGCCTGCTCGACGCGCCCGTGCCGTTCGACGCGCAGACCGCGTTCGCGGATCTGCGTGACCGCCTGCCGCCCGAGGCGGCCGAGCGCACCGCCCTCATCGCCCACCGCCTGGGGTTTGAGTGACCATGCCGGCCGTGCAGTTCCTGCTGGGCGTCCACGTGCACCAGCCCGTGGGCAACTTCGACCACGTGTTCGCGCAGCACGTGGAGGACGTGTACCTGCCCTTCCTGCGCGCGCTCGAGGAACGGGACGCCCTTCCGCTCACGCTCCACATCTCCGGCCCGCTGATCGAGTGGCTGCGCGATCACGACCGCCGCTATCTCGATCTCGTGGGGCGTCTGGCGGCCGACGGCAAGATCGAGCTGATGCTCGCCGGGTGTTACGAGCCCATCCTCGCGATCCTTCCCCGGCGGGACCGGGTGGAGCAGATCGCCTGGATGCGGACCCTGCTCGAAGAGACGTTCGGCCAGGCGGGGCGCTCGCTCTGGCTCACGGAGCGCGTCTGGGAGCCCGACCTGCCGGCCGATCTGGCGGAGGCCGGCGTGGAGTCGGTGCTCGTGGATGACCGCCACTTTCTCGTGAGCGGGTTCCCCCGCGAGCGGCTGCACGCGCCGTTCCGCACCGAGGCGGACGGCCGCAGCGTGTGGGTGCTGCCTATCCACGAACGCCTGCGCTACCTCGTGCCCTTCCGGCCGCCCGCCGATACCGCCGCCTACGTCCGGCACCTCCGGGAGCGCGGGCATCGCCTGGCCGTGCTGGCCGACGATGGCGAGAAGTTCGGCGGCTGGCCGGGAACGAAGGAGTGGGTCTACGACCGGGGCTGGCTGCGGGAGTTCCTGGACCAGATCGATCAGCTGCGTGCCGAGGGGGCCCTCGAGCTCACCACACCGGCCCGCGTGGTGCGGGAGGTGCCCTCAGCGGGCCTGGCCTACCTCCCCACGGCGTCCTATCGCGAGATGGAGGGCTGGGCGCTCTGGCCCGACGCGGCGCGGCGCCTCCGCGCCATCGAGACGGAGTTCGGCGAGCACCGGATGGAGGGCGCCGACGGCACCCTCGTGCGCGGCACCCACTGGCGCAACTTCCTGGCCCGGTATGCCGAGAGCAACCGGATGCACAAGAAGATGACGCGCCTGTCCCGGGCGGCGCGGGACACCGGCGATCCCCCCGAGGCACGCCGCGCCCTCGGACGGGCGCAGTGCAACGACGCGTACTGGCACGGCGTGTTCGGCGGACTGTACCTGCCCCACCTGCGCGCCGCGGTCTGGCAGCAGCTCGCCCTCGCGGAGCGCGTGCTCCGCGCCGGGCAGGGGCTGGCGTGGGAGGCCGTGGACTTCGACGACGACGGGACCGTCGAGCTCTGGATCCACTCCGCTGCCTTCTCGGCGCTCGTGAGCCCAACGCGCGGCGGCGGCATCGAGGAGTACACCGTGTTCGCGGAAGGCCGGAACCTGGCGGACGTGCTGACGCGGCGGCTCGAGGCGTACCACGAGGTCGCGATCCCCTCGCACGAGACGGTCGAGTCGGCGCCCGGGGCCCGGAGCCTCGACGACAGCGAGCGCGGCCTCACGCTGTTCGAGCTCCCGCCGCTCGATCCCACGCCGCGCGCCCTGTTCCTCGAGCGGATGCTCGGCGCCCATGTCGGAGCCGCCGCGCTCGCGAACGGCACGGCTCCGGTCACGCTCGGTTGGGCGGACCGGCCGCTCGCCTGGGAGGTCGCCGGCGATGCGGCGCACCTGCAGGTCGTGCTCACCGATCCCTCCGACCCCCGGTACCGCAAGACCTACGTCTTCACGCCGGCGGGACTCGACGCGGTGGAGTTCGTGTGGAGCCCGCAGGAGTCGGCGGATCTCGGCTTCACCACGGAGGTCTCCCACCAGGGTCCGCTGGCGCTGGTGCCGACGCTCGGGGCCGAGGTCTGGAGCTATCCGATCGAGTCGGTCGCCAAGTCCGAGCGGGGGCTCGAGCGCACGGCCCAGGGAACGGCGACGCTGCTGCGCTGGCCGGCGTCGCTCGGTGTCGCCCGGGTCCGGGTCGCGACCGGAGGATCCTAGAAGCGCTTGCCCCGCAGCGCGGCGGGGAGCGGCGGCGCGTCGGCGCGCAGGGCGACGGCGAGCGCCTCGTCGAACCAGGCGGTGAAGCTCCCGGGCGCGCGGCGCAGCTCCTCGCGCAGCACGCCCACCGCGCACCGCTGCCACGCATCGACTTCCGCCGGCGAGGGCAGCGGGACGCCGTCGTACACGCCCACGTACACGTGGTCCAGCTCGTGTTCCTCGAACCCGCCGCCGACGTCCGCCCGGTACGTGAAGCTGCCCACCGGCGTGAGCGGGCAGGTAAACCCCATTTCCTCGCGCAGGCGCCGCCGGGCGGCCAGCCCCGTGTCTTCGTCCGGGCGCGGATGGCCGCAGCAGGTGTTCGTCCAGCGACCGCCGCTGTGATACTTGATCCGGGCGCGCCGCTGGAGCAGCAAGTCGCCCTGTGAATCGAACACGAAAACGGAAAAGGCGCGGTGCAGGGCGCCGGCGCGGTGGGCTTCGAGCTTGGGCAGGGTTCCGCGGACGCGGTCGCCCGGGTCAACCAGGACGACGAGGTCCGCGTCCGGCGCGGGCGCATCGGCGTCCATCCGCGGCGGCGTCCGCGGCCTCAGGCCGTATGGCGGTGCGACAGGTAGGCGAGCCGGGTGGAGAGCTCGGGCTGGCTGACGTGATCGAGGCCGCGCTCGAGGGCGGCGAGCAGCGCCAGGAGTCCGGGGCTGGCGAACGAGAAGCCGCGCCGGTGCTCCGACCCCGGGGCCCGACGGCTGACCCGCGTGCGGAGCCGCATGCCCACCAGCCGGCGATCGACCCGCCCGGCGCCAAACCGGTCTTCACAGCTTCCGACGAGCGCCTCCATGTTGGCCGCGGCGCGGGGCTGCACCCGTCCGAGTCCCGCGAAGCTCACGGCGTTCTGCTGGACCGTGAGCCGCCGGACCGCGCCGTTCAACGGCAGGAAGAGGTCGAGGAACGGCACCGTGTCGTCCCCCTCGACATCCTCCTCCAACGGCGTGGCGGATGCCTCAACGAGCCGGTCCCTCAGCGAGAAGACCGAGCTGGACCTGCGTGCCGAGGCTCCGCTCGGCCGCTCGCTCGCCATCTCGCGGGGCCGGCAGAACAC
>Ga0105095_10000104_pt1 | contig 32223 bp, 28 predicted proteins | sample PPLLak2March2015_2_FD_79180 | JGI IMG/M metagenome (GOLD analysis project Ga0105095, IMG submission 79180) | Freshwater sediment microbial communities from Prairie Pothole Lake near Jamestown, North Dakota, USA - PPLs Lake P8 Core (3) Depth... | ecosystem: Environmental > Aquatic > Freshwater >...
AACGAACAGGCAAACCTTGACGGTAAACGGTAAAAATATAAGAATTACCGTCCCTGCCGGGATTGAAAACGGGCAAACCATTAAAATACCGGGGCATGGGGGACCTGGAATAAATGGCGGGCCAAACGGCGATTTATATATTGCCTTTATTATCGAAAACCACCCGGGATTCAAGCGTTTGGGAAATAATCTGTACACTTCGGCTAATCTGGATTTATATACCGCTGTGCTGGGCGGAGAAATCACTATTGATACGTTGAATGGAAAGGTAAAGCTGAAAGTCAGGCCCGAAACACAAAACGGAAGCAGAATAAAACTAAAGGGGAAGGGATTCCCGGTCTATAAAAAAGAGGGACAATTCGGAGACCTTTATGTAACCTATACCATTGTAATCCCGACGAATTTAACCAGGAAACAAAAAGAGCTGTTCACGGAATTGTCAAAATCGTAATTGTTTAACAGGACTGAAGAATATGAAAGATTTAATACCTGCAAATGAATTCTGTGCTAACCACAACATTGAGGTTTCATTTATCCGCACCCTGCAGGAAAACGGATTGATAGAAATCACGACCGTTGAAGAAACAGGATATATTCGTAAAAGCCAGTTGCAGGAACTGGAGAGAATCGTTCGCTTATACTTTGAAATGGACATAAACCTTGAAGGCATCGAAACCATCAATCATTTATTGGAGCAAATAAATCAAATGCAGGACGAGATTACCGCTCTGAGGAACCGGCTTCGCCTTTATGAGACAGATGAATAAAAAATTATAACTCCGAACCAGTCGCCCGGCTTCGCCGACTGACTGAAGGTTAAGGCGACGAATTCTTCCATCCATATTGTCGCATAAAAATTATTTCGTAACTTTCAACTTTGCAACCTGTTATCGTTATTCCTGCCAAACCACAACCTGTTCCAAAGACTATGATAAATCCGATCGTCCGCCGGATCCTGCAAAAACTGAACCTGCCCGGTCTGGATGAATCTCTTATTAATAAACTTAAATTCAGCGAGCTTCAGTCCCTGTTGTTGTATGTTTTTAGCCGGAAGGTTGCCAAACTGGATACAGCCGGCCTTTTTAACGATTACCGGAATAACCGCCTGGTGCAGCCTTCCATACTCGATCCCCGGAAGTTTATGGAACTGGAATTAAGCATGTTTTCCCTTTTACCCGACGGTTTTGTACCAATTGAACTCTCACCAGTCACCTCGCTTGGCACATCAAGCCTGATGGGGCCCGTTAACCAGAATATTATTATTTCCACCATCCGCAACTGCGAAGTCGTTTCGGATGTCACCAACGTGATGGCGCTGGAATGTTCCAGGAGGAGGATGGAATTGCTTCAGCAGGATAAGAAATCAACTACCCTGGTAAAGTTGGCAACGGTGCAGCGGCAGATGCGGACGCAACCCGTGCAGGATAAAAACCATACGGCACATTTTAAGATCTTTGCCCTTTGCACGGCCGGAAGGGACGAGGGCTCAGACCGCTTTGAACAGGAAGCCCTGCTCGAACATGTCAGCTTTTACTTCAGGGTAATTGAAGAAATACTGAAGCCTGACCGGATCAAAAAGAAAACATTAAAGATCTTTAATTACGACGAAAGCAGAAATGCAACCCTGATGGAAACAGTTAATACAATCATCAGGTTAGGAGAAAATGTTGAGCTGGTTGTTGAAAAAAACAGTGATTACGGCAGGAATTATTATCGCCGGCTCAGGTTTATGATAGACCTCACCAATGCTGACAACAAGAGTTATAATGTAATTGACGGCGGTTTTACGGACTGGACCTCAGTATTAATGAAAAACAACAAAGAACGGTTAATGACAAGCGGAATCGGGACAGAGCTATTGCTTAAGATAAATAATTTTTTTTATTTTTGATATTTCAAACCTCTAGGCTACAACCAGCCGGGTAGTAATTATTCCCTATTGTTAAACCAAATGAAAAACCCTCACGAAAACAACCAGGATCAACTGATCGAAGGGTATATCAAGGGTGAAGCGAGGGAATTCTTTATTATTACCGGGTGGATTGAGAAGGTGGTCAATAATTATAACTGGGGATTGCAGGACTTCAGCGAGGATATCATTCAGGATGTCCGGTTAAAGATTTACCTGAATCTAAAGCAAAACAGGTTTCGAAAAGCTTCGCAATTAAAAACATATGTATATCGTATTGCAAAATATACCTGCATTGATTTCCTGAGAAAATCGTACCATCAAGGCACAGATTATGATGCTGATTTAACCCGCATTGCTGAGGATGGAGATGCTCCTGACGGAATGATTCAAAGAGAAAAAGAAGCCATCGCAAAAATTATTCTTGAAGAACTGGCGGCTATGTGCCGGGAAACCTTGCAACTGGTATTTATTGAGCAATTATCCTATAATGAAATAGGAGCTATACTCAACATAGCGGAGGGCACCGTCAAATCGAGGGTATCACGATGTATCGAAAAAGCCATGCAACTAAAGGAAAAATATTGGAACGATTTAAAAAAAGAACCGACAGTTAGATTAAAATAATCGTGTAATGGAGTTAGAACCAACATGCATCAGAAAGGAAATTGCTGCTTTGCTGCCGTGGTATGCTGCCAAAAGCCTTTCTGAAAAAGAAGCGGCTGAAGTTGAACAGCATTTAACAACGTGCGCTTCCTGTAAGAAAGAATTGGATCATATCAAATGGATATCGGAGGGACTATTCCCAATGACCGGTGAAACTTTTCCGGGACACATTAATTCAAGGATACTGACTATTTATTCCGAGTCAAAAAAGGAACTGAATAACGAAGTTATTAAACGCATTGAGGATCATCTTTCCTTATGCCGGCAATGCCAACACGAATTGGAAATGCTGAATAAAGTTAATGAATCCCTCGATAAATCAGAGGAGGTATCGCTTCTTCAGGGAATAATTGATAAAATCGGGGCTTTATTTGTTAAACCGATAGTAAAACCTGTATATGTCTATGTTCTGATTCTGTCTTTGTTATACCCTGCATGGCTGGGTTTATTCAGAAAGGACACCGGGCAAAAACGGCTTGATGAGCCCGTTAACATCCGCCATCTATATATGCTGGAGCAATCCGGTCAACGTGCTTTGGGTGAGCAGGCAAATGAAATTGTACTCGCAGATCGCTCCGGTGTATTTGCTTTTTCTTTTGTTCTCCCTGTTAAGAGCCAGGAGGATAATGTTTATCAGGCCACCATCAGCAATGATCAGAACGAAATAGTCTGGGATAATGAAAACCTGGGATTTATTGATTCTTACGGCACCATTATCATAGTCTGTCCTCAAATGTATTTCGATGAAGGAAATTATTTTCTGATTATTACTGAAAAACCGATGCAAACAAAGGAGGTAAATAACAAATATATTTTTAATTTTAAGGTCATTACCAAATGACCATTAACCCTTGAAAAATAGGATTTTTCAGATCCGTTACTTTTGGGTCTTCTTCATCCTTCTCATCCTGGTCGGTTTGTATTTGCGGCACCAGGAAATAGTTCCCTTCCAAAGCCGTTATATCAGAGCTCTCAGATTGGTGTCCGATGAAAAATATGATAAATCCATCCATCTGCTGACTGAAATTATTGAATCGGATCGTGCAGATCCGAATGTTTACCGGAAACTCGCAGAAGCATTTTATCAAAAAAATGATAGTAAATCAGGTATTATTTACTTTGACCGTCTTGAAAATACAAATCCCGAAGATATTTACAGCATTTATGGCCGGGGATATTTGTACCAGCGGTTTAAAAACAATGAAAAAGCGGCCCTTGAATACCGGAAAATAGCAAATTATATTCCGCCTTGCACCTTTTTTTACAAAGATTTCATTGATAATTTAGAACAGATAAATGCGCTTGATACAGCTGAAAGCATTTTAAACAACCTGGCCGCAAAAGATTCCCATAATCCTTATATCTGCTTTGGTCTTGCCTATATTTTTCTGAAGCAATATGACTGGGATAATACAATGTCCTTGCTCGATAAATCTCTTGCACTTCAGCAGGATATGCTGGATGCATACCTGCTTAAGTCCTCTGTTTACTGGAGCAAAGGCCGGTACGATTTATGTCTTGAAGCGGGTAAAACCGGACTGGCTAAAGCGAAAGCACTAAACGATAAGCAATTCGAGTGCATCTTTGCCACCAACATAGGAATTGCATATTATTACTCCGGCCAATTAAAAGAGGCTGCAGTTTATTCAAAAAAGGCTTCGAAACTTTCTAAAAAATACGGCCACAAGCTTCAGGAGATCAGAAACACAGCTATCCTGGGCGTAATTTCGAGAGAAACCGGAGACTATGATAAATCGATACAATATTATGAAAAAGCATTGAAAGGAGCCCGGCAAATTAAGGAACGGAGTCTTGAAGGACAGTATTACCAGAGTATCGGGACAAATTATCAATACCTGGGGAAATTTTCGACAGCACTGGATTATAATAACAAATCATTTCAGATTGCCCATGAAACCGGCAACAAATACAATCAAATACTGGCACTGCTTAATCTTGGGCTCATTCATTGGGATCTCGGACAATATGATAAAGCACTCAAAGCCTATAACCAGATGCTTGATCTGTCCCTGGAAACACATAATAAATGGGCTGAAGGAAGGTCCTGTTGCGGTATCGCATTGATTCATTTTTGCTATGGTAATTATGCAAAAGCACTTGATTTTAATGAAAAGAGCCTGGAAATAGCTTCAGCAATCAATGATACCGAAGGTGAATCATTGAATCTGGGAAATATTGCGATCATCTATCATGAAATGGGTAATGATGCGAAAGCACTGGAGTATTATAGCAGGGCTTTGGAGGTAAGTGAGAAGACCGGCAATAAAAATGAAATTGCCCGGCATTTAGGCAATATAGGTTGTACCTATCAGACCCTGCAAAATTATCCGGCAGCGTTGGACTATTATCAACAATCCCTTAGGCTAAACAAGGAGATTGGCGATCCGAAAGAAATAGCCACGGCCTATGGGAACCTGGGCAATTTAATGACAGCAATGAAGGATTACCAAAAAGCAAGGGAATATTTAAGTCAATCCCTAAAAACCGGAAAGGAAATAGGCCTGCAAGGGGTTGTCGCCAATCAGTTAATAAATTCGGGATTCCTGGAATATACCCTGGAGCATTATCAATCTGCCTTTGAATTTTTTACCGAGGCACTGAAATATTCCACATCATCGGGCGATCCGGCTGTATATTGGAAAACCTATACCGGCCTGGCCATGGTGCTTGAAAAACAAAACAGACAGGCAAAGGCGCTTGAGTATTATAGTCTTGCCATAGATAAAATAGAAGAAGTGCAGCGTAAATTACCGGTTGAAGAATATAAATCCGGGTTTTTTGATGCCAATGTTAATGTCTATGAAAGGGTGATCGACCTGCTCGTTACCATGCATGAACAATACCCGCAGAAAGGCTATGATAAACTTGCATTTCATTTTGCCGAGCGGGCAAAGGCAAGGGCTTTCCTGGAAAATATGGTGGCATCAAAAGCAGATGTGCAAAACGGAATTAACCCGGAATTGAAACAAAAAGAAAATGAGGCTTTACGAAAAATATCGGTGAATCAGAAACAGCTTCTGAATAACAGCAACCTCACTAAAAAAGACCGGAAGAAGCTGGAATCAGAACTGAATGAATATGAACACACCTTTGAGGGGCTATTAAGAGAAATCAAGGCTGAGAATACAAAATATACCCACTTGTTATTTCCGGAATCCTATAATGCAGAAAGAATACAACATGAAATCCTGAATGACGGTGAAGCTATACTGGAATTCTCATTGGGGAGTAACCGTTCGTTCCTATGGCTTATTTCAAAAGACAATTTTAAGCTGTATACTTTGCCCGGAAAAGAAACCATTGAAAAAGCCGTGCTGGAATACATACATTCCATTGATAAGCCTGCGAGTGTGTCAAATCCTTTTGCTAAACATGTATCGAAAGGGCAGGATGTTTTTCAGATCCTGCTGGAAGAGTGCGTGCCTGAGATCGACAAAGACCATCATCTCATTATTGTTGCCGATGGTATGCTGCATTATTTGCCTTTTGAGTCGCTGATAATCCCAAAAGGCAAACCCCATGAATCACCTCATTATCTTATCGAGGATTTCACCTTCTCGTATAGCCCCTCATCCACATCCATGGCTTTTGTTGGCACGAAGAGATTGAATGGCCTGCCACAAAAGGATTTGCTTGCCTTCGGCAATCCCGTTTTCAACAAAACATCAGGCACCTCCTCATCAAGAGGGAGGGGTGAACATGTTGAAAAATTAAAAATCCTGCAAGAAAGAGATGAAGGCGAAAAGCTAAAAAACCTGTATGAAAATGATGGATTTCTATTCACTGCACTTCCCTATTCAGAGCATGAAGTATCTGCCATATCAGGGTTATTTCCCAAAGGGAAAAGTGTAACCTATCTGAAATCGGATGCCAGCGAAGCATCCTTTAAGCATGAGGTGCCCGATAATTATAAATACATCCATTTTGCCACGCATGGCTTCATCGAAGAAAAGCTTCCTTTCCGTTCTGGAATTGTTTTGAGTATGAATGAAGCGTCAACGGAAGATGGTATATTACAGGTAAATGAAATACTGAACCTGAAACTGAATGCCGAAATGGTTGTGCTGTCTGCCTGCCAAACCGCACGGGGTAGGTTATACAGGGGGGAGGGCATAGTCGGATTAACCCGTTCATTTCTTTATGCCGGCGCTGCCAGCATTACCGTATGCCTTTGGAACATCAATGACCGCACTACAGCTGCATTTATGAAGGATTTCTATTCCGGTTTGGTAAATGGCAAAGGAAAAAAGGATGCCCTCCGTGAGGCAAAACTTGCTATGATCCGCTCTGAAATCAGAGCCTATCGCCATCCATATTACTGGGCACCGTATATCGTTATCGGGAATTATAGATAATTACAATCGGTTTATTCGTGAGACTCAAATTTCAGGAGTGAGCGAACCTGTCTGCCGGACAGGCAGGCTGAAATTTGTAAGTCGAACAATCTCGACGAAGTCGGAGGGTATAGTACCACGTAGCTCTGTTGCAGAATAAGTTTCTCCTGAGTTCTCGGGACTTTGGGGTTTCATACCCGTGATTAAGGTCGCTTTTCTCGCAAAGTAAGCCAGATCCACGCCAGGATCGAAAAGAAAGTATAAATAATTCAACATATTACGGCCTTTGCGATTTTCTTGACGCACTTTGTGTGAATAGGGAACCTTTTTGGCGGTCATTCGACAGTATCATAAAACCAGGTTCCTGTAAAACCCATTTGTTGGCCCGTCACTAAAACCATTTAATTCGATTAATATGAAAAAATTAGTTGTTGTAGGATTTCTGTTCCCCTTATCCATTGCTATTTATCCGCAGGATTACCTGATAAATTTTGCAGGTACAGGCGGCAGTGGATCCGTTGAAAGTGTAAAAATCGAAAACCTTACCCAGGGGACTTATTTAACCGTTGACGGAACGGATATGCTGAATTTAAAAGCAGCATTAACCGGTATTAACATAGATTACAATACTTCAGAAAAAAGTCTAAATGTATATCCCAATCCGGTAACTGAATATGCCAATATTGAATTTATTGCTCCTGCTCCGGGTATTGCCTTAATTGCAATATATGACCAGGTTGGAAAAGCAATAATACAAATACGGACAATCCTAGCTAAAGGAACACATACTTACCAGATAAATGGGTTAAGCTGTGGGTTTTATACAGTCCGGGTAGCCTCAGCAACCTATTCCTATGCAGGAAAAATAATAAGTCAGCAAAAGGGTATGGCAATGGCTGGCGTTACCTGTAAAAGCATTGCTGAAAGCATCAAAAACGAAGAGAAATTAAAAAGTACCAATGCCACCATCCAGATGCAATATGCTGCCGGCGACAGATTAAAATTTACCGGGATTTCCGGTAACTATAGTACAATAGTGACAGATATACCAACGGAAAGTAAAACCATTGCATTCGACTTTATTGATTGTACCGATGGTGATAACAATAATTATCCGGTCGTTAAAATCGGTACACAGGTTTGGATGGCAGAAAACCTTAAGACAACCAAATATAACGATGGCACAGCCATACCGCTTGTAACCGATGATACAGCATGGATGGGTTTAAGCACCCCTGCCTATTGCTGGAATAATAATGATGAGGCTGCTTACATGGATACCTACGGCGCTTTATATAACTGGTATGTTGTCAGCACTACCATCAATGGCGGTAAAAATATATGCCCATCCGGATGGCATGTGCCTGTTGATGATGAGTGGACAATCTTAACAGATTATCTTGGAGGCGATAGTGTAGCCGGCGGTAAACTTAAAGAGACCGGTATAACACATTGGATTAGCCCTAATACCGGTGCAACTAACGAAACAGGCTTTACAGCCCTCCCGGGTGGCTTCCGTAGTTACTACACCGGTGGTTTCAATAATGATACTTACTTCGGCCTTTGGTGGTCTTCATCAGAAAACGCTGCATCGGATGCATGGGGCAGGGACTCTAGATATAATGGCGGAGGTGTGCTAAGGAGCCTCTACAGCAAACTAAACGGGTTATCTGTCCGTTGCGTCAGAGATGATTAGGCAATATGACTAACTGATTTTTATTCCCCCTCATTGTCATCCTTACAAGCAAATCTGGTTTGAATGTTTATCATAAAGAGTCTGCAATTTTAAACCCCTTATTCGGGCATTGAGGAATCCATTTTTTCAATAAAACAATCTTGAATAGAAATACACCTTTTTTATAAAACCTGGAACTTTTTTTAAAATCAACCGACAATAATACTGTAAGTAGTTCCTGCATAACTTTTCATTCATGGATTAAAACAAATACTAAAAGCAATTCATATTATGTAATCATTAGCTGTAACCATAAAACTATGAAACATATACTGCTTTTTACAGTAATCCTTTTATTAGTTCCTGCCAGCTTCGGCCAGTCGAAATTGCAGCAGGTCATAGCCACTGCCGGGGGCAATGCCGCCAACGGATCAATTGCCATTGAATGGACCCTCGGAGAGCCGGTTATTGCAACCTTCTCAGGGGCAAATACAATTCTTACACAGGGATTTCACCAGACCGATGCGACAATTACCGTAGTTAAAATGACTGATGAACTATCCGTCACATTTAAAATATATCCCAATCCTACCGGAGACAGAGTAATATTGTTCATGGAAACTGAAGAAACAAGAGATTCCCGTTATGTTTTATATGATCTCTTTGGAAAGGTGCTTGAACAGAGATTCATTGTCAGTGATCAGACTTTTATCGGTTTGGAAGACTATCCGGCCGGAATATACCTGTTGAAAATAATGCAGCCGGACGGTGTCATCAGACCATTTGAGATTATTAAACAATAATTCCCCGCAGTATGAAAAAAGGTATTCAAACCATAAGCTTTTATGTCGCTCTTATATGCGCAATACTGATGCTTAATGCAACTTACGGCCATGGTCAGGCTCCGGGTTGTTTTAACTATCAGACCGTGATACGAAACGAAGAAGGCATTCCGTTGTCCGGCACCATGACTGACATTGAAATCTCTATCATACAGGGATCTGTCTCAGGCTTTACGGTATATTCCGAAATGCATCAGGTTATGTCCGATGAATCCGGCATGTTAAATTTTGGAATCGGGAGTGAGTATCCGTCTGTTTTTTCTTCTATTGACTGGGCGGACGGACCTTATTTTATTAAAATCGTCCTGAATGGTGTCGAGATGGGTATATCGCAGTTATTGAGCGTGCCCTATGCTGAATATGCCAACCGTATAGCCGGATTGCAGGGACCGAAAGGTGATACCGGACCGAATGGACCAAAAGGCGACGCGGGAGATACCGGACCACAAGGGCCCAAAGGGGATATAGGCGATACCGGACCACAGGGACCAAAAGGCGAAAAAGGAGACAACGGCACGCTGGGAACCAAAGGGGATACAGGGCCACAGGGAACCAAAGGGGATACAGGGCCACAGGGGCTGAAAGGTGACAAAGGAGATGCCGGGCCACAGGGATCGAAGGGTGACAAAGGTGATACCGGCGTGCAGGGACCGAAAGGTGACAAAGGTGATACCGGCGTGCAGGGACCGAAAGGTGACAAAGGTGATACCGGCGTGCAGGGATCGAAAGGAGATAAAGGTGATACCGGGCCACAGGGGCCAAAAGGGTACACAGGGGCAGCCGGACCCCCTGGCCCCGACAAGTGCATAGCATTTGGAAGAATTGCCGCGAACGGTACCATATTGAGCGGAAGCGGAAATTTTACCTGTGTATGGGAAGAATCGCTTTCCCGTTTTAAAATAACGATCAGCCGCGAAGATTATCATTATGCAAAATATACTACAATTGTCACTCCTGTGTATAATTTATATACGAGATTCTATCATGATAGCCTGGGTGGCAGCTTATTAATCTACTATGTCTTTTGGGCGCCGTATTATCCAGAGGCCAAATTCAACTTTGTTGTCTTTAAGCAATGAAAAAATATTGCTGCAATATGTGTTTAATAGAAATAATATGAGATCCAAACTAAAAACGGTTGCTTTATGAATAAAACAGATCCATCCATTAATAATCGTTTTTTCATCCTGTTTATGTTGCTATTACAGATCGAATCTGGTTTCTGTCAGGTCACCGGCGGTTTGAACTTTCAGGCAGTATTACGGAACGGATCCGGTGATCTTAAGCCAAATGCTACGGCAGGGATTGAAATTTTTATATTACAGGGCGACATAACAGGTCCTATAATATTTTCAGAGTTGCACAACGTCACATCCAACGCATTTGGTTTGATAAACCTGATTATAGGGGCTGAGAATATGGCCGGATTTTCTTCCATTGACTGGGCCCTTGGTCCCTATTTTATTAAACTTGTTATAGACGGCATGGAATTGGGAACTTCCCCGCTGCTAAGTGTACCTTATGCTTTATATGCCCTTAACGGTAATGGAACTCCCGGTCCAAAAGGGGAAACCGGGCTACCTGGGCCAAAAGGTGAGAAAGGGGATACCGGGCCTCCGGGCTCCAAGGGAAATAAAGGAAATCCAGGTGATAATGGTCCGCAGGGATCCAAAGGAGATAAAGGAGATACCGGGCCAAAAGGCCCGGCGGGAGATACTGGATTACAAGGACCCAAAGGTGATACAGGCCCTCAGGGACTGAAAGGAAATATGGGTGATACCGGTCCGCAGGGATTGAAAGGCAACACAGGTGATGCCGGAGTTAAGGGTTCGAAAGGTGAAATTGGTGACGCCGGACCGAAAGGCTCGAAAGGTGATCAGGGTGATACGGGGCCCAAAGGAATACAAGGCGACACAGGCGACACCGGACCGCATGGTCCTGATGGATATACTGGGCCGGCCGGTCCGGCAAAGTGCATCGCATTCGGCTGTATTAACAGCGACGGCACTGTATTAAGCGGAACGGGTAATTTTACCTGTACATTCGACACACAAAATACACGCTATAAAATTACCATTGGTGGCGAAGACTATTTTTATGCAAATTACACAACATTGGTTACACCTGCAACTGATTCAAATATTTCAACATATTCAACCGACAGTGCTGAAGGAAGTTTATTGATTACGTTATTCAAAAATTACAATTTCGGCTGGCAGTCTGTTTTTCACTTTGCAGTCTTCAAAAATTAAATGCTTATAAACAGGAACCTTATGTAATTATTGCAGACCTCAAATATGTATTAACAATAATCCAGGGGCAATGAAAAAAATAGTTCAAATTTCTCATCAAAAATTTACCGGTGTTATCATAATTCTTATGATTTCAGCAAACCAATGTTTAAGTCAGATCCCAGGGGGCTTCAGTTATCAGACTGTATTGCGGAATGAGTCAGGTATCGCCTTATCCAATACGGAGGCGAATATTGAAATTATGCTGATACAGGGAAGTGCTGCAGGAACAGTCATTTATTCCGAGACACGACAGGTTATCTCCAATGCATCCGGCCTGATAAACCTCAAAATTGGCAGTGAAGATCCGGCAGGCTTATCTTCCATTGACTGGGTCAATGGCTCTTATTTTATTAAAATTGTTATTGATGGGAGGGAAATGGAAACCTCACAATTACTCAGTGTTCCGTATGCTTTCTACGCAAAAAACGGAGTGGGATCACCTGGGCCGGCAGGGGATATTGGGTCACAGGGTCTCAACGGAGACACAGGAGATACCGGACCGGCCGGGCCCCGGGGAGATAAAGGCAATACCGGTCCGGCAGGACCCCGGGGAGACAAAGGTGATACTGGATTGCCTGGTCCGAAAGGAGATTCCGGCCTGCAAGGCATCAAAGGAGATAAAGGGCCCCAGGGATTGCAGGGCGATAAAGGGAATGCCGGCCCACAAGGACCAGCAGGGGATAAAGGAGATACCGGGCTACAAGGACCGAATGGTGATAAGGGTGATACCGGGCCGCAGGGAGTGAAAGGTGACAAAGGCGATACGGGATCACAAGGACTGAAAGGTGACAAAGGAGGTACCGGACCACAAGGGACAAGAGGTGACACCGGTCCGGTCGGCCCCGCAAGTCCTTTAAAATGCATCGCTTTTGGTTGTATTGGCAACGACGGTTCCGTATTAAGCGGTAGCGGCAATTTCAGCTGTGCATTGGATATTTATAATGATTATATAATAACAATAAATCGTGAAAATTATACAGATGAAAATTATACCACGCTTGTCACCGTTGTCGGTTCCAATAATTTGCATCCAGTATCCTACAGTAAAAGTGGCCATTTGTATGTTTCTTTAATAGGCTTTTATCCTTACTTATCGTTACCAGGAATTTTTCATTTTATTGTTTTCAGGAATTGAGTGATTATTCAAAACCAATCCGCCAGGCCCTTTTAAGATATACCGGCATATTAAAACTTATCACAGGTTATGCTGGTTTTTTTCATGCACAATTTGTTGCCATTAATTTTTTCAATTACTATTATGCTACAAAAAGAAACAATTATAATGAAATGCACCAGTAACTTCATACTGTTAATCCTTTTGCTACCTAACACTATTGCTATAAGATCCCAACCCATCCTGGGCCGGTTAGCCAATCCCGGATTTGAAAATCAATGCATTAAAAGTGCGTTTTTTTTCGCCGGTAACTGGCGCAACGGGATGCAGTTTTATGACTACAAACCATCTGACAATACAGGTCTGTATACCATGCATCCGTCCGATTTCCGGCACCTGGGCTGGTCTGAGAATGCCTCCTACCGGAATTTCGCCGTGCAAACGATGATCGATGCGGGTGTCAATGTGATCAATATGTCATACTGGGGGCCCCGGGGGACTGACAACTGGGCATTCTGGTCACCCATGCAAACCTCGACTTTTGCACACGATGAACTCTTTACTGTAGCCATTGGTAAAAAAATTCTTATAGCTCCCTATATCGAATCGTTTGCTCCGACTGACTCTTCAGAAGGCTATGCTTTCAGGGACTGCTTTCCGGGAGACTCACTCAATCCTGCTCCCCAGCTCGTGGCTATGATAGAAGAACTTGTTGACCGTTATCTGACTCATCCTTCCAATACAAAATGGCCGGAAGTGTGGGCCCGCGCTTATGATCAGGATGGAATTCCAAGGTATATCATTTCACTCATCCACGTTGCGTCAAACCAGGCAGGGATCACCGATCAATCCTTTGCTGAAGGATTTGACCGGGTAGCAGACAAAGTCTTTGACAGTACCGGGATACGCGTTGGATTTTTGCTGGATGCCTTACCGGTGGCAAACTATTCACCGGGGAATTATAAAATCACTCCGGAGAATGCAGAATCCTGGCTTTCATCACAAAAATCGATACTGGGCATTCAGTGCTTCATTCCTGAGATCTGGACAGGCTTTGACAACGATGTTGACCTGATTGCATGGAAAAGGGATCTTGCCGGGCGTTGGTCCAAAACCGCCATACCTTTCATCACGGATGTATCGCCCGGCTATGATGCACACGTTGTTTTCCCGCAGTCGATGATTTACGGCAACAACCAGGCATGGAGGGATTCGCTCACACAAATTGTCAGGGATATCCGGGCCGACGGAATAACAGTCAATACATGGAACGGTTATACCGAAGGATTTGCGGTTGTTCCGACGCTTGAATATGATGATGCAAATTATATATGGACTGACAGTCTGTTGAGTCTATATACTATACCTGGTAATCCAGGTGATATAGAAAATATTCAGGTCACAGGTAGCAACATTTTTGTCTATCCGAATCCGGCAAGAAACGTGTTATTTATTCAATCAAACCATGGGTATGAAGGGAACCATTATTTTGAGTTATATTCCATCCGGGGTGATCTGATCAGAGCGGGTGAATTGAATGAGGATTCTGAAATTACTATGCAAAATCTGAGTAAGGGAGTTTACATGCTCAAATTAACAAGAGGGACCATCTCAGTTCAACCAATCAAAGTGATTATTAATTAGGAGGCAGCATGCCTTCATATCTCTCTCCTGTAACATTGACCTGAATCCGGATTGCCTCAATTAATTTTTTGCATTCAATATTCTTTATTTTTCTGGCTGATGAGAAGTAAGCGGCAGCATAATGGTCACCCGGGTGCCTTCGCCAGGCTTCGACTCAAATTCAAGCGAACCATTGTGTTCCTTCACGATGCTGTATGCAATGGATAATCCAAGTCCGGTCCCCTTGCCCGGATCTTTCGTGGTAAAGAAGGGATCGGTAATTTTTGACAAATGTTCCGGCTTTATCCCACACCCCGTATCGGCAACAGCAATAATCAGATGCCGATTTTCCGTCCGTGTTGTGATGCTGATTGTTCCCTTGTCTTCAATGGCCTGACCGGCATTCATCAGAATGCTCAGGATCACCTGATGGATCTTCCCCTCGTTGCACAAAAACACATAAGCATCTTCGGTGTAGTTTTTTTGTATTTCAATCCTGAACTTCATCTGGTTGTTCAGTATCATCAGGCAATTGTCAATAATGACATGGATGTCGGCCTGGACAAGGGGCGAATCATCCTGCCTGCAATACTGGCTGAGGCTTTTGACAATGCCTGCTGCCCGGCTGACACCCTCATGCAGGCTTTCAACAATGAACCTCATCCTTTCACGATGATCAGTCAGGTGTTCATTTATATAGTTTTCCAACGCCCACATGCCTCCGTAAATGAAGTTCAGCGGATTATTGATTTCGTGGGCGATTCCTGACGAAAGCACGCCAAGCGAAGCCATCTTTTCTGATTGAACAAGCTGATTTTGTGTTTGCTTCAATCTTTTTAGGGTCGTTACCAGTTCTTCTCGCTGACCAAACAACTCCTGGTTGGCCTTTTCAATATTTTCCGTGCGCTCCTTCACAAGAACCTCCAGATCCGAGATAAGCCCGGAATAAGTGCGGATTAGTTTCCTGATCACCATCAGGATGATAAGAGCCACAGCAGATATGTGGACGGCAATGATGATCCAGGGATACATCTGGAGCATATAAGGCTCCGGTTTATATTCTTCCGGAAGGTGCAGCATACCCTTATGATGAAGGTAGCCAATAACAAGAAAGCAGAGGATTGTGCATAAATATACAACAAGTGATTGAATAAAAGGAAGATACAGAATAGCAAAAAAGGGAATTAAGATCAGGTATATTCTTGCGGCTGATAATAATCCGTAATTAAAGGCGTCGGCCAGGGTCAGCAGAATGATCAGCGCAATGATCACATAGGTTTTCAACAGCATGGGTATGCGCGATCGTAAAAGCGTGATAATAACAACACTGGCTATGATCAGGAAATTGATCACAAATGAAATATGAAATCCGAATTTAAAGAGCCTGGACAAGCTTGCAAGGTAAGCCAGTGTTCCAATAACAGAGGCCACAGCAAGGGAGGTGTCAATGATCTGCACTTTCACCTCTTCTATGCTTTGTACTTTTGTTTTCATTGGATTTCCCTGATTATATTTATGTTTTAATACCTGCTCGATCCTAAAAGCCGGAAGCTATTTATTAAATAAGTTACAATAAATTAACCGGATTTCAAATGATATAAGAGGTAAGAAAAAGGCTGTTGGTTAATATCTGCACCCTGAAGGAACAAATTAATATGCTGGTTCTTTCTGATGCAACCTGTAAATGAGAATCTTATTATAGTTTCCAACAGGTTTACGGGTGAAAGATCTCAGATATTCTTTTGTTTTCAAATCATCCGGCGATGAAATAATCAGGTATTTTGCTCCCCGTTCCATAGATTCTTCAATGGCAGCACTGTCCCTGTTAAGGCCCATGCATTCTGTCCAGCCGGGCTGGTTCATCAGGTACAGGGTATGGTGACTCTTGTCCGGGATACTTATCACCGTATCATGCCGGGTAATGCCTATCGATCTTAAATAAGGAGTAACGGTATAAAAATCTTTATAGGCAGGATATTCATTCCACCAGCCTTCATATCGTATCATCAACTGGCTTTTTGTATGATAAACATTAAAAGCCAAAAAAGCCAGCAATGCAAGTTTTACTATAAAATTCCGGGCAATCCCGGGAAATTTTCTGTTTATGGTGTCGGAAAAAGACAATGCAGTGACCGCCGGAAGAATATAAAGATTAATCGTATAATAGTCATGATCCATATATATCTCAAACCACAGCAAAGTATAAAGGATAGCACCCACGAGAAGAATCAAATTCATGGTCAGTAGGAAAATGTTTGATTTTTTATGCAGAAGGATATTGGATATTAACAAAACCAGAAAGAGTATCTGGGTGGAAACATGAAAATACTGATTCAGCCAGACTCTTCTTATTTTATCTACAGCTTTCGCTATGAAAGATTCCGACATATTCCAGATGGGGAATACATGGGTCGAGAAATAGATACATTCATTTCGTGTATTATAAATCCTGGCGTATAATGCCCATCCGAATACAATAGCGAAAATCACCAGAAACGGGAGCAACTGAAGATATTTTTTCGGAAACAGGATTTGCTCATCCTTAAACCTGACGATTCCGGTCGTATCCAGGAGAAATACGCATAGGAGGGCCACTAAGCTGATTCCGGCTGATATTTTCATGGCCATGGCCAGGAAGAAGAAAAACATGGAGATCCAGTAGCACTTCAGTTGAAGTTTTTGATAATAGGAGATAAAATAATTCCAGGCTATGAACGAAAAAGACAGCGCTGTAACATCTGTCAAATAGTTATTTCCATAATACACAAGAACAGGTGTGGCAAAAAAAAGCAAACTAAAGGCAAGACTCCAGATGATGTCAATTTTAAGCCTGACGAAGATGCGATATAACGCAAAAATTCCTGATAAATAGATAATGGTGTTTAATAACCGGAATATAAAATCATGATAGCCGAATATTTTATAAAGTATGGCAACCATATAGTATAAAAAAGGTATTTCACTGGTTGCAGCTTTTCCCGAAGTATAATCTTTTGATGTCAGATTATGGGTCTCGGGTTGAAAAAACCTCATTCCATGCTGATAATAATTCAAGGTAAGGGAAGCACAGTCTGATTGTCTCCAGTTATGAACCGACTGGGGTTTTTTAAAAACTAGGTGATGATAATCGTAATAATAAGCGATCCCGATGATTACCATCAGAAAAACAATGACATGATTTTTCCGGATACAGGCTGCAGTTTTTCTTGCCGAAGAGCGATAATTCATGCTATTTATCCATTTTCATCCCGGCATTAAATATAGTGGAAAGTTTGGCTATTGCCATATTTTTTTCATGCCTGCCCTGTACCACCCGGATAAGAAACCGGCAAGGTGATGGTCACTCTGGTGCCTTTCCCCGGTTGTGACTCAAATTCAAGCGTACCTCCATGCTCCTGTACAACATTATAGGCAATGGAAAGGCCAAGGCCTGTCCCTTTGCCCGGGTCCCTGGTGGTAAAAAAGGGATCGGTTATGCGGGGCAGGTTCTCTTCGCTGATACCGCAGCCTGTATCGGCAATGGATATGACAAACTGCTGATTTTCTGAGGCGGTGGAAATGCTGATGGTTCCTTTTTCCCCGATAGCCTGGCTGGCATTTAGCAGGATGTTTAGCAAGGCCTGATGCAGTTTCCCCTCATTGCAGATTATTGCACAGGGCTCAGCGGTGTAATCTTTATGGATCTCAATCCTGTTTTTCAGCTGGTTTTTAAGGATTATAAGGCAATTATCTATAACGGAATGTACATCACATTCAATACGGGGCAGATTATCGAGCCGGGTATAATGATCAAGGCTGGCCACTATGTCGGCTGCCCGCTTGGCGCCAACATGAATTCCCTCAAGCAACGGTTTCAGTGTTTCGGTATGCTCCTTCAGATTATCGTTAATATAATTTTCAATGCCCAGAACACCGCCATAGATAAAATTCAACGGATTGTTTATCTCATGAGCAATGCCAGAGGCCAGCACACCCAGCGATGCCATTTTTTCAGCCTGTACAAGCTGCTGTTGTGCATCCTGCAAGCTGTTAAGGGCGGTTTCGATCTCTGCGCGCTGGCCAAACAGTTCTTTATTGGCAGCGGTCAGTTCCTTATTAGCTTTTTCAAGTTCTGCAGTACGTTCTTTTACCAATATCTCCAGCCGGTTCTTATAATTTTCAAGCTGCAGGGCGGTTTGTTTTTTTTCATTGATATCCCTTATGAGAGCCAGTATTCTGTCTTTCCCTCCAATGCTGGTTTTTTTCAGGGCGACCTCAACCCAGAAAATCTCACCGCTTTTTTTCCTCGCATGCCAGTCAAAGACCTGTTTATTTCCCTGCCTGGCCTCGCCGAATAAATAATCCAATTTTTCAGCAATATCGGAAGCAGTTTCAGCGCTTAAATCGATAATTGACAGTTCATCAATTTCTTCCTTACGGTATCCATACATCTGAAGCATTGAATTGTTGACATCCACAATTTTTCTGTTAAGGTCATGGATAACAATGGCATCGGCAGATGAATCAAAGATCTCACGGTAATTTCTCTCGCTTTCTGATATGATCTTATAACTGATTTCCAGATCACCAATAAGATCTGAAAAAGTGTTCAGGAATCTGAAGGTTACGATCAGGATCATGATGGCGACAACGGATATACCGAAGGCATGGTTGACCCACGGATATATTTTTATAATATGTTTTGCAGGTTCAATGCCCTCCGGAAGCAAAAAGATCCCGGTGTAATGCAGGTATCCGACCAGCAATAAACACAGTATACTAAAACCAAAAACAACCAATGTTCTTCTCAGGGAAAGATAAAATATGGAATAAAAGGGAATCAGCACAAGATATACCCTGGCTGCAGAAAACAATCCATAGGTAATCGCATCGGAAATTGCCAACAGACCGAGGAGGCAGATGAAAACGTAGGTCTTCAGTATGCAGGAAAGCCGCGACCGGTAAATGGTAATTACAATGACACCCGCAACAATTACAAATTCAATAACAAAGGAATAGTGAAATCCGGTTTTAAAATACCTTAACAGGCTAAATACATAAGACAGGGTCCCGAGGACCGAAGCAACGACCAGCGAGTTGTTTACGGTTTGTTCCCTGACTTCTTCGATGGAAAATGCAATTCCTTTCATATAACTGCCCTGTTACTATGCTTACCTGTCTTCACAGTTTTGTTCGGTTTTCTGCAGGCGCCCAACATCAAATCCTTTACCCTTTATAATCTCCACAAGCCTGGTATAGGTATCATTGGTCATATAAGGCTCACGGCTCAGGATCCACAAATAATCTCGCCCGGGATGCCCCACCACGACATAGCGGTAATCATCGGCCAGGTCGATGATATAATAGTCGCCTCTGAAAGGCCAGAGAAACTGGACTTTCAGCTGTGCATTGCCGGATCCCTTAACAGGAAATGCCTTCCCCTTCGCCACTGACATTTTGGATCCCCGGGCTGTCAGTTTCAGGCATTTATTGATAACCCGGATATATTTCTTTCCCGGCACAAACTGGTATTCTGCCGTACTGCAACGGCATCCTTTCTGAAAACTGGCTGGAAATGAAGCAATCTCATACCAGAATCCGACATATTTTTCGAGGTCTACCGATTTAACGGTTTCAAGTTCCTGGCCCTGGGCACATCCTAAGAACATGGCTGAGGGTATTAACAGGAACAATAAAATGATTCGTTTCATATCGGTGGTTATTTTATCAAAATATACGATAAATTAACCGATTTTCAAACTTTTTCCGGTTCGTCGACAGAACAGGGTATTTGGTATAATTAACCTTCCTGTTGTTCGATTATGGTGCGATACTTGACAGAAATACCTTACATTTATCTCTTATTTACATTACCCATGATCAATAAACTGACAGCCCGGAGAATTCTCACCGTTCTTATGCATGTCCTGGCCTGGGCGGCCGTGTTTTTGGTTCCGCATTTATTGTTTCAGCGGCCCGGCTCAGAAGAAATTGAATTTCGCGATGTTTTCCTATGGGCCCTTATGGTGGCCTTTTTTTATGTTAATTATTATTTCCTGGTGCCGAAATTTCTTACCAGAAAGAAATTCCTTCTTTATGCCCTGTCTGTTTTCGTTCTGTTATTAATTACCTTCACATCAACCCGTTATATAACTTTAACCGTTGATTCGCAACGTGAGCTCGAAAGCATCAGGAAAAGGCATCACCCGGAAAAGGCAGAGGTGATATTGTACCGGATTGCCAGGAACCGTGGCATGGGGGCTGTTTTCTACTGTTTTATGGTGTTGGCTGTCAGCACCAGTATTAAGGTTACCGGTGACTGGTACAAAATGGACAAAAAACGGAAAGAAACCGAAAATGAAAAGCTGTCAACGGAATTAATCCTGCTTAAATCGCAGGTAAATCCTCATTTTTTTTTCAACACTTTGAATAATATTTATTCACTGGCCATACAGAAATCCGAAAAAACGCCGGAAGCCATCGTCAAGCTGTCACAGTTGATGCGCTATGTGATATATGATACTGATAAAGATAAAGTTCCGCTCAGTAAAGAAATTGAATATATCGGAAACTATATTGAACTGGAGAAGCTAAGACTACGTGATAATGTTGAGATTCGTTTTATCGTGGAGGGAAATATTGCTGAAAAGCTTATTGAACCTCTTTTGTTATTGCCTTTTATTGAGAACGCCTTCAAGCACGGGATCGATTACCAGGAGCACTGCATAATTTCCATAAGAATATCCATACTGGATTCCAGGCTGATGCTTTGCGTTGAAAATCCGGTTCTTCCGGAGGCAACCCGGAAGGCCCCGGAAAAACAGGGCATAGGAAGATACAATACCGAAAGACGCCTCCAGCTGTTGTATGGAGAAGACTATAAGCTGGAAACAACCGTGACCAAATCTGTTTTTCGGGTAGAACTGGTCCTTAACCTAAACCGCGATGAAATGTCTGATAGTTGATGATGAACCTCTTGCGCAACAGGTCATAGAGGATTTTGTCAAACGTGTCCCTTTTCTTGAGTTCGCCGGCAAATGCTCCAATGCCATGGAAGCCATCAGGATTATACAGCAGACGCAGATCGACCTGCTTTTTCTCGATATCAACATGCCGGTAATAACGGGCATGGATATGATAGCCAGCCTTCCGGTCAGGCCCCTTTTTATTTTAACCACCGCCTATTCGGAATACGCCCTTGAAAGTTATGCCCTGAGCGCTACAGATTACCTGTTAAAGCCCATACCTTTCGAGCGTTTTATGACAGCGGTAAACAAGGCTTATGAGATACATACATTGCGGAAACAGGCGAAGACCATTCATTCAGGTGACCAGGAAGAGTCTCACCCGGCCCAGATCTTTGTCAGGGCAGATTATCAGACGGTAAGGATCAACCTTGATGATATCCAGTATATTGAAGGACTGAAGGACTATGTAAGGATCCATATGGCCGGCAGAAAACCGGTAATGACCCTGCAGACCATGAAAAATATGATTGAAACGCTGCCCCGGCAGCAGTTTGTCCGTATTCATAAATCCTTTATTATCAATCTAAGCCGTATCGATGCTGTTGAACGAAACCGCGTGCTATTCGGAGACAAGCGGATACCGGTGGGGGACGGATATAAGGAGGAGTTTTTGAAAAGAATAAAGGGAGAGGATTGAAGAAGACAGAAGGGGAGAACAAGAGAGTGAGGGAAAAAGAGAAAATACGACAGGAGGCAGTGGCAGTAAGCAGGAACAGGAGGCAGCAATCACAACCTTCACAACCATCACAACAGACAACTGACAAACTGCCTGGCCGGCAGACAGGCCAACAACTTGCCTGACGGCAGGCAGGCCGACAACTCCCTTGGTTAATAACTTTATTGACGATATGTGATTTTATGTCTCTTCCTGTATTAACTTTTACATAGTTTTTGTGAGCTATAATCAAACCTTAAAAATAATACCATGGATCCGCTGCATATTGAAGCAACAGACTTTACACCGTATGTGTGTCTTGACAAGGACAACAATTTATTTGAAATAAGAGGCATCTCAAAACCATCCAATGTGTTCGAATTCTATAATCCGGTCCTGAACTGGCTTGATGGTTACCTGGATGCTCCGAATCCAAAAACTGTCCTTTCCATCCACCTGAAATATCTTAATTCAGCTTCCGCCAAGATTATCAACTTCATTATTAAAAAGCTGGAGCGCGCCATAAAAAAGGGCAAGGAAGCAAGCGTGCTGTGGCATTATTCGGTCCATGAGCCCGATATGAAGGAACTGGGTGAGAACTATGCGATGATGTACAATATACCTTTTGATTTTAAATCATACGAATAACCTTTTTCACCATATTCACGTTTAAAGGCTTATAATGGTTCTCGTTGTTACGGATCATATTTGGTGAATTTTTGTAACTTCTTATTTAACTCAATTCATGGAACCCTTGATATTGTATGGTGGAAAAGATACACCCTCGGTGTATTTTGACCAGGCCGCCAACCTGTTTGAGATAACCGGCATTTCACTTCCTGCCAATGTGCTTGATTTTTACAACCAGGTACTGGACTGGATGGATAAGTATGTGCAAGATCCGAATGAAAACACTACATTGACCTTGCGGCTTGAGTATCTCAATACTTCTTCGGCCAAAGTGATCAATGTTCTGATCAGAAAACTCGAACACATTATAAAATTAGGAAAAAAAGCGAGAGTTTGTTGGTTTTATTCGGTAAATGAACCGGAGATGAAGGAACTTGGGGAGGATTATTCGGTTGGGACTAAGGTGCCTTTTGATTTAAAGCCTTTTGATAATTAACAGAACGGAGGAAAAGAAACCGGGGAAAATCAGTTATTGATCTTATTTCCCCCAGGTTTCAGGATGCAACATCCAGTTTTCAATCCCTAAACTTTCTTCAGCGACTATTTCATCTATAGCGTTATCTGCCGTTTTCACACTAAAATCCTCCAGCATCCAGCTCTCAATTTGCATCGGCTCTTCGGCTTCTTCCGCCAATAATGCTTCATAATAGGTATTCATTGATTTCCAGTCATCCGAATTGACCATCCAGCTTTCGAGTGCCGGTTCAGCTTCGTAAACCTCCGTCATATTGACCGCGCTAACCCTTAATGATGCTGCATAATCAAGCAGATTCAACGGCATTATGGTGCTCATCAAAAAGGTTTCATGGTTTTGATTTCCTACCTGGGCTGAACCCATTGTGACCTGTAAGGAGAGAGCTGCTATCAGCAGGATTGATCCCTGGATCATTCTCTTTATGTTTGCCATTGTTTTCATTTCTTTAGTTTTGTTGATTTGTGCTTTATGCCAACCTGTTTTACATAATCCATGCCAAACTGTATATATAATTGCATATCAATATTTTATATTTATTTTCAGCAGTTTTAAATAATGTTAAAACTGACCGTTTTGTTACAATGGATGTCCGATAACGAACAAATTAAGGATGTTAATATCCTAATATGTGTAAATTGAGATGGTAAATCCTTAATTTATGTTGCTGATTGTCCGCCTTTGAGAGCCGGAGCAACCGTAATGACGATCTCTCCCCGGGGTTCCTTCCGGCTGAAATACTGGCGTACTTCTTCAAGGCTACCCCTTACCGTTTCTTCGTGCAGTTTTGTGAGTTCTCTTGATACGGTACAGGGTCGTTCAGCACCCAGGCAGGCTGACAATTCCGTGAGTGTTTTCACCAGGCGGTGAGGAGATTCATAAAGAATGAGGGTGCGGTTTTCGTCAGCCAATTGTGCCAGCCTTTTCTGTCTTCCTTTCTTATGGGGAAGAAATCCTTCAAAACAAAACCTTTCACTGGGAAATCCCGAGTTCACCAGGGCCGGTATCAGGGCCACAGGCCCGGGCAGGCATTCCACCGCGATGGCGTTATCAATACAGGTCCTGACCAGCAGATAACCGGGATCGGAAATGGAAGGCGTGCCGGCATCGCTTACCAGTGCCATTTTTTCACCGCCTTTGATGCGTTCAACAATCAATTTAACGGTTTTATGCTCATTGAATACATGATGAGCCGCCATCTTGTTGATAATGTCATATTTTTTCAGAAGGATGCCTGTGGTTCTGGTATCCTCTGCCAGGATCAGGTCAACTTCCTTCAGCACACGAAGCGCCCGGAGGGTTATATCCTCGAGGTTGCCCAGCGGCGTAGGCACAATATAAAGCTTGCTCATGCTAGCCGGTTATATACTTCCGCCTCACAATTTCAAGCAGCCTCTGGACCAGTTCACTGTCCATATCCCAGGTATATTCCCGGATCATATAATTAAAGGCCTCATTGAAATTGGGTGCACTGTTGATAATTTTTATAGCCTCTTCAAATTTCCTGGCATCGTTCCCGAAAAGCTCCCGGATATAAAGGTATTTTTCATTGATCCCAATGGCTTTTGCCAGGTCGGTAACAGGTTTTGCATGAAGGTGCGTGGACAGGTCCTGATACTGCACTCCCTGATGCAGGCTCTCTCCCAATATTGCCTTACCTTTCAGGGGATCGGACAAATTCTTTTTTTCTTCCTTTCTTTTCCCTGGAATCCTGGTGGGTGCTCCTTGTTCAGCAGGTATCTCACGTGATATCTCAAACAGTTCATCAGGGTCACCCTTCGCTTCCCTGGCTGCCGGTTTTGGTTCTTCAGCCTGGCTTATGCGCTGCACCGTAGCTTCATTGGCTTTATCAGCCCCGTGTTGTTTTGCGTCCTCCGGCCTGAGCATCAGCAATACTTCGTATAGATTCCGAGTTTTCTGCAAGGCAAGGTCAATTTCAATAGCAGAAACAGCATCCTTTTCAATCAAATTGTTCAGCAGCACCATAATATCACTGAGATTAGCCATGGCTGCCTCGAACGTGTGCCTGTAATTCATTTCAGTAAAGATTAAATGCAAATATAAAATTAACACTTTCTTGAGCAAAATATTGTTTCTTATGTTATAAGTTATAAAGGATACGGGAGGAAAAGTCCACTGATAACTGCCAATATTAAACTTCTAACTTCTTACTTCTAACTTCTATCTTTATTTCCCTCCCATATCTTCAATCTATATTATATTTGTACCTGCGTCAGGCAACATGATCTCATATACGGCTAAAGAAATCGCACTTGCCATTTCCGGAATCCTTGCAGGAAAAGGGAATGGCATTATCACGACAGTCTTCACCGACAGCCGCATGCAGCATTCCCCCGATGAAGCTTTGTTTATCGCCCTTAAGGGATTGCACCATGATGGACATCATTATATACCTGTATTATATCAGCTAGGTGTCCGGAATTTCATGGCCAGTGAATCATGGAAGCCGGCACAGGAATTCCCTGAAGCATCTTTTATCTTCGTAAAAGATACCCTGAAGGCTTTGCAGGAGTTTGCTGCCTGGCACCGCAAACGCTTTTCTATTGAAGTGATCGGTATAACCGGGAGTAATGGAAAGACCATTATCAAAGAATGGCTTTACCAGTGTCTGCAGGGCAAATGGCAAATCACGCGCAGTCCGAAGAGCTATAATTCACAGCTTGGCGTACCCCTGTCCGTGTTGTTGCTCGATGAAAACAGTGAAATGGGGATTTTTGAGGCAGGCATTTCACGGCCAGGTGAGATGGAACATCTGCAAAGGATCATACAGCCTACCATGGGCATTTTTACCAATATCGGTGAAGCACATCAGGAAGGCTTTCAGGGTCCGGAACAAAAAGTCAGGGAAAAACTCAGGCTGTTCTCAGGCTGCAAGCTGCTGGTATGCTCAAAGGACCATCACCTTATCTGGCAGGAGATTCAGAAAGAACCATCACTGAAGGACACCCGTATTTTTACCTGGTCATCCAATGTAAAAGCCGATTTAGAGCTGACCGCAATCGAAAAGGCCAACGGCAATACAATCCTTAAAGCCATTCATAACCATCATACCCTTGACATTACCATTCCTTTCACGGATGATGCCTCAGTTGAAAACGCCATACACGTCTGGTCGCTGCTGCTGGCACTCAATCCTGACCCTGATTACATCCGGTCGAAAATGATGGTCCTGACTCCGGTGGCCATGAGGCTTGAACAAAAAAGCGGGATCAACAATTGCATGCTGATCAACGACAGTTACAATGCGGATATCAATTCACTGTCCATTGCCCTGGATGAGCTGAACCGCTCCTTGCAGCATCCGAAAAAAACGCTGATTTTATCGGATATTCTGCAATCCGGTAAAAAAACCGGTGACCTTTACAGCAAGGTTGCCGCGCTGGTGCAGGAAAAACATGTGAGCCGCATCATGGGTATCGGGCCATCAATCAAGGCAAACAGCCATTTATTTACCCTTCCGGGTTCTTTTTATAGCACGACACAGGAATTTCTTGATCAGTTTCAGGAAGCCCTGTTCCATGATGAAGTCATTCTGCTGAAAGGCTCAAGGGCCTTTGAGTTTGAAAGGATATCCACGTTGCTGGAACAGAAAGTCCATTCGACCCGCCTTGAAATCAACCTCGACGCCATGGTTCATAACCTCAATTTTTACCGCTCCCTGCTTCCTTCCGGTACACGCATCATGATCATGGTCAAAGCACTATCCTATGGCAGTGGCACGCATGAGATTGCTTCATTGCTGCAATTCCAGAAGGTTGATTATCTGGGTGTTGCTTTTGCGGATGAAGGGGTCAGCCTCCGCCAGGCCGGTATTACCCTGCCCATTATAGTGATGAGTCCCGAACCCGGAAGCTTCGAGACCATGCTGAAGCACCGGCTTGAGCCAGAAATATACAGCTTCTTCATGCTTGATGCCTTCAACCGCTGTGTTACCCTGAACCAGGAAATAGATTATCCGGTCCATATTAAAATTGATTCGGGAATGCACCGGCTCGGATTCCAGACGGGTGAGATCCCGCAACTCCTGCCCCAACTAAAAAACTGCACGAACCTAAAAGTTAAAACCGTCTTTTCGCACCTTGCCGCCTCCGACGAAGAAGTACATGACAGTTTTACCCGGAAACAAATTGAACTTTTCGGGAAAATCGCCGACCGGATCTCCGCATCCCTGGGATATCCGGTTATCCGCCATATACTGAATTCCAGCGGCATCGAAAGGTTTCCCGATGCCTGCTTTGATATGGTGCGCCTGGGAATAGGACTATATGGCATCAGCACTGGTTTTCAGCCTCAGCTAAGGAATGTAAGTTCACTGAAAAGCCAGGTCTCCCAGATCAAGGTCATTGAGCCCGGAGAAAGCGTCGGATATGGTCGCAAGGGGAAGGTGACCAGCAAAATGGTTCTGGCTATCATTCCGGTCGGTTATGCCGACGGACTGAACCGTAAGCTGGGTGGCGGCAATGGTTGTTTTATCATAAGCGGTAAACATGCCCCCATTGTGGGAAATATCTGCATGGACATGACGATGGTTGACGTTTCAGGTATTGACGTACATGAGGGTGACGAGGTGATCGTATTTGGCGATCTCCACCCGGTTTCCATCCTGGCCAGGCAACTTGGGACAATTCCTTATGAGATCCTCACGGGAATATCATCACGGGTGAAAAGGATCTATTTTCATGAGTGAAATTAAACGGTATCAAACCCCAAATCCCTGTCCCAACACACACTCAACTTGTCCCTTTTACCCGCCATAGCCTTGGCGAAGGCGGGTGTCCCTCGTCTCAATCTTTATTATCTCCAAAAAACATTTGTCTGAAACAAAAAATATTTTACCTTTGCAATCCGATTTTACTGTAAGATATTAAAATCATTATAAGATGAAAAGGACATACCAGCCGTCAAACAAGAAAAGACGCAACAAACACGGTTTCAGGGAAAGAATGTCTACTGCCAACGGAAGAAAGGTACTTGCCAGCAGGAGAGCTAAAGGAAGGAAAAGACTAACCGTTTCAGAAGAGATTTCCCATAAATAAGAAAGGCTGATTCCCGCACGATATTCCATGGAAGGTCAATAGCCTTCCATTTTTTTTACTTCCGGATTCCCCGTTGGGGTATAGTTCAGGGATTATAGGCTGAAAGCGCCAGGATCTTTTGATAATCACCTTCCTTCATCAGGGCTTCCAGTGAAATGTTATCATTCTTTTTCAGGTACTTTTCCACTATTTTGTAACCGATCCACACGGCCGAGCGAGCGGGTGACTGGCCGGAGAACTCGGTGGTAAAGGGGCCTTCCCGTGTAAATTTGTCAATGGTAAACCGGTCGGTTTTAAAAAGCAATTTATATTCAACCAGGTATGCCCACATTTGTTTTTCATGCGTTTCGCAAAACTTCATTTGCGGGGCCGTAAAACCCCAGAGCAGAGAGTCCGGCTCATCGGGGAACATGGCCTTGACAAAAAACATGATTTTCCCTTCATACACCATATTTGATATAAGATTTTTAACGGAGTCGTTGTACGTGAACTCGGTCTCTGCCCAAAGTCTCATGCAATCAGCGGGGATCTTGCCCGGGTGCATGTTCATCCTGAGATATTGATAAATGCCAGCCCGGCTGTATAGTTCTTCATCCGCTCCCAGATATTTGTCGAGCCCGATCCCCAGCAGACCTGAGTCGGAAACCACAGAATAGTTAAATCCTGAAACAAAGGAAATGACCCTTGGCACCTGTTTTTCCGGGAAATAATAAAGGAACCGCCGGAATGCACCGTTAAGCTTACCCTCGATCTCATCAAGGTTGGGGAATATCTGCTGAACCCTTTGATATACAGAATAGTTGTCATAATGGGTTATAAATGCCTTCAGGGATTCCTGAAAGTGCGGAGAGCCAGTGTTTCCTATGGCAATGATCTGCTGAACAAACAATTCGAAAAAATTGCCATAGCGGCGCTGCAATAGGGAAACAAGACTATCCGTCCGGGCCGGATCGGCTGAAAACATGTCCTGTTCAAAGCGGTCAATGGACACATGGACTTTATCAGCAGAAACCTGTGCATCAAAATCTTTCTGACGACAGGAACCCGGCAGGATGATGATCAGCAATCCATAAAACCAGCACAAGATTTCCTTTTTCATAACAAATGATGCTATCAAATGGATTTCAATTTCAGTTTTTTCTTATAATAGCGTTGAATTTCGTATTTTTATTTTAAATCACCATGGATAAGATGCCTATTGTTGATTAAATTTGTAATATTAGTATTAACATAAATAAATGTTGTCATGAAAAGAATAGGTCTGTTAGCCGCACTACTCATTTCATTCAATCTTGCTGGTCAGAATTTCCGGTTTGGTGTCAATTTGGATCCGGTCATTTGCTGGCTTTCATCCGATTCAAAACCAATTGACAGTGACGGGGCCAAGTTGGGATTTAACGGCGGCCTGATGCTGGAAACCAATTTTCAAAAAAATTATGCGTTTGCCACAGGGCTTAATCTGACATTTCTTGGAGGAAACCTGCTGTACAAAGATCCGACCAATATCCACACTGAAAAAGGCGAAACGGTTGCCATTTCGGCCACTACCCCTACAACAGTGGAATATTCATTGCAATACGTTTCCATTCCGCTTTCGCTGAAAATGAAAAGTAATCCGATAGGCTATATTAGTTATTATGCCCAGCTCGGCCTGACGCCGCAATTCAATATTAAAGCCAGGGCTAAAGCCACAGGAGGACTGCTTGACCGTGACAATGTTATGGATGAAATCAACTTGTTCAACCTTTCCTATTTTATCGGCGGAGGTATTGAATATGCCCTTGGCGGAACCACAGCCCTGAACCTCGGAATCTTTTTCAACAACGGTTTCATTGACGTGCTCGATAAGAATAAGGATTACAAGGCGGTCCAGAACTATTTCAATCTCAGGCTAGGGGTTATGTTTTAACCGAAGTTTATGCGTATTGCGCTTGCCCAGTTAAACTATACCATCGGTGCATTTGACGAGAATTCAGGGAAAATAATAGCGGCTATTGCACGGGCTAAAAAGGAAAAAGCCGACCTGGTGGTTTTTTCCGAACTTGCCGTATGCGGATATCCTCCGATGGACCTGCTTGACTACAGGTATTTTGTTGAACGCTGTGAGGAAACAGTTCACAGGATCGCCCGGGTATGCGAAGGAATTATCGCTATTGTCGGCGGTCCTGCCTTTAATCCCAATACGATCGGCAAAAACATATACAATGCTGCCTATATTCTGCAGGACAAGGCCATTCAACGTATCGTTTACAAAACCCTGTTGCCCACTTACGATATCTTTGATGAATACCGGTATTTCGAAAGAAACCGTGAGTTCAGCCTGTGCGATCTGAAGGGTCACAAGGTGGCACTTACGATTTGTGAGGACATGTGGTATAATCAGCCTGCACTGGAAGACTCAGGCAATGAAAGGCTCTATACGGTCAATCCGCTGGAAGAGCTGAGCCGGTTGGGACCCGAATTTATTATTAATATTTCTGCCTCACCCTTCTCCTACACGCAGAACATGATAAGGGAAAGCATCATCGCCGGGAATGCCTGCACCTATCAGGTTCCTGTCTTTTATGTCAACCAGACAGGAGCCAATACTGAACTTATTTTTGACGGTGGTTCTCTGGTGATCAATGCCAAAGGATCGGTGATTGACAGGATGGCCCTTTTTGAAGAGGATTTCAGGATCTATGAAATACAGGACATTATGCGGGATGTGACGGAAATCTCCCTTCCCCGGTCGTGGGATCCGGTTGAATCCATTCACGATGCCCTGGTGATGGGGATCCGGGATTATTTTGGAAAACTGAATTTCACAAAAGCTATACTGGGGCTGTCAGGAGGAATTGACTCCGCTGTAACACTTGTCCTGGCCTGCCGGGCACTGGGAGCAGACAACCTCAGGGTGCTGCTGATGCCTTCGCAGTTTTCATCGGATCATTCGGTGAATGATGCAGTTAAACTTGCCCGAAAACTGAATGTCCTATATGAAATCATCCCCATCCGTGACCTCTTTGTTCAGTATCAGCAGTCACTGAAACCTTTGTTTCAGGATCTGCCGGAAGATGTTGCAGAAGAAAACATCCAAGCCCGCATACGGGGAAACCTGCTTATGGCCTTGTCCAATAAATTCGGCCCAATACTGCTGAATACCTCCAATAAAAGTGAGACATCGGTCGGATATGGGACACTTTACGGTGATATGTGCGGTGGGCTGGCAGTACTGGGAGATGTATATAAAACCGATGTATACAAATTAGCCGCTTATATCAACAGGGATGAAATTATTATTCCGGAAAATACCATTGCAAAACCTCCTTCAGCAGAGCTTCGGCCAGATCAGAAGGATAGTGATTCTCTGCCTGAATATGATATCCTTGACAAGGTGTTATTCCAATATATCGAACTGAGAAAGTCACCCGACGAAATAGTTGTTGCTGGCATTGAGAAATCTGTTGTGCAGAAAATAATCCGCATGGTTAATACAAATGAGTACAAACGTTACCAGACGCCACCCGTTCTAAGGATATCCAGTAAGGCCTTCGGCATGGGACGGAGAATGCCACTGGTGGCAAAGTATTGAAAAGGATTTAGCTTTTTAGCTGTTTAGCATTTTAGCTGTTTAGGAAATAAAAACCAAATGAACTTTTTAAATGCGTATTCCTAAATACCTAAATAGACTGCACGACTGCATTACTTCCAGACCTGCCTGCCGGCCAGGCAGGCTGCACGACAACCTACTAACTTCTAACTTCTGGCTTCTAGCTTCTAGCTTCTAGCTTCTTCTTCATTCGTAAATTTTGTTTTCTTTCAAATATCCATCCGCCACCACCGTGAGCTTGATGGTTTCCTTGTTCACGATCATGGCAGGCA